>Ga0070741_10007404_pt1 | contig 22718 bp, 19 predicted proteins | sample Coa_R1_4_FD_66440 | JGI IMG/M metagenome (GOLD analysis project Ga0070741, IMG submission 66440) | Surface soil microbial communities from Centralia Pennsylvania, which are recovering from an underground coalmine fire - Coalmine... | ecosystem: Environmental > Terrestrial > Soil > Unclassified ... | reverse complement strand
CGGCTTTGACGAGGAGCTTCGAGTCGCGTTTAACGATGTGGATTTTTGTTTGCGAGCCCGTCAGAAAGGCTTCAGGATTGTCTGGACGCCGTATGCCGAACTCTTTCATCACGAATCAGCGACCAGAGGACGCGCACTGGACGAGAAGGAAGTCGAATTTATGAAACGGCGATGGGGTGCAGCCTTGCTGCACGATCCGTACTATAATCCCAATCTCACTCTCGACCATGAGAACTTCAGTATTCGGCTCTGACCGGAGCTTGCTGTCTAGCTGAAGCTTAACAGCATAACAATGCAAAAACTTTCACTCACCCCGATCCTCCTCTCCGGAGGCGGCCGTAGCGGTAGCACACAAGTAATGTCGCTGCTGGGATCTGACCCCGCGGTAGCTTTCGACCGACATTTTCCGTATGAGAATCGATACTTAACTTATTTCGCAAAGTTTGCGTTGTTGCTGCAACGCCCCGACTTGCACCAGTTCCTCGACCCGGAGCAGCTCTTTGATTTTGACTATCTTGGGTTTGGAGGAAGTAGACCTTGGCCGACGTACGTCCCTCCATACAGCCCATATGTCTACCTTCCACGCCCAGACACCGGCAACTGGATAACAAAGGTGTGGGAGCTGTTCTGTAAACGCACAATTCAACAGAAGCCTGAGAGCGCGTTTTATGCAGAAAAAGCGCCAGTCTGGTTGGCGCCATTGTTGCGGCAGTTTATGCAGTGCTTCACGATATACAACTTTCGAGATCCGCGTGATATTTTTATATCCACCAACGCCTTTATAAAAAAACGTAATTCGCTCGGTTTTGCACGTTCTGCAGAAGCTACAGATCGTGACCACGCACGCCGCCTTGCTCACGCTTTCTTGTACACCTTCGAGAGTTATTATGCTGATCGGAACCGCGACGACACCCTGTTACTTCGATATGAAGATTACGTATTGAACCGGCCTGAGGTGATCGAGAAGCTTCGCAAGCTTACCGGTGCCAAAAAGATATCTGACACGAACGAGCCATATTTGAGCGAACACGCGACCGCCCGAGACGTAAACCAATCGGTCAAGCGTTGGGAAAGAGAAGCTATTCCGCAAGAAGTTGTTGCGCTTCTGGAGCAACATTTACAAGAAGAGATGCCGGCATTGGGATACCCCCTGTCATTAGGGCAGCCCAAACATCCAGTCAGATCAATTTCTTTTGCCGAAGGCCGCGCGAAATTAACTGCAATAGATCACTCTTCTCACGGCTACCTGGAGCAGAAGCCCGATTATGCCGAAGCGCACATCGGAGGACCGGACTTTCACATATTTTTACCCTTTGACTCGTTCTCAGCCACTGAGGTCAAGGAAGTGTGGATATGTGTAGGGGGCGAGATTGGCCGCATCTTCTCCCTCTATTGGCGTGGACGCGACACACGGTTTTCCGAGACCTGTTGCATTAATCTGGCGTACGAGCCCTCGGCTCATTGGACGATTCTGTCATTTCCGGTGGGCGAGCATCCCGAATGGTCAGGAACCATTACGAATTTGCGACTGGACTTGTTTAATAGCTTGGTTAAACCTCACAAGGGAATTGGCCGTATTCGTTGGGTGAGGCTTATTGACCATTAAGAGTTGAGCTACTGGCCGTTGCCTTTGAAAACCACCTGGATTGTCTTGAGCAGGATTTTGCAATCCAGTCCCAGGTTCCAGTTATTTATGTATTCAAGATCGAGCGCCATCTTGAGGTCGAATGAGGGGTTAAGACGTGCTTTGATTTGCCACAGACCTGTCACTCCCGGCGGCATGTCCAGAGTGCGCATGTCCTGGGGGCGGTAATAACGAATCTCGTCCGTATCCGGTGGACGAGGCCCCACCAGACTCATATCACCAAGGAAGACACTCCACAGCTGCGGAAGTTCATCCAGGCTGAAACGGCGCAGCCACTTGCCAGATCTGGTAAGGCGGGGAGCGGCTGCAACATTAAAGAAGGGAGAATATTGCAGATCCTGTTCTTTGGTTTTGGCTTCGCCAACCATCGTGCGAAACTTATAAAAAATGAAATGCCGGCCCTTCAGGCCAACACGAGTGGATCGGTCTAACACGTCGCCATGCGTATCTAACCGGACAATCGCGGCAATAACCGCCAATAGAGGGCTCAAAAGAATCAGTGCAAAGCCGGCAAAGAACATATCGGTAGCGCGCTTTACCGCGAGCCTGATCGCAACCGGCCTACCGCGTGTGACTGCGACAGGAGAATCGTAGACTCGCTGTGCTGATGAAATCTGCGATTCGCGCGGGGAATTCATGCTATGGTCAGCCGCACTTTTTTCAGACAAAGTGCCCGGCCGGAACGGTCTGTGGTTGATTAATTAATTCCTGGTAACGCGCAATGGCATCTTCGGGATCTCCATCCGCAATGATCTCTCCAGAGTGCACCAGCAGCACCCGATCGCAAAACTCCCGCACGCTGTTCGTGTCGTGAGAGACGAACAAGATGGTCTTGCCCCGGTCCCGGAAACTGCGGATGCGGTCGAAACATTTGCTGCGGAAGCCGGCATCGCCGACCGCTAAGATTTCATCCACCAGGAGGATGTCAGGATCTACAGCAGTGGCCACGGAGAATGCTAACCGCATATACATCCCTGAAGAATACTGCTTGATCGGAGCATCAATGAAGTCACCTATTTCGGCAAATGCAATGATCTCCTCCTCCAGGGCCTTTATTTCCTTCTTGGTCAGGCCCAGCAATAGGCCGTTTATGAGAATATTTTCCCGCCCAGTCAATTCGTGGTGGAAGCCGGCGCCTAATTCAATCAGGGGAGCAATGCTGCCGTCCACGTGGATGCGGCCGGCGCTGGGGGTATAAACGCCGGCGACCAGTTTCAGAATTGTGCTCTTACCCGATCCGTTCCGCCCAATAATGCCGACCGTACTTCCGTGGCGAATGTCGAATGAAACGCCTTTGAGCGCTTCAAAATTATGATATGTGGTTCGGCCTCTTAAGTAAAACTTCGAAAACGCCTCCCGCAAGGTGTCAGGCCGTTCGCGGATCACGCGAAAACGCTGCACTACATCTTTGAAACTGACTGCAGGTTGGGAAGATCGCATCTCTACCTACACGTAAAACACGAAGAGGTCCTCATAACGCCGGAAAACCGCAAAGCCGATCATAAGAGCGACCAGGCCACAGGCGACCGACATGAACACCGACTGCGGACTTGGCAAAAGTCCGTAATAAATGCTCAAACGAAATCCGTTTAAAACATAAAGCATCGGATTCAGGCGAAATAGCCACCGGTGCTTCGCGGGAATGAAATCTAAAGAATAAATAATGGGGGAGACGTAGAACCAGGCAGATAAAACAATCTGGATTATATGACTGACGTCGCGATAGAAAACATTCGCGGCGGCAAAGAAAAATGACGCCCCCAGGGTGAACAAGAATAGTCCCAACATGGGTACCGGCAGGTACAGCCAGGTCCAATGCAGAGGAAAACGGAGCAGTACGATTAAAAGCGCTAATGGAATCAATGAAAGGAAGAAATTAATGATATTGGCAATGACCGCAGCCAGGGGAAATACAAATTTGGGGACACGGATTTTCTTGAGTAGCTGCGCGTTGCCCACGACGGATTCAACCGAATAGGCCAGGGACTGGGCGAAAAAGGTCCAGGGTAGCAGCATGCTGAGCAGGAAAATCGCGTAGTGGTGAATGGAAAAGCGCATGAGCGAGCCAAATACAATCGTCAGAATGATCATGAGGAGCGCGGGATTCAACAATGCCCAGAGAAATCCAAGCAGGGAGCGCTTGTACCTGATGCGCAATTCCTTTAAAGCCAAGGCCCAAATGAGTTCCCGGTGACGAATCAAATCATGAACGAGCGTAAACATCGATGCTTAAGCCTTAGGTGAACAAGTATTGCTTATATCTGGTGTTATATAGGCTGTCAAACCCCGCCCTCCTCGTGAGAAGAGAGCGCTTAGTGTGCTAACCTGATGCTCCGCCTGCCCATGGTGTCGGTCCTGATCTGCACCTTTAATAGTGCGCAAGTGCTTCCCAATTGTCTACGCTCCCTGTTCGAACAGGACTACGCCTCCATAGAAGTGGTTATCGTTGACAATGCCTCGTCCGACGGAACACAAGAGCTGTTGTCCCAATTTTCTGGCCGTCTGCCTCACAGAATTGTTCTGAACGACAAGAATGTCGGCTTTTCTGCGGCACAGAACCAGGCATTGCACCTTTCACGAGGGGAATGGGTGCTCACTCTGAATCCGGATGTGGTGCTGAGTCCAAACTTTATTTCGGAGTTGCTGCAAGCCGCACACCTGGATCCAAAAGTGGGCAGCCTGTGCGGAAAGCTGCTCCGCTGGCAACCAGGCGCCGCACCGGAATTTACGAAGAAGATTGACTCCACCGGCATGTATTTTGTCCGCAATCTTCGGCATTTCGACCGCGGCAGTGAACAGCCAGACAGCGGACAATATGAAAGCCTGGAGTATGTTTTTGGGGCAACTGGAGCTGCCGCCCTCTTCCGGCGAGCTATGGTTGAGGATGTCTCGGTTGATGCCGAATTTTTTGACCAGGATTTCTTTGCCTATCGGGAAGACGCCGATCTGGCCTGGCGTGCACAATTGATGGGTTGGCGCTGCCTTTACGTGCCTTCGGCAATTGGATGGCACGAACGGCGTGTGACTCCCGCGCGTTTTCGTGAGCTGCCATTGTCGATTAACTGGCATTCCGTCAAGAACCGGTTCCTGATGCGAATGAAGAATGTCAGTGGAGGCACCTATCTTCGGTTGTTCATCCCTGTTACAGCTCGAGATCTGCTAATCGTAGGCTACTGCCTTCTGGCGGACCAGAGACTGGTGTCCGCCTTTTGGTTTGTGTGGAAAAATCGCCGGCGAACCTGGCGGAAACGTAAACAGATACAGGCGCGGCGCAGGGTAGAGGAACCCGAAATTCGGTGGTGGTTTAATGACCAGCCCACAAGCAGGGCGTTTGATAAGGGCGGCCCGACCATCTCTGTTCCGGAACAGGGCTCTTAGTTGGTTTTGGGAAAGCTCCTGGCATTTGATATCGTTGCAGCGATGCTCCAGTTTCGCAGGTTCCTTCACCATCCCTATTGGCGAGGTCTGTCGTGGTTTGGGCCTGTTATTGGACTGGGCGGACTAATTTTCCTGCTCTTTCTAAATCGAACAAACTGGCTGGTGGTGCCAATAACACAGCAGACTCCATCCAACAGTCCGCAATTTCAGGTTCCCCACGGAAAACTCATTATTGGTAATCTTGATGGCATGTTTGATTCGCGATTACCGGATGGCACGGGCGTAATTACAATTCAGGCGGGAGCCTCCATCAGGCTGTTCGGTTGGGCGGCTTCTACGAGCGATGCAACACCGATAAAGCAAATTTCAGTATGGGTAAATGACACCATGGTCGGAAAGGAGACTCACTTTTTTGAACGTCCCGACGTCGCCTCCGCCTATAGACGGGCTGATTTTGCAATGAGCGGATGGGAGACCGAGGTCCGTTTGAAGGGAGTAACCGCAGGAACGTATAGGCTCTCCGTACAGGCAGTAGCCACTGACGGCAAAACTGCGATCTTGTCCCAGCTCCGCCTTGTTGTCATGCCATGAAACCCTCTCCAGCGGGAACAACCACGGCATTTCATAGTGGCTCGGCGATGGACGATCAGAGTCAGCCCATCACGTCTGCCGATCAACCTCAGCGTCGTAGTTCGTTGGTTATGACGTTGACATGGATTTACGACAGGCTCGATTTTGTAGTCGGGATACTTCTTGTCGCGGGAATCAGCATCGCCATCTTGGCGATTCCACGCGCCCCGATTGTTGTCGGGGCGATCAATTTCATAGACCAGTCCTGGCTACTCGATTTGGTATTTAAGACCCGGCAAGGGGTTTGGCTCGGTCGAGATGTCGCATTTACTTACGGGCCAATTGCCCAGCTGCTCTGGGGCTTGTCTTCGCGTATTCATGGCTTATCCCTCGGATCGGCTTTCAAATACGTGGAGTTCCTTCCGTTCTTGTATGTAGTAATCGCCGATATTGCGCTCGCCTTCCTTCTGCTGCGTGGTCATCCCGCCTGGAAGAGGGCCTTCTACATACTGGCTTTGGTCGTGTTCTGGCAATACTTTGATTTTCGGGTCTCCACTGCGCTCTTACTGTTTGCAATGTCGCTTTACCATTTCGACAAGGTCCTCACTCCAGGTAACAAAACCCTCTGGCGCAGTGTCTTGGTTGCCTTGCCGTTAGCAGCTTCTTTTTTGGTTTCAACCGACACCGGCGTGTATGCCGTAATTGGGCTTGGACTAGTTGCAGGATCGCAGCTGATTTGTTTCAGAGCAGAACGCCTAGCCCTGAAAAAGATCCTGCAATTTGCTTTTTTAACAGGAGCATTTCTTGCCGTGTGGATGTTTCTCATTGGTGCTCTCATTACCAGGTCTAGCACGCGATTTTGGACCATCTCTTTAGCTAATATCGAAAACTATCGATGGTCTGTAGCTTTTCCAATGGTCCGCATGAAGGCGCAGTTTGTTTCGACGTTTATTGTGTCGGGGGTAATTGCGATTCTCGCCTGGATCTGGCGCGACCCGGGGGCACGCAGCATTTCCCGTAAACCCGTTTTTATATTATCCGCAACTGCGTTTAGCTCTCTTTTTTTACAATCGAGCATCGTGCGTGCTGATTGGGGTCATGTTGCTTTTGGTCTTTCCCCGGCGATTGCTCTTTCGGCCGTCATCCTCATGGGGTCAGAGAAACGGTCGCGTATACCTTGGTGGGACGACGGTCCGGTTTTTCTTGCTTTGGTAATGACCGCACTATTCACCGGACCGACTCCGATGTTAGTCCCCAAGACGCTTGCGGCAGACATACAAAGGTACCGTGCTCCGGAGACACATACCTGCCCGTCGAACACTTTTTATCTCGACGGCGCCTGTCTCTCTTCCAGAGATTTTTCACAACTCAATGCTGTTTCCAATTACATTGACAGTCATTCAGCGCCCTCGGATTCGGTGTTTATCTTTCCTTACGAGAACGTATATGCGGTCACCGCAAAGAGAGTTGCTGCCGGCGGAGTGCTGCAAAATTATGCAGCCATGGGAAATGTATTGATTCAACATCAGATCGCGTCGCTTGAAGCGCAAAAACCGCCACTCGCAATATATTCTGCGGATGGATTGGCAAGCGGGCCTGTGGATGGAGTTCCGAATTTGACCCGTACTCCCGAAATATGGCTTTACCTTCAAGCACACTATCGAACCGAATCACAGGTTCGCGCAGGTGTGCTTGTCCTGCGCCGAGACGACACACGTCACAATAACTGGGCTATGGATTCGACCGAATTGCCGATCAACTCTGTTTCGAGACCGATTGACCTTCGGCATGCGGACGAGGTTACTGTATCTGATCACATTTTATGGCCAGCAGATGCTGACCTCCTGAAGATTTCATTGTTGCTCGACTATCCACTCTCCTGGCACCTGCGAAAACCATGGCAGCTGTTGGTGGAGGTCCACCGCGCCGACGGAACCGAGAAAATTGTTCCCGCGATCGTTCCTCCTGGTCGGTTATCTGAAATCTGGATATATCCGTGGATGGAACAACAGCTCAAAAACTATTTCTCATCGAGTACCGCGGAGTGGCGCTTAAATGGCAGCAGATCTCCGGTGACCGAATTACGGATCAAGGTCAAGCGGATGGACTGGATTTCTGTAAGACCCTTGAATATTAGGATCGACAAATTGCAGGCCGTAAAGCTGTCTCTCCGTTCGACCCCAAGTGCGGGTACAGATGTCTCGACCTACTGAGCCCTGCCCGGAGCTTAGGATGCCCCCTCCCACCCTAAGCTTACGTTCATACAAATCCTTACTCGCGAATATCGAGAACGGAAGGCTTCTTGAGATCACAACCACGATCCTGTCATATGCCGTGCTGCTGGGCGGCCTGGTCACCATCGCGGTAGCCGTGCGTTTGTCTTTTATCGCCTATATGCGTGTGCCGTTCGCCGACATGTGGTCGGCAATAGACAGCATGGCGAAAACACCACCCATCAAGTGGCTCTGGTTGCAACATAATGAGCATCGTATTCTTATTCCTAAACTATTCTTGTTGGCTGATTTCAACTTTTTCAAGGGGAGGGAAGATTTTCTCCTGATTTCAATCTTTGTAGTTCAATTAATACATTTTGTGCTATGGCTATGGATTCTCCGCACCATTATTGGATTGCGCGGTTCTGGGTGGCGAACCGCAGCCGGAATTGCTGGATTGTGCTTGTTCTCCACGTTGCAGGGAGTGAATTTTACTTCCGGATTTCAGATCCCATTCGTGCTGCTCAGTCTGTTTGTTACGGTTGCCGTAAGCTCTTTGCTGCTTCGAAAACAGAGCAATGCTCACCATGCTGGTCTGGGTTGGAGGCACGTCTGCCTTGGGCTGTCGGCCGGGGCAGGTGCGACATATTCGCTGTTCAATGGAGTACTGATTTGGCCGGTCTTAGTCACCATTGCAGTACTTCAACGGCTTTCAAAGAAGATGGTCATGGCAATTGGGATCGCTGGAACTCTCGTCAGTGTCTCCTATCTCTACCATTTCAACCGTGCGCCTGGGAGTTCTGACCCGCTGCGCTCATTGCATGCACCTCTGCGCATTGCCGAATACATAGCAAAATATCTGGGAGCACCGATTATATGGTTGGCGCCCCACTTGGTTATGATTTGTGGTTGTCTAGGTTTAGGCGTAGCCGCGTACATTTTTAGGAACGCTCTGGATCGTTCCGAGCGCGAGCCAACAACTTTGCTTGTTCAGGCTCTCATCCTTTTCTATATGGGTACGGCAGTTGTCACAGCTTTGGGAAGGCAAATCCTCGGCTCTGATCAAGCATTATCTTCTCGGTATCAAACGTTCACCCTGATATTTTGGATGTCCATTGGCCTCTTGCTCGTGAAGCACGCCTCACAGAGCAGCCGTACTTTACTCTTGGGACTTCAGCTTGCGGTCCTTACCTTGATGGTCCTTGGTGCCACTCGGCTCGACTTCTCCAAACAGCCGGAACGGCTGAGAGCGTTGCGAGCCAATACCGCCTCGCTTGCGATTCTTACAAACGTATTTGATCAAGAGACACTGAAGGCCGTATTCCCATTTCCGGAGTTCATTCCTCAGGTTTCACCCTTCTTGAAAGAACGTGGACTCTCGCTATTCTCAACTGACCTGGCAAAACATCTTGATCAACGTCTTGAGGAAGCTTACTCTCTTCGGTCTGAGCCGTGCTTGGGAGGTCTGGATCCGGCGAGTATTGTTGGCGCGAATTCGCCTCCGGGATTACGAGTGTCTGGCTGGACTTGGGACCCAATCAGGCAAGAAGCCGTCTCCCAGATTGTTTTTGCAGCTGAAGGTAAGATTGTAGGGTATGGCGAGCCCGGATACGTGCGGCCGGGATTGAAAGAACGATTTTTTAGGGACAAGGCACAATATGCTGGCTGGGTGGGATTTGTGAAACCTATGCAACGAAGTTCGCCAGTCCTGGTATACGCGGTTACGAAGGGCGGGCATGGCGAACTATGCCGAGTGGAACGCCTGTCCATTTCTCCCAACAGGCCGAATTGATGACCGTCTTAAATAGCCAGGCTACCTCTGGGATGGAAAGGCGACAAGACAAGTCCAAGGAAATTGGTTTTTTCAACCGTCACGCGACGGAAGCCGAATACAACGTGTTTTCTGAGCGCAGTAATCATCGGCTAATAAGCAAGTGCCTGGAGTTGGCAAAATTGAGACCGCCAGGGCGCGTGGCTGACCTTGGATGCGGTTCTGGAGTATTCAGCGCAATCCTCTCAGAAAATGGTTTTGATTGCCTTGGCCTCGACATTTCATACGGCCTCGTAGCTCTGGGACAACGCCTTCGTCCAAATATCAGGTTCCTGACCGCTGACATCGAGGCCCTGCCACTTCCGAGTTGCTCGCTGGACGGTGTCATGCTAAGCGGCGTGGTTCATCATTTGCCCGACCCGAGAGCATGCGCCCGGGAAGTGTTTCGGGTGCTGAAGCCAGGCGGAGTTTTCATGGCTTTCGATCCTAACCGGATGAATCCCTTCATGTATCTGTACCGTGACCGCTCTTCACCGTTCTACAGCAGCAAGGGAGTTACGGAGAATGAGCGACCGGTTCTCGCCTGGCAGGTGAGGCGGGTTTTTTCGGAGGCTGGATTTGAAGTTCGTAGTTCCTATCTTTCCGGGTTGTCCTACCGATATGTGGCCTCCTCGCTCGGACGAGTATTTCTGCCGGCATACAATTTCCTGGATTCTGTGTTTTTTCTGCTGCCCTTCCTGAAGAATTTCAGCTCGTTCGTGCTGACGACTGGCGTGAAAAAGACTTGAAAACCTCAAAGACGAGGATTGGTATCGTCGGGATAGGCTTCGGCGAGCGAATTCTCGCTCCTGCCTTTGCACTGAATTCGAGCTGTGAGGTGAGCGCAGTTTGCGCTACCACGCAAGACCATGCTCTCAGCGCGGCCCGACGTTTGGGAGTTGCCAAGGCGTACCACGATTGGCGATCTCTAGTAAATGACAGCCAAATCGATGCACTCGCCATAGCAACGCCACCCACGGTACAGCCGGACATCGCGATCCCCGCGTTGCAGTGTGGCAAAGCCGTCTTTTGCGAGAAACCGGTCTCCACCTCGACTGAGGCTGCCAGCGCCCTAGTGGCAGCCGCCAATAAAGCGGGGGTGGCCAATATGGTGGACTTTGAATTTCCTGAAATTCCACTTTGGAGCACGGCCAGGGACATTGTAAACAGGGGCGGCGTCGGGACAATCCGCCATGTCATCGTCAATTGGCAGGTGGAAACATATGCCATTCGGAAGAGGCTGAGTTCCTGGAAAACCGATCCATCGCAAGGGGGCGGTACTCTTTTTTCTTTTGTTTCACATGTCTTTTATTATCTGGAATGGCTTCTGGGTCCGATTCGAGATCTCTCCTGCACCTTGTTCCCGCTTAGATGTGAGCAAGATGCGCCGGAGTTCCGCGATGCCTTCGTCACTCTCGTACTCCGACTTGCCACGGGCACTCCCGTGTCGGTATCAGTGAGCACCGGCGCGTTTTTGGGAAGTGGTCACTCGCTGGAGATTTACGGCGATTCTGGCACGCTGAGCTTGCGCAATGAGACGTCTGACTATATCAGTGGTTTCCGGCTTTTTCATGGAACTAGAGATTCCAACCGGTTGCAGGAGATTGCGGCAGCAGGCGAAACTTTAGGCCCGGGGCGAGATGGACGAATTGATGCAGTGGGCAAACTGGTGAATCGTTTTGTGGATTGGATACAAACGGGGAATGCGAGTCACCCTACGCTGAAGGATGGGCTGCGGGTGCAGACTCTGCTGGAGTGCGCCTTAAAATCTCACTCTACTGGCAGATTTGTGAGTTGTGAAGGATGAGCAACCACGGTGAGGGCGTCGGACTTATTCATGCCGGAGCTTGACGTCGTCATACCGGTTTACAACGAAGGCTCCGGCATTGTTGCTGTACTGGAGGCTTTGGAAAGCTCAGTCCAAACACCGTTTAGAGTCCTCATCTGTTATGACCGCGAGGACGATGACACATTACCAGCACTGGCGAAATACTCTCCAGGAGGGTTGGAGATCGTGCTGGTACGCAATCGTGGTGTGGGGCCGCACGACGCGGTGATGAGTGGGTTTTGCTCCAGCACCGCGCCTGCAGTATTGGTCTATCCGGCGGACGACAGCTATAACACAGGCATCCTGGATTCCATGTATCAGAAGTTCGCTGCAGGGTGTGACATTGTGGCAGCAAGCCGCTTTATTGCCGGTGGATGTATGGAGGGCTGTCCGTGGTTGAAAGCTGTGATGGTCCGGGCCTCCGCCTTTACCCTCCATCACCTTGCCAAGATATCAACCCACGATGCAAGCAATGGCTTTCGTTTATTTTCGCGACGCGTTCTTGAGCAGATCGAGGTCGAGTCGAGCCAGGGTTTTACCTATAGCATCGAGCTGCTAGTTAAGACGCATAGGCTTGGTTGGAGAATCTGTGAAGTTCCGGCTCGCTGGTTTGAGAGGAAAAGTGGCGCCAGCCGCTTCCGTGTTTTGCGATGGGCGGGAGCATATCTGCGGTGGTATTTCTATGCGTTTGCAACAACGTATCTGCGACGAGGGCCGGAGACTGTTCCGATACGCAAAACTTCGTTGGCTTCGAGCGAGAACTCGTTCTTTCGTCAACGTTCGCAATAACTTGCTCAAGCTCTCGCTGGGGAAATTACCTTCGGCGTTGGCAAGGGCACGATGAATTTACCTCGGTATCCCTTTGCGGCCAGGTTGGAGATTAGTTCGTCTGCAATGTGCCAGGACAAAAGCAAAGCATACTCCGGTTGGTCCGCATAGAGTTTGGATTCTTCCAAGACTGGAACCAGGGTTCCCGGCATGTACTTGCCAATTTTGTATGAACCTTTGATTTCTACAACGCAATCGAGGATACCGTCATCGAGACCGACATAATTGACTAGAGTGCTGGCTCTGCTGGGAGCACCCACTCCATAGATCTTATGGTCCGCTCCCTTAATGGCGCTAAGCAGGGCATGAAGCCCGAGCTTTGATTTGACCACCTGGGCACGAAAGCGCTGTAAGTTGGCCACTGTAATTGCGCTGGCTTCAGCTGAAAGAACTGGCGCAACGCTTTCCTGAACCTTGTGCTTTCCTTTGCGTGACGCATAAACCCTGATGGAGCCGCCATGGGTGGGAATGCGACGTGCATGGATCACTTCCAGGCCATGCATATCCAACAGATACTTAAGACTGGTCAGGGTGTAATAGCGAAGGTGTTCGTGATAAATAGTGTCGTATTGCAGAGTCTCCACCAAAGACATAAAGTAGTGCGATTCGGAAATAAAGATTCCGTCATCCTGCAACAATTCCAGAATAGACTCGACGATCTCATGAACGTCTTCAATATGCGCGAAGACGTTGGTTGCGGTTATGATTTTCGCTTGTCCGTGGTCGGATCGAGCCTTCTCTGCCGCTGCCCGATTAAAAAAAGAGATGGTGGTTGGAATGCCACGAGCATTCGCCAGTTTGGCTGCATTCGTTGGTTCGATGCCGAAAACTCTATGTCCGCCATTTTGAAAATTACTGAGCAGGGTGCCGTCATTAGACCCAATATCGACGACCAAGTCTTGCGGAGTTAAAGGATACAAACTCTGGACTTCTCTGTATAGTTCAGCAAAATTCTCCCGCAGAATTCGAGTCGTCCCGCTGGTGTAGGGGTATGTCGGAGGAAACAAAATTGCGGGATCCACGATGAGGCCTAGCTGCACAAGTTGGCACTTAAGACAACGAAGGACCTGAGCCGGATACGCGGGCTGTTCCGCGGGACGGCTGCCAATCGCAGGCATAGTGTTGACCGGGGGAAGATACCCCACAAAAATAACGGGCTCGAGCTGTGGGGAATCGCACACTTGGCAGCTCTCGACCAGAACACTTCCGTTCGAACCCGCCGCGAGCTTCTTTTGCCTTAAGGTTTGCAAGGAGTTAGTCGGTTTGCAGTTGCGCAGCTTTCTTTGTGAAGGTCTCGCAGTACCAGCTGAGTGTCTTCTCCAAGCCTTTTTCTAATGAGACTTGTGGTTCATACCCGAGGCCCCGCATCTTCGTGATATCAGGACACCGCCGAAGAGTTCCGCCGGCATGGCCTTCGCCGGGAACCACCTCCACATCGCGGCCAAAATATCGGGCCATGGTCTTGGCCAGATGCTCAATGCTCACCTCGTCCTGAGTGCCAATGTGATAAATGCCGAGGTGCTCGCCTTTTTCGATGACGCGCAATACGCCGTCAATGAGGTCATCAATGAAGACAAACGCGCGTTTCTCCTGCCCGGTGCCGCGTACCGGTAAACGAATTTTACCCTTGGTCGTGCGGCTTAGCTCAAGCATACGCATCGCCAGTTGCGGAATCACATGCTCGGTCCCCATGTCGGGACCGTAAACGTTGTGTGGACGGAAAATAGTTACGTGTCTGAAGTGTTTGCGTCCGAAATTGATTGCGAGCAGTTCACTGACGATTTTGCCGCAACCGTAGCTATACCTGGGATTCAACGGATCGGGGACAGAGAGAGCGACTGTTTCATCCGTCGGAACTACCGGTGCGGTTTGATACACTTCGGAACTGGACGCCAGGGTGAGGGCAGGAACCTTGTTTTTAATGCAGCCGTCAATCACGTTGGTGATTCCCTTTACAGCTACTTCCAGAACGCGATCGGGGATCGAGTAAAAGAATTCAGTCCCATTTATGTATGCCAGGTGGCATACGCAATCCATCCCCCGAGTGGCGTGCTCCACTGCGTTTGGATCGCGGATATCACCAAGCAGAACCTCTACGTCGGCTGCAGCTTCGCCCAGTCGTTCCCTGGAACCTCGTGAATCATTATCGAAAGAGCGCACACGCCCGCCGGCCCTGACGAGGGCCTTGACCAGGGCACTTCCAATAAAGCCGTGCCCGCCTGTAACGAGAAAGGACTTGTGAGAGATACCGCTAGGCTTAGGCAACGGCACTCTTCCGCTTCGGTGTGATACCCCATAAATCTACAACATCAACTCCGTCCGGAAAATGCAGCTCCCTGTAGGCTGAGTGCGGAACCGCAACGATCGCAATGTCACAAGAAGCCACCAACTCCTCTTTTGTCACGAAACTTTCGTCGCGGACAAACTCGTCAGAACAGATTACTTTGGCTCCGTGAAATCGAAGGATTTTGCTTAGCTTGTATGACAATGATTCGCGAGTATCGTCAATATCCGCCTTGAAAGCCATGCCCAGAATGCCGACGCGGACACTGCTCAAGTCATAACGCGCCTTCAGGCTCTCGACCAGGAAATTCGGCAGGCCTTCGTTGGTAGTCATTGCAATATGGCCAAGCATGAACTTGTCGTTGCTGAAGGCGAACAGCTGCATCGTGTCTTTCATTAGGCAGGGACCGGCGGCAAAACCTGGGCGAGGCAAGTCACGCATCCGGGGATAGTCTTCCTTCAATCCCTCCAGAATTCGCGTGTAGCTCATGCCCGCTGATTCAGCAATCATGTAAAACTGGTTCGCGGCTGCGAACTGGATATAACGATACGCATTGCAAAACAGTTTCGCGAACTCGGCCTCCATCGGGAGCATACGGACAATCTTGGGAGCAATCTTAGAAAAAAGGCGGGCGGCCGATTCTTCAGCTTGGAGCGTAGTTCCGCTGACAATCTGAGGAAGACTTGAAATTTCCTTAATTGCCTGCCCCTGAACAACGCGTTCCGGGCAAAAGGCGACTCTAGGCTTCTTGCCACGGGACTCGAAATAGCGCTGTAGAAAATTAGTTACACCGGGGAACACGGTTGAACGCAGCACAATCGTCTGATCGTCCGAGATGTAGGGCAGAATTGCGTCAATGCAATCCGTGATTGAACGCATCTTAGGATTGTGGAACTCATCAATAGGCGTGCCCACAGTCAAGACGATATACGGAATATTTTTCAGTTCGGCAACGTTCTCAGTAAGACTGAGGAGGCCATCTGCCAAGACCTGCTTTAGGAGTGCCTCGCCGCCCTCTTCGCAAAAAGGCAATCTGGCGAGTGCCAGTTGTTTCATAGCTTGAGAGTTGATGTCATAGATCAGCGTCGGCAGGCCCTTTGCCGCCATCACCATAGCGAGCGGCGCGCCCACGTGCCCCGCTCCTCCAACAACGCAGACAGCGAATTTTTTAATCGCGGGAGAGATGGGCCTACGATTGTTGGTTCTTCTGGAAGGCATTTAACAATGACGAGCGCCAGGTTTCGAGTAAGAATACACGTTTTTAGCCAAAGTGCTCAACTGAACGTAGATTTTAGGGCCGTTTCCCCGGTGATGCAGGCAGCTCTATAAACCAGCCGGGCGGGTTGACCGGGATGAAGAATTCCGGCGTGGGTTTTCCCGATTTCTTGTCATTTCTCCACGAGCTTATCTGTGCGGCGTTGTTCTTCCAATGCAAATCCGCAAACTGCGGGATTCGAAAATTTCCGTATATTCCGCCAGCAAAAATGAGGATGAGCAGAGTGCATCCCCAAGCCTGGCTGCGCAGGGCGACTCCACGTTCCAATCCCAGAGCAACCAGATAAATCACCAGGCACGATCCTAAAAAAAAATAGCGTTCACCGCGGTCCGGGATTTCGGCAAGGCTGGCAAAAGGCAACAGCCCTGGTCTTACAATGAGGGGTAGAGCTGTTGCGGCGATTATCAGATACGAGGCTGCGAGTACCCTAACCCGCTCCTCTTGTGCGATGCGCAGCCACAGCCAGGTGAAAAGCGAGGATGAAATTGCAGTCGTTAGAAAAACTGTGCTCATGTAGCCTGCTCTTGCAGTTCTTACAACCCATGGTATTCCCATGATTACTTGCAGCAAGATTTTGTAACTCAATGCCATAAACAACGCGAAAACCACCGCATCCGCACTTGGCTTGGAAAGTGGTATCCCGCGGCGCGAGAAGACCGCGAATGCGGATTGCAGGAGCCCACCCAGTCCCATCGCAGTGGTAAACCAGCCAGCGCGGGTCCGTTTCTGTAGAAGTCGGTAAATCCCTATCGGAATCACGATCACCAGGATCGGCATACAAAGGCCAATTCCCATCGCCAGCAGCAACCATAAACACCGACGCAGGAGACCGTGCGCATCCGGCGGCTGAGCGACAAGTAAGATTCCCCCTAACAGTACGTACCACTGCGAATTTGCTAAATTCCCAACTAATTCTGCTGAATGAATACCTGAGACGACGATCAGGCACAAAGTACACCGCATCCAGTCCGAAGAAATGTAGGTTCGATATCGTGGTAATGCGAACATTGCGCAACACACGGAATCGATCGTCAGCGCTGAAAGATCGTAAGACAAAGGGGCGTAACGCACTGGAAACAACGAAGAGAATGCAGCAACAACTCTCCCCAGGGGCTGAAAATATCCTTGGTAGGGCGTGCCCAACGCATGGAAAAAGCTCTTCACCAGTTGGTCGCGAAAGAAAAGAGTGCCATCCTCGGCCCAAAATTGTGGATTGAGAAGACAATCCGGCTTTCGCAACACAAAAATGAAGAAAATCGTGACGGCGACGATCACGAAATTGCGGTAAGGGGCGGTGCCACTCTGCTCTAATGGCTCAGCTTGCGGCACGGCGCTGCTCATGTGCACCGTTGCTCCCGCACCCAGTTCAGCGGCAGGTGAATCGTGGTCACTTCACCATCCTCATCGCTGGTCGAAGCCCGTCGAAATTTAGCGCACCAACCGCACCCAACGGATGCGCCCCGTTCCGACGTTTTGCGCGTCATTGGCATTGCTGTTAAACAGGTGGAGGCGCAATTGGGCGATCTCGCCCTTCCACTCCGAATGCGTTTGTACCGGAAATGTTAACAGCCTCCAGTGGGGAGATGGCAAGTGGGCAAGATGGATCGCGGCAATCTCAGAAAATTGGCTATCGCGCCTCCGCCAGTACAAGGAAAAGATTTTTCCTACGCTACCGCTCACGCATATCCATATTTCTTTCACTTCCTGAGCTGCAAACGGCACAATTGGCAGAACCAGGTGAAAGCTGGGGCCCTGGACGTGGGCCACGGCGTACTCCGCCTCCTGCTGCAGTGAACCAGGCTGCGAGTGACTGAGCTGCGCGAGGTTGATGTTTCGCTCCGCAAACGAAATATCCCGGGTAGGCTGCTTGGGATCCCAAAGAGACAGCGGATAACCAAGCATTGTCATTCCTTCATGAAGGTTCTGCTCGAGCAGTAACACGACTTCCTCAGGTATGGGTTCTGATTTCCACCTGTTCACCGAATGCGACAGGTCCTTCGCGGTCGCGTGGTCGCGCACAAAGTCTTCTCTAAACTGCGGTTTGACCCCAGTCAATGTTTCAATCCTTTTGACCACTTCCGGGCGATCGGACGCGTAATCTTCATAACGCACCAGCTGCGTGTCCTGGCGATGGCGATCAGCGAAATAGTTTTCAAAAGTTTCAATGAAGGCACGCGCTAAACTCCGCGCATGATCCAGATCTGTGTCGCCCGCCAACCGTGCAAAACCAAGCGTGTTCCGCTTCTGCATAAACGCGTTGGTTGAGATAAATATGTCCCGCGGATCGCGTAAGTTATAAATGGTGAAGCACGCGAGATATTGGCGAAGTACCGGCGCCAGCCAGTTGGGGGCCTTTTCCGCATAAAACAAAGCCGCCGGGACTTGGCGAAGAACGTCGCTACAAAATCTTTTCCATAAATCGCACACCCAGCCAGAACCGTTGGCGAATGACTCCCTGGCGTTTGGGTGGTAGACATTGGGACTGTTGATGCGGTGTATGATCCATGGCGGTTGGCCGCCGACTCCGGCGTAGTTCAAGTTGTAAAGCTGCTCCGCGTCGACGTACTGATGCAGATCTGGACGTTGCATCAGCTGGGTAAACTTTACCAAATATGTAAGATAGCGGCTCTCATAGGGAAACTCCCTATAGAACACCACACGTTGATCGGAGCCGAGCAATGCCATAAGGGCGGTACTACCGCTCCGGCCTCCTCCAGAAATGAGAATGGGGGTCAATGTTTCCATGGACGCCAGGATCAGCAGATAAACTTATCACGAATGCAATCTGCACAAGATCCATGGCCGCGGGGCACCCTGTGCCCTGAAGCGCACGTATCGGTAAGAGCGCGTGCGCCAGGAACATGAATAAAAAGATTCGAAACGAAGCCAATGAGCTTAGCTGACCCGGTTCTAAGAGGTGTTCAAATCCGTCCGTTTTTTGCCATCCTGCCTATGTGCTCGGCGGCGCGATAGGCGAGCGCCTGGATGGTGCAGGTGGGCTGGTTGCGGCCGGCTGAGACGAAACTGCTCCCGTCAACAATAAACAAATTGGGAATGTCGTGGGCGCGGTGGTACTTGTCCACCACCGACTGCTGGGGATCGTTCCCCATGCGGCAGGTTCCCATGAGGTGCACGGAAGTGGTTATGTCGTCGGGAGTATCGGCCCATTTTTTCTTGGCGCCTGCGGCGTCCAGCAATTCCAGGGCACGTTCCCGGAAGAAGGCCATATTCTTCAGATCGTCAGGGTGATTCTTGTAGGTGACGCGCATTGCCGGAAGGCCCCAGGCATCTTTCATGCCTGGATCAAGGGTAATGGTGTTGCTCTCCATGGGCAACGTGGTCAGATGACACAGAATCATCATGCTGCGAGTGTAGTTTTCTTTCAGCGCTTTTTTAAATTCCGAGCCCCAGCGCGGAACGTCGGGCGGAAGTCCGTAAAGTGCAAAGCCGATGGGGTAAGCGTCAAAGCGCGCATCCAGGCCGCCACCACCATAAAAACCACGCTTCGGGTCTGCGTCATAAAAATCCTGCACTACACGGGTTACGACCACGCTCTTGTACTCGTTGAGCGGATGTTCGAAGGTACCTTCGGCGGCCTGACCACAATCAAACATCAAATATTTGCCGACCAGCCCACTGGAGTTAGCGAGACCGTCGGGAAACAGGTTGGATTTTGAGAGCAGCAGCAGGCGCGGAGTCTCTGCTCCGTTGGCGCACAACACTACCGCTTTCGCTTTTTGAAAGATCTCTTGTTTTTGACCATCGAAATAAATCACGCCGTCCACACGCCCGCGACGGTCAGTTGAAATTTTCCGCACATAACTGTGAGGACGAATTTCGCAGCGGCCTGTTTTCTCCGCAACTGGAATAACGCTGGCCAGCGTGCTCGATTTGGCTCCGAATTCGCAGCCCATCAACTCGCAGTAGCCGCAGTGACCGCATTGCGACCTGCCCTGATAGGGCTGCGAGAGAATTGCCATGGGCGCCGGATAAGGGTGCCAGCCCAGCTTGCGCGCCCCACGTTCCAGCAACGCACCCGAGGATTTGATGGGCAGTGGCGGCAACGGATAGGGCTTGGACCGAGGGGCATCGAAGGGGTTGGCACCCGCAAGGCCTGAGACGCCGATGTCCCACTCAGCTTTGCTGTAATACGGTTCAAGCTCAGCGTAGGTTATGGGCCAGTCAGAAAAACCGGTGCCCGCAATCGGCCCCCAGCGGCTGCGTTCCATAAAATCAATTTCGTGAAAGCGCCAGTAATTAGCGGTGAAATGGACTGTCCCACCGCCCACGCCCTGGCCGTATTCGACGGTGGGAGCGATCACCGCTTTGTCTTTGGCGGTCTTGCGGAAAGTGTTCGGCTGACGCTCGTGATTATTGGTAAGCACCTCTTGCCCGATGTACGGCTGCTGCCAATTGTTCCGCGTCTTCAACTCGTCATGCTGAAAGTCTTTACGCCGGAAATACGGTCCCTGTTCCAGAACGACTACCTGAAAACCGGCTACGGAAAGCTCTTTGGCGACTACCCCGCCGGCAGCACCAGCGCCGATGATCACAAAGTCAACGGGGGTACCGACTTCAAATTTGGTCATGACTTAGGGTCCGATACGGGGTCGGACTGAGGCTTGTTCTTTGTGTATTCAGCGTCGTAGTAGCCGAAGGGAGGTTCGTAGAAGAACTGGTCTTCAAAGCCCAGGGTCTTCCATCCGATATTGTTGTAGTTGCCGCCGTACTCGGGATTGGCAAGAAATCCCATAATAGTGTGTACTCGTACGGTCTCGAAAAAATCAGTTTTCTCGATTGTCTTGAGCAACTGAATTTGTTGCGCTGAACTCAGACCGGAAAATTTCTTAGCAGCCGGGAACATTTCGTGGGTTTTGAATTCGAGCTGCTTCAAGCCTTGCGGATAGAGAGACTGCTTCTCGCGCTCGAAAGTTGTAAGAGCACGATCAATGAAGTAGACGGTCCGAGCTTCGCGTGCCCCTGGCCCGTCATCGCTAGGGATGATTTGGGAAGCAATGGCTTCGACTTCCAGAGCCTGTTCCGCAGAAAAAAAGTCGAATTTCAGTGTCCCGGTTGCTTGCGCCATGCTGTGCGCGTGGCGTTCGGCCTGCAGAATGGAGGGCCAGTGCATAGCCAGCCATGCCGAACTCAGCCCGGAAATGGAACTCATTATGAACTGCCGACGTGAGGCTGTTGCTTTTTCCACAGCTTTCCCCTGCTACCGTCCGATTGAAGATTGTGAATTGCGGCGAATCATAGCACAGGGACAATGGCTCTGCGCCGGCAGTACACAACATTGTCCAGTTGCCGCTCGAGTAATTGCAGTAGATTGAGTCCGTCAGGCCGCTCATTCTTTGTGCTTCAGCTTGTAACGGGAGGTTCCTGTCGGCGCGGCACTTGCGATTGCGCAACACGCGTCCCGGAGACGAAGAATGCTTTGCGTTTTTTCTCTAAGTGCCTTAGACTTCCCGCCGATTCTTTCTTAGCTTGAAAGGGCGACATCATGGCCACAACACGAAGGAGTTTTCTTGGAACTTTGGGAGCTGCGGCTGCCATTGGCGCGGTAGGGGGAGGTAAGTTTGCCGAGGCAACGAAAGGTGAACCTATGTCCGGCAAATCCCCTTCAGCTTCCACTGACAAGGTCCTGTTCTGGGTGGCAGCCCTCACCCCCTGCGACAAGAATTTGAAATTTGACGAAGGCATTTATGCCGAGGAGATGGCCTATCTCAAGCAGGCCGGCGCGGATGGGGTCGTGGTGCTGGGGACAACGGGTGAATACCCATCTTTTTCAGTGGCCGAGAGAAAGAAAATCGCCGAAGTCGCATTTAAGAATCGCAACGGATTGAACATCATGGTCTCGCCCGGAACCTCGAACTTCCCCGAAACCATCGAGTTGTCCGAGCATGCGCAGGCAAATGGCGCTGATGGCTTGCTGGTGATCCCGCCGTTCTACTACAAGAAGCCATCTCTGGAAGGACTGGTGAAGTACTTTTCTCTGCTTTTCGGAAGAGTGACAATTCCTATCAACCTGTACCACATACCCGATACCAGCGGCGTGCCAATCTCGCTCGAATTGCTGCACAGGTTAGAAAAATATCCGAATCTTGCGGGAATAAAAGATTCCAGCGATGACGTTCCGGAATACCAGCGCTTTGTGCATGAGTTTCCAAAGCTGAACATGCGAACCGGCACGGTGACCAATCTGAAAGCTGCGCTGGACAATGGCATGGGAGCCATACTGATGGAAGGCAATCTTTTCACCCGCGAGATCGCTGCGGTATTCGCTGCGAAGCGCGCGGGCAACAGCCTCGATGCTCCCCTGGCAAAGCTGGATGCGGCCATAAAACTGCTGGAGCCAGCCGGCGGTTATGAATTCGGACCTATGAAGTATGCGCTCAGCCTTCAGATGGGAACGCGGCAGACCTATCAGCGCCCCCCCTTTGCCGACATGACCGATGAGCAACGCACAAAAATGAAAGCGGCGGTGGAACAGCTAAAGCAGATGGCATGAGAATGACGCCACTGCCTGCATCTCACGCTGGAAATTTATTCGACCTTCTTACCTATCAATGACCGCGGCGTTAAAAGCATTGCACAGGAGGATGATGCCCCAAGGGAACACGGGTAGATGCATCTCTCTGCTGGTTTGTGCCGCTGCGTTAGTGTGCAACTCCGAATCAGCTTTGGGCCAATATCACGCAAAGCAAACCGAATGGCCCACCTACACAGCCGATCTTGCAGGCACTCGGTACCGGCCGTTCGACCAGATCAATGCCTCAAATTTTAATGACCTCGAAGTAGCCTGGCGAGTGAAGACGGACATCTTTGGCAACCGGCCGGAGTACAAGCTGGAGGGGACGCCATTGATGGTGAACGGCGTGGTGTA
>Ga0070741_10007403_pt1 | contig 22718 bp, 23 predicted proteins | sample Coa_R1_4_FD_66440 | JGI IMG/M metagenome (GOLD analysis project Ga0070741, IMG submission 66440) | Surface soil microbial communities from Centralia Pennsylvania, which are recovering from an underground coalmine fire - Coalmine... | ecosystem: Environmental > Terrestrial > Soil > Unclassified ... | reverse complement strand
GAGCGGCACGGATGCGGGCGGCGCGGCGAACGCGCCGAGCATCAGCCGGACGAGGTCCAGGCGCGTGACGTCGATCGGCTGCGGCCCGAGCGCCGTGTCCCCGCGGAACCCGCTGATCGCCGGCGGCGCGTCCTGCGCGGGGAATTCGTCCCGGCGGACGTACTTGTCGGGGAGCTCGCACGCGATCTCGAATTCGATTGGGACGAGGTTGTTGCCGCGGAGCTGGCGCGTCCGTCCGGTGGCGACGAACGTCGCGACCGCGGCGAGGTTCTTCTCGCCTCCGAGGGCGATGCGCGCCGCGGCGAGCACCTGAGCGGCGTCGCGCGCCTGTCCGCGCACAGCGGGGTTTCCCATCAGCACACCGGCCGCGAGCACCAGCGGCAGAGACCGCGCGATCCGCGCCATCAGCTCCCTCCGAGGGCGATTCCCTCCTTAGACACGCAAAACGGGGAAATAGTTCGATCCCAGTCCGATTCCGCGAAATCGAGAAACGAGGTCGCGGACGAATGGCGGAATTGGAGAATTGGAGAATTGGAGAATTGGTGGATTGGAGAGTTGGTGAATTGGTGGATTGGAGAGTTGGTGAATTGGTGAATTGGAGAGTTGGTGAATTGGAGCCGTTTCAACTCTCCAATTCCCCAACTCCCGAACTCCCCAGCTTGTTATGGCAATCCGAACGCCAGCAGGACATTGCCGGGCCGGCCGCCGAGTGAGCCGTAGCCCGAGTTGACGAAGACCATCCCGCCGGCCACGACCGGGCCCGGGCCGCTGATCGACGCGCCCTTGGCGGCGACGCCGTTCACGGTGGAAAAGTCGCGGTTCGTGTCGTACTCCCAGAGCAGCGCGCCGGTCGTCGTCGAAAACGCCCGCACGCCGCCGTCGTTGGACCCCGTGAACACCGCGCCGGGAATCACGGTAATCGCCGCGAGGATCGCGGCGTTGCAGCCGCGACCCGCGGCGCAGACCGGCGCGGGCGGCGGCGTGTACCAGGCGCGCTCGCCGGTGGTCAGCTTGACCGCGTGCAACCCCCCCGGCTTGTCGGTAAAGGTGTCAGACACCGCGAAGTACGCCTGCTCGCGATCCGCCGCCGACCCGAATTCCAGGCCGCCGAGCGCGCTCCCCTGTCCGGCGCGGTACTGCCACAGGATCCTGCCCTGGTTGTCGGGATCGAACGCCCAGCCGATGCCCGATTTCTGACCCGCGACGATGATGTCCTTCCCGTTCGCGCTGGCGAGAATCGGGGCGTTGCCGAAGTCGTGATCGGGACCGAGATCCGCCTCCGCCGGGCAGTTCGCGCCGCCCGAACCCGCAATCGCAATTCCGCCGCAGCCGACGACGAAGATGTCCTTGTCGGTCACCTGCGACACCCACTTCACGGCGCCGGTGTCGAGGTCGAACGCCATGATCGCGTCGCTCGTCGGCTGCTGCGGCTCCGTGTACATGTTGCCGGTCGCCGCGTACACCACCTTGCGCTTCGCGTCGACGGTCGGCGACGACCAGATGCCGGCGCCGGCCGGCCCCCACCGCGTGACGCCCGCCGTGTTCGTGCCGACCGGCTTCGCTTCGGCGTTGATCGTGTACGTCTTCCACACCAGCGAGCCGCTCGCCGCATCGAGCGCGACGAGGCTGCCGCGGAACGTGCAGCATTCGTACTTCGGATTCGCCCCCTGCGTTTCTTCGATCGACGCGACCGGCACGTAGAGGCGGTCGTTGTAGACCACGGGCGTCCCGGTGATGTTCGCGCTCTTGTGATCCTCGACGTTGCGGGTCCACAACTCCTGCCCGGTGGCCGCGTCGATCGCGTACGCGTTCGATCGGCCGTCGCCGAAGTAGGCCGAGTACTTGCCCGCCGCACCCGGCCGCGGCGCGATGACGATGCCCGATCGGACGGAGGCCTTCGCCTGATACGTCCAGATCGTGCAGCCGGTCTTCGCGTCGAGCGCGTACACGGTGCCGCTGTTGCTGCCGACGAACACGCGTCCGCCAGCCAGCGTCGGCAGCGCGCGCGCCGAGGTGGTGTTCGGGAAACCGAACGCCCATTTCAGCGTCAGCTTCGACACCTGGTCCGGCGCGATGCCGGGCTGCGGCTGGTAGCGCGTGTTCGCGCTGTCGGGGCTCCACGCGGTCCAGGACGCGCCGCTCGACGGATCGAAGGGAGGCACGGCCTCGCAGCGTCCCGGCATCGCGTCCGCGTCCGCCGCGGCGCCATCGGCGTTCCGCACCCCGAGGTAGGAGGCGACGGCGCGGCGCTCGGCGTCGCTCAGGTCCGCGCCCTGCTCGCGCATCTTGCCGCTCGTGAGCGCGGCCAGAATGTCGTCGGCCGCGCGCTGACGCAGCGCCGCCACCGGCGGGGTCCGCGGGTCGTTGCGCGCGTGGCAGACGGCGCAGTGGTCGTCGTACACCTTCGCGCCGTCCGCCCCCTGGGCGGGCGACGCCGATGTCGCGGGCGTTTGCAGGAACGCGAGGGCGAACACCAGTGAAAGCATGAGCGACATACTACGCCGACTTCTTGACTTTCGCCCCTCCTCACCTGACTATTGCTCGCATGAAACGGCTGAACACGGTGCTCATCGCGGCGGCTGCGGCCGTCTGCGGCGCAATGGTCACGGCGGCGGCGATTCCCCTCGCCGGCCAGGCCCCGACGGCGTATCGCGCGCCGCGCGGCGCCGACGGCCACGCCGATTTCAACGGCATCTGGCAGGCGATCAACGAAGCCAACTGGGACATCGAGCCGCACATGGCGCGCGCGGCGCTGCAGTTGCGGCCCGGTCCGTACGGTCCGGTGCCGGCGCCCCCGGTCCTGGCGCTCGGCGCCGTCGGATCGGTCCCGCCCGGCATGGGCATCGTCGACGGCGGCGAAATTCCGTACAAGCCCGAGGCGCGCGCGAAGAAGAAGGAGAACCTCGAGCACTGGGTCGAGCGGGATCCCGAGATCAAGTGCTACCTCCCGGGCGTGCCGCGCGCGAACTACATGCCGTATCCGTTTCAGATCTTCCAGAGTGCGAGCGCGATCTTCTTCGCCTACGAGTACGACGGCGCGGTCAGGAACGTGTATCTGAAGGATCCGGGTCCGGCGCCGGTCGACTCGTGGATGGGCCAGTCGGTCGCGAAATGGGAGGGCGACACGCTGGTGATCGACGTCACCGGCTTCAACGACTCCACCTGGTTCGATCGCGCCGGCAATTACCACACCGACGCGCTGCACGTGGTCGAGCGCTACACGCGCGTGCAGCCGGACGTGATCAACTACGAGGCGACGATCGAAGACCCGAACGTCTACACGCGGCCGTGGAAGATCAGCTTTCCGCTCTATCGTCGGCTCGACAAGAACGCGCAGATCATGGACTTCAAGTGCGTCGAGTTCGTCGAGGAGCTGCTGTACGGGAAGTACCGGAAGAAGCCGCTGAGCCAGTAACGGCGACGGAGGGATGATCAGATGCGCACCGTGTTCTCCGCGGCGCTTGCCGCATCGCTCGCCGCCGTCGGCCTTGGCGCGCAGGGCCGCCCCGACCTGTCGGGCATCTACGATCTGGCGACGCTCACGCCGGTCGAGCGACCGGCGGGGCTGACGTCGCCCGTCTACACCGCCGCCGAGGCGAAGAAGCTCGAACAGCAGACCGAGGTGCGGAAGGAGTACGGGGACCGCGCGATCAAGGGCGATCGCGACGCGCCGCCGAAGGGCGGCGACGGATCGGCCGGCGCCGCCGGGAACGTGGGGGGCTACAACAGCTTCTGGATCGACGCGGGATCCACCTACACCGTCGTCGACGGGCAGAAGCGCACCTCCATCGTCGTCGACCCCGCGGACGGCCGCGTGCCGGCGCTGACCGCCGAAGCGCGCCAGCGCGCGATGGCGGCTCGCAACCAGGCGGCGACGTCGGATCAGACGGAGTCGGAAAACGATCCCGGCTACGAGAAAGCGCCCGGCGCGTACGACGACCCCGAGCGCCGCCCGCTCGGCGAACGGTGTCTGCTCGGCTTCGGTTCGACCTCAGGGCCGCCGATGCTGCCGACCTACTTCTACAACAACCTGCACCAGATCGTGCAGACGCGCGACTCGGTCGTGATTCTCAGCGAAATGGTGCACGACGCGCGCGTCGTCCGCATGAACCAGCCGCACGTGCCGGCCAATATCCGCAAGTGGAACGGCGACTCGGTCGGGCACTGGGAAGGCGACACGCTCGTGGTCGACACCACGAACTTCACCGACAAAACCAGATTCCGCGGCTCCTCTTCCGATCTGCACGTCGTCGAGCGGTTCACACGAACGGGGCCCCACGCGCTGCTCTACCGGTTTACAATTGAGGACCCCAAGACGTGGACGCGTCCGTGGACCGGCGAGTACACGTGGCCGGAAACGCAGGAGAAGGTGTACGAGTACGCGTGCCACGAAGGGAACTACGCCCTCGAAAACATTCTCCGCGGCGCGCGGCTGAAAGAAGCCGAGGACGCCAAGAAGAAGTCACAGCAGTGAGGAGCCCATGCGCAGAGCCATTGCCCTACTCGGACTGATCGCGGTCGCCACCGTCCCCGCGGTCGCGCATCATGCGTTCGGCGGCGAATTCGATCCGAACCGACCCGTACTCCTCAAGGGAAAGGTCACGAAGGTCGAGTGGGTCAACCCGCACGCGTGGATTCACGTCGAAGTGCCCAAGAGCGACGCGACCGTGCCGTGCCAGTTCACGCCGAACGCGAAATGCGAGGAGTGGATGGTCGAAGGCGGGACGCCGAACACGCTGCTCCGCCGCGGCATCACGAAGGAATCGCTGAAGGTGGGGACCGACCTGGTGATCGACGGCTATCAGGCGCGCGACCACTCGCAGAACCGCGCCAACGGCCGCAACGTCACCTTCCCGGACGGGAAGAAGCTGTTCCTGGGATCGTCCGGCACCGGCGCGCCGCTCGACGGCGCAGACCCGACCGAAGGGCGCGGCCGCGGACGCGGCGGTCAGTAGCCGCGTCGACCGCGCAACAGGCTCATTGCCAACCGCGTTGGCAATGAGCCTTCCCCTTCTTACATGCCGGGGATCATGAGGTGCGCCTCCGACGTGCCGGCGGCCATGATCCAGATTCCACCCTGCTTGTTGTTGTCGGGCAGGCCCATCGACGCGGCGGTCGCATTCGGCACCGCGATCGTGGTGTGGACGCGGTTCGCGGCTTCCTTGCTGGCCGCGTTCATGGTCAGCCACACGGAGCCGAATTCCGGCTTCGCCCGCTTGCCTTCCTTGTCCATCTTCTCGATCTCGGCCGCGCGCGCCTTCTGATCCGTGATCGCCGCGAGCTTGAGGTTCTGCGCCACGCGATCGAGGTTCTTCAGACTGGTGCACTGCACCGCGAACGGCTGCTTGCCCGGCATGCCCGACCAGTCGTAGCACACCAGCGTGTTGGTCCCCTTCTTCAGGGTGTCGTAGGTGCCGTCCGCCTTCCAGTGGACGACGGTGGCTCCGTCCTTCAAGTTGCGCGGCGCCGGCATCAGCGCACGCTCGATTTCGGCGTCGTTCGACTGCGCGAACGCGCCAGCCGAGAGCGTCAGCGCCCCCAGCACGATGGCAATTGCACGTTTCATTCGACTCCCTCCAGATGAATGGCAGACCCTAAGACGTCGATACCCGCGAGTTGGGTTCAGCCCGAGAACCCGATCCAGCGCCCTCCGGCGCCGACGCCGAACCAGAGCGTCAGCGACACCAGCGCGATCAGCCGCAGCATCGCCGGGCTCGCCGGCGCGTGGTCGGACAGCGTCGCCCGGCGCTTGACGGTGAACGTGAAGAGGATCGCGAGCGCGAGCGACGTCATCTTCACCCAGAACGGCGTGCTGTAGTAGCACTTGATCGCCTCGGAGACGAACAGCGCCGCGCCGGTGACGAGCATCACCAGCAGGCTCCACACGAAGACCGGCTGCGCGTCGCGCGCCACGTCGACCACCGTCTGCCGCTTCAGGCCGAGCCCCAGCAGCCGCATGTCGACCACGAGCACGGCGCCGCCGATCGCGGCGAGCGCGAGCAGGTGGATCGATTCGATGACGGCGAACGCCCACGACGAGTTCTTGAGCGCCTGTCCGATGGCCGAGAACTCGATCGACTGGAAGACCGACAACATCACCGCGTCTGCCCCGGCACGCAGCCGGCCAGCGTGTTGACGATCGCGCGCTGCGGCTGCATGTCGCAGTCGAACCAGTTGTAGGCAATCATGCGGCCGGAGACGACGATCACCGCCCAGCAGGCGAGCGACAGGATGCCGGCCATGCGCGCCGGCCTCGGCGTCCGGACGTCGCGGTCCCAATCGGCGACGCGCCTGTGGATGCCTTCGTGGAAGTACCACGCGTTGAGACCGGCGACGGCGAGCGTGATCAGCTTCAGACGGAAGAAGATGTTCTGGTACGACCGCACCGGGATCGCGTAGAACAACAGCACGCCCGTGACCAGCATCACGGCGAAGCCGGCGATCATCCACGGCAGCAGTCGCTCGGTCACCTCGGACACCCGCACGCGCGTGAGCGTGATCCCGAGCAGCCGCAGATCGAGCAGCACCGACATCCCGACGAACAGGCAGAGGGTCAGGACGTGAACCGACTCCACCAGCGGATACATGTACAGCGATTCGTGGAGCGCGATGCTGCCGCGGGTCTCCGCGAGCCAGCGACAAAACGGTAACAAGGACACGGTGTGGTCGCTATTATACGGCCATGAGGTGGACCGTCCTGGCCCTCGTCCTCGTCGCCGGCGGCGCGAACCCTGCCGCGCAGCCCCCGTCCATCAGCGACCTGATGGTGAAGACGATCTATCCGGCGTCGGATGCGATCTTCTACATCGACACCCGAACGCCGTCGGACGCCGCCGCGTGGAGGGCGTTGGAGCGGCAGACCGAGACGCTGGCGGCCGCTGCGGCCGAGCTGATGCAGCCCGGTCGCGCGCGCGGACGCGACCAGTGGACCGCCGACGCGCGGCTGCTCGTCGACGCCGCCGCGTCCGCGCTCGCCGCGATTCGCCGGCACGACGTCGCGGCGCTGGGCGCGCTGAACGACGCGCTGTATCAGTCGTGCGTGCAGTGCCACCAGCATTACCGTCCCGGGTACGGCCAGCGACGGGCGGCCGGCGGCGAGGCGCCGCCCGCGGCGCTCGACGGGACCTGGAACTTCTCCACCGTCACGCCGCTCGAGCGTCCGGCCGAGTTCGCCGGCCGCGCGACGATGACCGACGCCGAGGCGCGCGCCTATGCGGCGCGCGTCGTCGATCAACGCAACGTGGACCGGCGTCCGGAATCGCGCGACGCGGACGTCGCGGCGGCGTACAACGATGCGTGGTACGACCGCGGCGTCGGCGTCGCCACCGTCCGCGGCCGGCATCAGACGTCGCTCATCGTCGATCCGCCCGACGGCCGCCTGCCGGCGCAGACGCCGGACGCGATGCAGAAAGCGGCGGCGCGCGCGGCGGAGCGCCGGCAGCATCCCGCAGACGGGCCCGAGGATCGATCGCTCGGCGAGCGCTGCCTGTCGTTCAACGCCGGGCCGCCGATGATGACCGGCCCGTACAACAACTACGTCCAGATCTTCCAGCGCGAGAACGAACTCGTCATCTTCAACGAGATGATCCACGACGCGCGCGTCGTGCCGATCGATCGCACGCCGCAGGCGCATGCGCCGGCCGCCATCCGCCGCTGGCAGGGCGACTCGCGCGCGCACTGGGAAGGTGCCACGCTCGTCGTCGACACGACGAACTTCACGGACAAGACCAGCTTCCGCGGCACCGACGAGCAGCTGCATCTCGTCGAGCGGTTCACGAGGATCGATGCCGGCACGCTGCTGTACGAGTTCACCGTCGACGATCCGTCCGCGTTCACGCGTCCGTGGACCGTGTCGCTGCCGATGACGCGCAGCGACGACCGCGTCTACGAGTACGCCTGCCACGAGGGGAACTACGCGCTCGCGAACATTCTCAGCGGCGCGCGCGACGAGGAGCGCCGCAGGCGGTGACGCGGTTCGCCCTTGCGGCGCTGCTCGCCGCCGCGTGGACGGTCGCGCAGCATGCCGGTCCCGGACACGAGCCGGCAGCCGCGTCGCGATCGATCGAAGGCGTCTGGAGCTTTTCGACGCTCACGCCGCTCGAGCGTCCGCCCGAGTTCGCCGACCGTCCGCTGATCAGCGACGCCCAGGCGGCCGAATGGGTGAAGCAGAATCTCGAACGCAACAACCGCGACCGCCGCGACGGCGGGGCCGACGTCGACGTGGCGCGCGCGGTGAACGATTACTGGTTCGAACGGGGCACGGAGCTGTCGGCGCGCGACGGCCGTCGCATGACCTCGCTCGTCGTCGATCCGCCTGACGGACGTCTGCCGCCGCTGACGCCGGCTGCGCGCGCGACGTTGGCGGCGCGCGCCGCCGAGGCGCGCGACCACCCCGCCGACGGGCCCGAGAACCGCTCGCTGCAGGAGCGCTGCCTCAGCTTCAACGCCGGACCGCCGATGCTGCCGGGCCCGTACAACAACTACGTGGAGATCTTCGACATGCCGGGCGCCGTGGTCATCTTCAACGAGATGATCCACGACGCGCGCATCGTCCCGCTCGACGGCCGGCCACGTCCGCCGGCCTGGGTGCAGCAGCGGCTCGGCGAGCCGCGCGGTCGCTGGGAGCGCGACACGCTCGTCGTCGAGTCGACGAACTTCGGGCCGAACATGAACCTGCGCGGCGCCGACGAGCATCTGCGGCTCAGCGAACGGTTCACACGCGTCGACGAGAGGACGCTGCACTACGAGTTCACGGTGGACGACCCCACTGCGTATGCCCGGCCGTGGACGGCGCTCCTGCCGATGACGCGCACGGACGATCGGCTCTTCGAGTACGCCTGCCACGAAGGGAACTACGCGCTGATGGACATCTTGCGCGGCGCGCGGTTCCAGGAACGCCAGCCGTAGGACGTGCTGACCCTGGATTACGCGGTGCGCACGTGGGTCGTCACCCACCGCCTCGCCGCGCTCGACTCGTTCTTCTGGCTCCTCAGCGCCGTCGGGCGCGGCGGCATGGTGTGGCTCGCGGTCGCCGCAGCGCTCGCCTGGGCGCGCGGCCGTCTGCACGTGTTCACGCTGATGCTGCTGGCCGTCCTGATCGCGAGCGCGCTGGCCGACCAGGCGATCAAGCCGGCGGTGCATCGCGCCCGACCGTTCGACGTGCTCGGCGGCGAGGTGATCGGCGGCCGGCCGGCGGACCCGTCGTTCCCGTCGGGCCACAGCGCCAACGCGTTTGCGGGCGCCGCGACGCTCTCGCGCGTCGCGCCGGCAGGCGCGGCGGCGTGGTGGACGCTGGCGGTCGCCATCGCGTTTTCGCGCGTGTACCTCGGCGTCCACTTTCCGCTCGACGTGATCGCCGGCGCGCTCGTCGGGCTCGCCAGCGCCTGGATCGCCCGGCGGCTAACTCGCTTTCCTGAGCTTTAGCATCGCGCGCTGTTCGATCTGCCGCACGCGCTCGCGCGACAGGCCGAGCCGCCGCGCGATCTCGGCGAGCGTGTGCTCCTGGCTGTTGGTGAGGCCGAATCGCAGCCGAAGCACCTCCTTCTCGCGCGAGTCGAGCGGCGCAAGCGCGCGCTCCAGGTGCTCGGCGAGATTGCGCCGGACCAGCTCCTCCTCCGGCGACTCGGCGGCGCGGTCGGCCATCAGGTTGCCGAACGGCGTCTCCTCTTCCGCCTTGACCGGCGCGTCGAGCGACATCGGCAGCTTCGCCGCCATCTGCAGCAGCCGCACCTTCTCGTCGTCCATCTTCGCGGCGCGCGCGAGCTCGTGCTCGCTCGGCTCCTGCCCCGTGCGCTCGACCAGCGCGCGGCGCGCTTTCTCCAGCTTGGCGAGCGATTCGACGACGTGGACGGGCAGGCGAACGGTGCGGCCGTAGTCGGCGACGCCGCGCGCGACCGCCTGGCGGATCCACCACGTCGCATAGGTCGAGAAGCGGAACCCGCGGCGGAACTGAAACCGGTCGACCGCCTTCATGAGGCCGATGTTGCCTTCCTGAATCAGGTCGAGGAGCGACAGGCCGCGGCCGACATAGCGCTTCGCGATCGACACGACCAGGCGCAGGTTCGCTTCGATCAGCCGCCGCTTCGCGTCCGTGAGGCGCGCCTCCGCTGCCTTCACCTGCGGATCGTCGACTTTTGCGACGATCTCGTCGACGACCGACGGGCGGATGGGGAGCCCGCACAGCCGCTTCGCGATCGCGCGCTGCGCGCGGCGCCGATCCTTCCAGTGGTTCTCGCGCTCGATCCTCGCAAACGACTCGAGCACCGGCTCGATCCGCTCCGGCTTCAGCTCGCCGCCGTCCGGCAGCAGGATCAGCTCGGCGGCCGGCGTGCGCCCCTCGCGCACCATGTTCGCCAGCGAGATGAGGCAGTCGACCGCGTCGGGAACCGCCGCCAGCGACGCGAGCAGCTCGTTGCGCGCACGTTCGATCTGCTCGCCGATTTCGACTTCCTCGGCCGCGGTCAGCAGGCGCGTGCGCCCGATGTGCCGCAGGTACACGCGAACCGGATCCGAATCGGCGGCTGCCGCGTCTTCCGGTGCGTCCTCCGCACCGCGATCGTCGTCTGCCAGCCCCTCGTCGCCGTCCACCGCCTGAATTTCGGCCGCTTCGGGATCTTCCTCGGCGACGAGCACGTCGGGCGGCGCAAACGGGATCGCGTCGACGTCGAGCGCACGCCGATCGCCGGCGAGCGGCGCGAGATCGAAGTGCTTCGCACGCCGTTTCCAGTTCAGCGTGTCAAGCTGAGTTTCCGGTTCCTGCCAGTCGACCACACCCATGGCTTCTCACGAGAGTTCTACGCAAATGATGGGCCGGCCATGCCGGACGAGTCGGCTCGGTTTGTTACGATCGACGACATGTCCCGTGCCGCCCTGCTGATCGTCGATGTGCAAAACGATTTCTGTCCCGGCGGCGCGCTTGCCGCGCCAGGCGGCGCGGCGATCGTGCCGGCGCTGAACCGTCACCTCGCTGACGCACGGGCGCGCCACATGCCCGTTTACGCGTCACGCGACTGGCACCCCGCCGAGACCACCCATTTCAAGGCATTCGGCGGCACATGGCCGCCGCACTGCGTGCAAGGGACGGAGGGCGCCGCGTTCCACTCCGCGCTCGAGCTGCCCGCCGACACGATCGTCGTCAGCAAGGGCGACGTGAGCGATCGCGAAGGGTACTCCGCCTTCGACGGTCATACCGAAGAGGGACGCTCGCTCGCCGACGATCTCCGCGCGCGCGATATCGATCAGCTGTTCGTCGGCGGAATCGCGACCGACTACTGCGTCAAGCAGACCGTTCTCGACGCGACGAGTCGTGGACTCCGCGTGACGGTGCTGACCGACGCGATTACCGGCATCGACGTGCACCCCGGCGATTCGGCGCGCGCCGTGGACGAGATGCGCGCGGCCGGCGCGAACCTTGCGACGTCGAGCCGCGATGAACCCTCAACACAAGAAACAGCACGAGACCGCTGAAGAGCGGCAGAACCGCGGCTACGACGAAGCGGTGGACGGCAACCCGCCGGTGAAACTGGACATCACCGACACGACAGCCGAGCCGAAGACGGCCGACGAACGGCGGATCGATCGCGCGGCCGGCGACGCGGCGAACGACGTCCGGCGCCACGAGCATTCGGCCGACTGATCTCGCGTCCGCGATCTGAACTACGATCCGCTGGTGCGCCGATCCCTTCGGACCATAGCGGCTGTCGCGCTGGCGCTCGCCGTCGCGACCGTTCCGCTCGTCGCCGACTGGTGCGCCGTGGCGTGCGAAGCGACGCACGCGCCCGCTGCGCCGGCGGCCGCCTGTCACCACGCCCCGCCTGCCGCGCCGACGATGGGCCGTGTCCCGGCACCGTGTGGACAGGACCATCACCCTGTCGTCGTCGATGCCGCGGCGACACGCCTCGCCGGCGTCAGGGCCGTGCCCGTCCTCGCGTGCTCGACCGCGGCCGCGTGGGCCACGCAATCGCGTTCCGCTTCCGGCGATACCCGTCCCGATCGCCGCTGCGTACACGCGCCTTCCCTGACCCTCGCGCTCGCCGCCTCGCTTCGCCTCTGATCGGCCCGTCCCCAACGAACTGCTGCTGACGATCGACAACATCGGGTTTCGCCGAGGGAGGGCGTGTGTCTGGCACTGTACGGGCGGGTCTGTTCGTCGCGGCGCTCGCGTCGTGGTGCGGCGTTGCGCGCGCGCAAGAGCAAGCGGACTGGATGCTGATGCAGGACGGCATCGTGTTCGCCGAGTTCGACCATCAAGGTGGACCGCGTGGCGGCAACGAGGCCGTCGTGCCGAACTGGTGGATGGGGATGGCGAGCCGCGACACGTCGGCCGGCCGGCTGACGTTCGAGGCGATGTTGAGCCTCGATCCGGCCACCGTCGGCCGCAGCGGATACGGCGAGCTGTTCCAGGCGGGCGAAGCGCTGGATGGCCACCCGCTCGTCGATCGTCAGCACCCCCACGATGCGTTCATGCAGCTCGCGGCGGTCTGGCGCGTCCCGCTGACCGACGCGATGGGTCTGACGATCGCCGGCGGTCCCGTCGGCGAACCGGCGCTGGGCCCGGTCGCGTTCATGCACCGCGCGTCGGCCATCGACAATCCGACGGCGCCGCTCAGCCACCACACGTTCGACTCCACGCACATCGCCTTCGGCGTCGTGACGGTCGCCGCGGATCACGGGCCGTTCGTCCTCGAAGGGTCCCTGTTCAACGGCCGCGAGCCCGACGACCGCCGCTGGGATTTCGATTTCGGACGGCTCGATTCGTTCTCCGCCCGCGTCTGGTACCGGCCGAGCGACGAGTGGGAGTTCCAGGCGTCGAGCGGACGGCTGACGAGTCCCGAGCAACTCGAGCCGGGACAGAACGTCGTGCGCACCACCGTCACCGGCGCGTGGACGCGGAAGCGCGGCTTCGACATCGAATCGGTGACTGCCGGGTTCGGCGTCAACGAGACCGACCATCGTGCGCGCCCGGCGTTCTTCGTCGAGGCGGCGCGGCACAAGGAGAAGACGACGGTGTACGGGCGGTTCGAGGTGGTGGACCAGGAGTACGTGGCGAACACGGTGGTTGCGCTGACCGTCGGCGGGGCGCACGACGTCTGGCGCTGGCGCGGGTTCGAAGGCGGCGTCGGCGGCGACGTGACGTTCTACGGTGTGCCGGCCGCGCTGCAGCCGGCGTACTCAGCGCACCCGACGTCGTTTCACCTGTTCTTCCGACTTCGACCGCCGGCCGGACACATGGGGCGCATGTGGAACATGCGCATGTCGCAACCGATGCGCTAGCAGCGCGGCGCCGGCCAGACAGATGGCGATGAACTGCGACGTCGACAGCGCGCCGCCGAAGAGAAAGCCGCGATCGGCGTCGCCGCGGAAGAACTCGAGGACGAACCGCGCGATCGCGTAAAGGAGCGTGTACGCGATGATGATGTCGCCGTCGGCATGCTTGCGGCGCGCCAGCCGCACGAGAACGGCGAACAGGACGAGGCAGACGAGCGATTCGTACAGCTGCACCGGGTGGAGCGGCACGCCGAGCGGCGCGCCGCCGACCGCGGCGGCGTCGGGATCGGTGAAGGTGATTGCCCACGGCAGATTCGTCGGGCGTCCGTAATCGTCGCCCGCCATCAGGCATCCGATTCGGCCGATCGCCTGACCGAGCGCGATCGCGGGAGCGGCGAGGTCGGCGACGACCCAGAACCTCAGGTTCGAGTGGCGCCAGAAGTAGATTGCCGACGCCGCGACGCCGCCGATGAACCCGCCGTAGAAGTCTCCGGCGCTCGTCAGGATCGATTTCAGGTCGGCGGCGGTCCACGAATAGTCGCCGATCGACCGCGCGATCAGCAGCAGCTTCGCGCCGGCGATCGCGCCGACGATCGCCCACGTCCCGAGCGAGGTGACGGCCTCGACGTCGACGTTCGTCCGCTTCGCGCCGCGCAGCAGCCACCACAGGGAGGTCAGGTACGCGGCGGCCAGCAGCACACCGAACGTGTGGACCGTGAAGAACGGCGTCGTCAGGAGGCGTGGATGCACGTCAGCGTCCTGATTATGACAAGGATGCGACTTCTATGTCAGAGTTCAGGTGATGACCGATCCGATCGACCTCTTTCGCGATTTGTACGAACGGGCGGCGCTGACGTGCGCGGAGCCGGACGCGATGGTGCTCTCCACCGTCGACGCGGACGGACGCCCGTCGGGCCGCTACGTGCTGCTGAAAGCGGTCGACCAGCGCGGTTTCGTCTTCTACACGAACCTGGGCAGCCGGAAGGCGCGGGCGCTCGCCGCCAACCCGCTCGCGTCGCTCTGTTTCTACTGGCCGCCGGAGAAGCAGATCCGCGTCGAAGGGCGCGTCGAGCACGCGACCGACGCGGAAGCCGATGCGTACTTCGCGACGCGGCCGCGGCCGTTCCAGATCGGCGCGTGGGCCTCGTCGCAGAGCGACGTCCTCGCGTCGCGCGAGGTGTTGAGCGACCGGGTCCGCGAGTTCGAGTCGAAGTTCGCGGACGTCACGGTGCCGAGGCCGCCCTTCTGGTCCGGCTTTCGCGTCGTCCCGGACGCGATCGAGTTCTGGACGCGCGACCCGGCCCGCCTGCACGTCCGCGAGCGGTACGAACGGACCGGATCGACGTGGCGGCTCTCGACGCTCTTTCCCTAGAAGCGCGTGACCAGCGCGACGCGCAGCGCGCGCGGCGTGCCGGGTGAGATGTTCGTGTTGCTGTCGGCGTTGACGTAGAACCTGCGGTCGAACAGATTTTCGACGTTCACCTGCAGGCGCATCCTCGCGGTCACCGACAGATACACGGCGGCGTCCACGTCCGTATAGCCCGGCAGCGTCACGCTGTCGTCGATCGCCGCGAACATGTCGCTGCGCCGGACGATGCCGAGGCCCAACCCGAGCGCGGGCCGCACCTGATACGTGTTCCAGAGCGACACGGTGTGGCGCGGCACCTGCGCCACGCTGGCGCCGGCCTGCGCCGCGGTCGTGGCGCTCGTCACGAACGCGTCGGTCAGCGCATAGCCGCCGGCGACCTGCCAGGCCGACGTGACACGGCCGCTCACGCCGAGCTCGAAGCCGTTGGTCCGCTGGCTGCCGGTCTGCAGAATCCGCGTCGGATCGTTCGGGTCGGTCGCGCGGGTGTTCGTCCGATCGAGCCGATAGACCGCGGTCGTCACGGAGAGCCCGCGCGCGAGATCCCATTTCGCACCGGCCTCGTCGTTGGTGAACCGCTCCGGTTTCACCTGTTCGGTGACGCTCGTCAACGACGAGAACTGATCGCCCGAGCTCGGCAGGAACGACACGGTGTAGCTGCTGTAGATCGACAGCTGCGGCGTCGCTTTGACGACGACGCCGGCACGCGGCGAGACGAGGCGATCGACCCGTTCGAGATCCTCGCCCGTCCGGTTGTTGTGGTACGCAAGGTCGAAGCGGTCGAACCGCACGCCGGTCACGAGCTGCACCATCTTCGTGAGATCGATCTGGTCCTGGACATACGCGGCGGCCACCGCGGTGCGGAGGTGGTTGTCGGCATCGGTCGCGCTCTGGCGCCACGTCACCGGCGTCGTGATCGTGGGGTTCGCGAAGGGCACGAGCAGCGTCGCGGAGGTGTTGTTGAAGTAGCCGGTGTTGCGGAGGTTGTCGGTGAACTGGCGCCCGAATTCGCCGCCGACGAGCACGGTGTGGCGGACGGCGCCGGTCGACAGCGTCGTCGTGACGTCGGTCTGATTGAAGACGTTCACGCGCTGCGTGTCGTTGTTGTACGCCGACAGCGACACCTGGGCCTGCGAGGCGGTGACGGCTCCGGGAACGTAGTTCTGGTAACCGCGCTCGTAGCTGCCCGCGAGCGTCCGGTTCTGGACGTTGAACGCGGCGAACTGCCGCTCCACGGATGCCGTCGCGACGTCGGCGCGCGCGTTGACGTGGCTGTCTGCGGGGTTGCCGTAGTAGGTCGAGATGTCGACGCCGACCGGTCGGCCGCCGAGCGACGGGATGCCGCGATCGGCGACGCGGTCGTCGCGGAAGTGCTCGTAGCCGATCGTCAGCTTCGTTCGCGAGTCGGGCATGTAGGTCATCGACGGGCTGATGCCGTAGCGCTCGAGATCGACCGACTGGCGATAACTGTCGCCGTTCTCGTACATCGCGTTGAGCCGGATGGCGACCGCGCTCGACACGGCCTGCCCCACGTCGGCGGTGACGCGCTGCTGGCCGAACGATCCGGCGAGGATCGAGAATTCGCGAACCGGCGTGAAGCCGGCCGACTTGGTCACCCGGTTGATGACGCCGCCGCCGCCGCCGCGGCCGAAGATCATCGCGTTCGGTCCCTTCAGCGCTTCGACCCGCTCCAGGTTGTAGAGATCCCGGTAGTACTGCACGTCGTCGCGGACGCCGTCGACGAAGAAATCCGCCGAGGAGCTGTTGCCGCGGATGATCACCTGGTCGCGATTGTTCTCGCCCTGGTGCGCCGTGATGCCGGGCACGTACCGGACGACGTTTGCGACGCTGGTCATCAGCTGGTCCTGAATGAGCTGCTTGCTGACGATGGTCACCGACTGGGGCACGTCGCGCAGCGGCGTGCTGGTTTTCGTGCTGCTGCTGATCGCGGGCACCTGGTAGGGGGTGGGCGCCCGATCGGCCGTGACGCTGACCGTCTCCTCGAAGCCGGCGACGGTCAGGACGATGTCGATGGTCTGCGCGGCGCCGCGGCGGGCGGTGATTGCCAGCGAGCCGTCGAGGAATCCCTCCGACGCTGCGGTGAGCGTGTAGCGTCCGGCGCCGAGCGCGAGCTCGAAGGCGCCGCGCGCGTCGGTGGTCGCCGAGGGCCCCGCGGTCCCGAGCTCGGTCGTCGTCGAGATCCGCGCGCCGGCGATGGCGGCGTGCGAGGTGTCCCAGACGGTGCCGCGCAGGAGAAACGGCGGGTCGGGTGCGGCGGCGGGTCCGGATTGGGGGAACGCCGGGGCGGCGATCAGGGTCAGGGCGAGGAGCAGCAGGGACGGTCGGCGACGCATGGCGGCCTCCAGAGCCTATACTGAGATTGAGTCTCAGTATCACTTATCTGCCATCGCCGTGCCAATCGCCGCGCGTGGATTTGCGTTAGTTCTGGAGTCGTCGCGGCGCCGCGCTTTGGAATTCTCGGCAGCGATGCGGAATCCGCCAACACCGCGGTGCCAGGCACGTACCTGGTACGTACCTGGCACGTACCTGGTACGTGCACGTGCCAGGTACTTTTCCGAAACGCTAGTGGCGAACGGTCAGCACGGGACAGCGCGCCCCGCGGACCACCGCGTTGACCGTGGACCCGAACGAGGTGTCGCTCGACCGCCCCACGCCCATCACGACCACGTCGATGCCCGCGTCGGCCGCCCGGAGGATCTCGGCGTCCGCGTTGCCCCGCGCCGTGCGCAGGCGCGCGTGGACGCGATCGCACGCGATCGGCAGCAGCAGCCGATCGAGGTGTTCGAGGACGTGCCGATCGTACAGCGCGCGATGATGGTGCACGTCGTACGGGCGCGCGACGAACAGCGCGTGCTCCGATGGCTCGTCGACCACGTGCAGCACCTCGAGGATCGCGTTGCTCTCCTCGGTCAGCGTCACCGCCAGCCGGAGCGCCGCAATCGACGACGCGGAGAAGTCGACCGCGCACAACAGGCGCTTGAACGGCAGCTGCGCCGTCGACTCCGCGCGCGGCGGCACCGTCAGCACCGGACACTCGGCCTGCCGGAGCACCGTTTCGGTCACCGACCCGAGCATCATGTGGCGGAAGCCCCCGACGCCGTGCGTGCCCATCACGATCAGATCCACCTTCGCCGTCGCGGCGCACTCGACGATCGCCGCGGCCGGCGACGCGCTGTACACGACATGCGCGCCGTTGGCGAAGGCCGGCTCGGCCTCGTCGGCCTCCCCCATCAGCGCCGGCACCGTCGCATACGCCGGCGCCTGCACGTGAAGCGGGATCACCTCGGCGCCGTACCACTGCGCGATCGTCGTGGCGTAGTCGGTCGCGTGGCGCGACGCGTCCGAGAAATCGGTCGGATAGAGGATTGTCGCGATCTTCATGACTCGGCGGCCATCTCCGCCTCGTGTTCGTCCGGCGCGTGCGCCTTGCCGAGCCCGCAGCGCGCGATGCGATCGCCCAGCGTCGAGCGCTTGATCTGCAGCAGCTCCGCCGCACGCGACTTGTTGCCGTTGCTCACCTTCAGCGCCCACGCGATCAGATTCGACTCGAGTGCCCGCAGCCGATCGTCGAGCGCGATGGGCGCCGCTTCGTGCGGCGCCGACGTCTCGGCCGCCGGCGTGTCGGCCGGCTGCGCGCCGGCGCGGAACAGGATGTGGGACGAGGTGCAGCCGACGCGCACCGTGCCGCAGGTGCACGTCTGCGCGACGCGCTCGCACGCGTTCTCCAGTTCGCGAACGTTGCCCGGCCACCCGTACCGCATGAACGCCTGCTTGACCACGTCGGAGATCTGCGGCATGTCCTCGCCGGCGCGCCGGAAGTAGCGCTGGAGGAAGTGCTCCATCAGCACCGGGATGTCCTCGCGGCGTTCGCGAAGCGGCGGCAGCACCAGCGGCAGCACGTTGAGGCGGTAGTAGAGGTCCTCGCGGAACTTGCCGTCCGCCACCATCTGCTTCAGATCCTTCTTGCTGCCTGCCAGGACCCGCACGTTGACCGGCACCGTGCGAATGCCGCCCAGGCGCTCGATCGTGCGGTTCTGCAGCACGCGCAGCAGCTTCACCTGCATGCCGAGCGGCACGTCGTCGATGTCGTCGAGGAAGATCGTGCCGCCTTCGGCGAGCTCGAAGCGTCCCGGCCGGTCCTTGATCGCGCCGGTGAACGCGCCGCGCTCGTGGCCGAACAGCTCGCTCTCGATCAGCGTCTCGGAGAAGAGCGCGCAGCTCACGGCCACGAACGGGTGATGCTTGCGGCGGCTCTGCTGATGGATCAGCGTCGCCGTCACTTCCTTGCCGGTGCCGCTCTCGCCCGTGATGAGCACGGTGCTGTCGCTGTTCGCGATCACGCGCAGGAACTCGAAGACCGCCCGCATGCGTGTGCTGCGGCCGACGACCACCGAATCCAGGGAAACGGGCGTGGGTGTCATGAGCGCTCCTTCAGAGCAGCCGCAGGTTCTCGAACTCGGGGATCTCTTCGCGAAGCGCCGTTTCGACGCCGAGGTACAGCGTCATGTGCGCGCTCGGACATCCCGCGCACATCCCGGTCAGCTTCACGTCTGCCGAATTCCCGGTGATGTCGAGCAGCTCGATGTCACCGCCGTCGGCCTGCATGAATGGGCGAATCCGGTCCAGCACCGCCTCTACGCGCTCTCGTGTGACCATGACGGCCGAGAGGGCAACGGGTGTGCCAGACGACGCGCCGCCGGAATCCCGGAAAACTAACGGATTGTCGGGAGACGACGCGGGTGCGGGTGGGGATTATTCCCCGGGCGGGGGAGAAATCCTGCGAATGCTCAGGAGGCCGCCGGCTTTTCGAGATTGAACTTCTCGATCCGATAGCGGATTTGATCGCGGTTGACGCCGAGTAATGCCGCTGCCCGGGTCTGATTCCAGCCGCTGCGTTCGAGCGCCTGCACGACGAGCGATCGCTCCAGCTGCTCCAGATCGATGCCGTTCGGCGGCAGTTCGACGCCTTCGGTCAGCTTCCCCGCCGCGGCGCCGGACACGACGGGGAAGTGCGCCGCGGTCAGCTCGTCGCCTTCGGCCAGCAGCATCCCGCGCTCGACGGCGTTGCGCAGCTCGCGGATGTTCCCCGGCCATCCGTACTGCTGCAGCTTCTTCATCGCATCGTCGCTGACGCCCTTCACGCGTTTGCGGAACTCGCCGTTGTACGCGTCGACGAAGTAGTGCACCAGCGCCGGGATGTCTTCCGTGCGCGCGCGCAGCGGCGGCAGGTGGATCGGCAGCACGTTGAGGCGGTAGTAGAGATCCTCGCGGAACCGCCCCTTCTTCACTTCCTCTTCCAGGTTGCGGTTGGTCGCGGCGATGACGCGCACGTCCACGCGGATGTCGGCGACGCCGCCGACACGCTTGAATGCTTTCTCCTCGAGGAACCGCAGCAGCTTCGCCTGGAGGCCCGCCGCCATCTCACCGATCTCGTCGAGGAACACCGTGCCGCCGTCCGCCGATTCGAGCAGCCCGCGCTTCTGCTGACGCGCGTCGGTGAACGCGCCTCGCTCGTGCCCGAACAACTCGCTTTCCAGGATGTTCTCGGGGAGCGCCGAGCAGGTGATGTTCATGAAGGGACGCGAGGCGCGGTCGCTCTGGTAGTGCAGCACCTTCGCCGCGAGGTCCTTGCCGGTGCCGCTCTCGCCCGTCAACAGCACCGTCGACGCCGGGCTCGCCGCCACCTTCTGCATCAGCGCCTTCACTTCGCTGACCGGCTGGCTCTTGCCGACGACACGATCGAGGCTGTAGGGCTGCGCCTGCGATTGCCGCAGCGCCCGCACCTCGCGGCGCAGCCGCGTGGTTTCGAGCGCCTTCTCCACCAGCAGCGCGATCTCGTCGAGGTTGAATGGCTTGTTCGCGTAGTGGAACGCGCCGGCCTTCATCGCTTCGACGGCCGTGTCGACCGTCGAGTACGCCGTCAGCAGGATGACCAGCGTGTCGGGATCCGATTCCTTGATCCGCTTCAGCACGGTCAAGCCGTCGCCGTCCGGCAGCTTGTAGTCGAGCAGGACCAGGTCGACCCCCTCGGCCTGCTGCTCGAGCGCCTCGGCGGCCGTGCCCGCCTCCACGACGCGGTAGCCCTCCTGGGAGAGACGGTCGTTCAGCGACCAGCGGATCAGCTGCTCGTCGTCCACAACGAGAATGGTCGGTGCCTGCATGGATGCAGGGTATTGTATCGATTTGGGGTGATTATCGGGCGGCGGCGGCTTCGGCGACGAGGTTGGCGACGTCCTGCATCTCGAACGGCTTGCTGACCACCCGGTAGGCGCCCAGTTCCAGCGCTCCCCGCACCACTTCGGGAGTCCCGAAGGCGGTCATCAGGATGATCCGGGTGTCGGGCGAGGCCTTGCGCAGCGACGCCAGCAGGCCCAGATCCTCGGAATCGGGCAGCCGGAAATCCAGGAGAACCACGTCGAAAGTCGTGGTCGCGTCGCGCACCGCCAGCCGGGCGGCGGCGCCGTCGCCGCTCTCGACCACATCGTAGCCGCGGTCGCTCAGGGTTTCGGCCACCGACCAACGGATCAGCGCTTCGTCGTCGACGACGAGGACGTGGGGGGCTGGGGAATTTCTCGCCATCTGGGAAAATTTTCCGACCTTGCCGCGATACCTCGTTGACGTGTGCGCGGCCAATCAGTCACATTACAAAAGCCGCGCCACATGAAAACGGCCTTTCGGGAGCACAAACCCGCGTTGCTCGCCGCCGCGCTGCTCGCGGTGGCCGTTTTCGCGCTCGACGTGTGGCTGCCGCTCGGCAGCGGCGTCGCGTCACTGTACGCGATCCCGCTGCTCGTCGTCTCGTATTTCGGACCGCAACGCCTGCCAATCTACGCCGCCTGGATCGCGACGCTGCTGATCGCGCTGCACCCGCTCGCCGTGCCGCTGTCGCAGCTGTCGCCGTTCGTCCTGTCGAACCGGATCATCGCGGTCTGCGTCGTGTGGGCCATCGCATCGGTCATCGTGCGCCTGCGGCTCACGTCGCTCGAGCTCGCGACGCTGGCGCGCGACGTCACCGACGTGAAGTACGCCATCGACCAGTCGGCGATCGTGGCGACGACCAACACCCATGGCACGATCACCTACGTCAACGACAAGTTCTGCGAAATTTCCAAGTACTCGCGCGAGGAATTACTCGGCCAGGACCACCGGATCCTGAACTCGCACTATCACCCGAAAGAGTTCATCCGCGATCTCTGGACGACGATTGCCAACGGCCGGGTCTGGCGCGGCGACCTCCGCAACCGTGCGAAGGACGGGTCGATTTACTGGGTCGCGACCACGATCGTGCCGTTCCTCGACGCGCGCGGCAAGCCGTATCAGTACATGGCGATTCGCTACGAGATCACCGAGCAGAAGCGGCAGGAGGAGCAGCTGCGCGAGCAGGCCGCGCTGACGCGGCTCGGCGAGATGGCGGCCGTCGTCGCGCACGAAGTGAAGAACCCGATCGCCGGCATTCGCGGGGCGCTGCAGGTGATCATGTCGCGCATGCCGGCCGAGCAGCGCGACCGCGGCGTGATTGTCGACATCATCGCGCGGCTCGACGCGCTGAACGGCATCGTCCAGGACCTGCTGCTCTACGCGCGGCCGCGCGCGCCGAAGCGCGAAGCGGTCGATCTGCGGTCGTTGATCGAAAACACGTCGGAGCTGCTGCGGAAGGATCCGGCGATCGCCGCGACGATGTTCAACATCTCCGGGCGGCCGGAGCCGGTGCTGGGCGATCCCGAGCAACTGCGGATCGTGTTCCAGAACCTGCTGATGAACGCGGCGCAGGCGATGGGCGGATCGGGTGCGATCGACGTCAGCCTGCGGCTGGATCCGCAGGGCTGCCGCATATCGATTCGAGATCATGGTCCCGGGATGCCGCCGGAGGTGCGCGCGAAGGCGTTCGACGCGTTCTTCACGACGAAACATCGCGGGACCGGGCTCGGGCTGCCGATCGCGCGACGCGTCGTCGAAGCGCACGGCGGGGTGATCGACATCGCGCCGGCGGACGGCGGGGGGACGGTGGTGTCGATCCAGATTCCGACGGCGGAAGCGGCCTAGCCTGGTACCTGGCACGTACCTG
>Ga0070741_10007402_pt1 | contig 22719 bp, 23 predicted proteins | sample Coa_R1_4_FD_66440 | JGI IMG/M metagenome (GOLD analysis project Ga0070741, IMG submission 66440) | Surface soil microbial communities from Centralia Pennsylvania, which are recovering from an underground coalmine fire - Coalmine... | ecosystem: Environmental > Terrestrial > Soil > Unclassified ... | reverse complement strand
GCGCACGAGCAGGAAGGCGGCTTCATCACCAGCATCCGACACGAGCAGTTGCTGCGAGAGACTTTAGAAGCACTAAAGCAGGCCCGCACAGCCGTCGAAGTCGGCATCCCCCACGAAATGCTCCTGCTCGATCTCTACGCCGCTTTACGGCCCCTGGATGGCATCACCGGCGCTACAACGGCGGATGATATTCTGAACCGGATTTTTTCGACGTTTTGCATTGGGAAGTAGCCGCCATGGAGTGTTTACAATAGGACTAGCTTTGGTTCGCCTGTTTGCATCCGCCGTCCTGCTCGCAGCTCTCGCGTCCCCTCGTCTGGCGGCGCAAAAGCAGCGCACAGAGAATCAACTAGATGGCAGCGAAACGTTGTTCACGGTGATGGCGGCCATCAATGCCGCGGGCTACGACGCGAACCTTGATTCCAACGCCAACTCTCCGATCCGGAAGCAGGTTCGGGATGCGATTGCGCAAAGACGTCCAGAATCGGTTGAATCGATTCGGAAGTTCATGGCCGATCACCGCCAGGAGAAGCCGGAGGCCGATTTCAATCAATACGTCTCGTTCGCGCTGTCGCTTCAGGGACCGCCGGATTTCCAGTTCTGGATGCCGGCGCAGGAAATTCCGCCGGATGTCCGCAAGCTGGACGGGCTGAACGAGCTCATCGCGAAATTTTACGAAGAAGCTGGGATTCACGAACTTTGGCGCCGGACACAGCCTGACCTGGACCAGGTGATCGAGTCCTATCATTCGGGCGTGGTCAAGGCGCTGCTTGAGGTGAACGCGTATCTGCGGAATCCCACTAGCGGTTATCGCGGCCGGCAATTCCAGATTTATGTGGACCTGCTGGCAGCGCCGAACCAGATCCAGACGCGTAGCTATAAAGACAATTACTACGTAGTGGTGACGCCGTCGCCCGAGCCCCAGATCGATCAGGTGCGGCACTCCTATCTGCATTTTCTCCTGGATCCTCTTTCGCTCCGCTACTTCGACCAATGGAATCGCGACAAGGGCTTAGCCGATTTTGCGCAAGCCGCACCCGCATTGGACGACGCCTTCAAGAACGATTTCATGTTGCTGGCCACAGAGTGCGTCATCAAGGCGGTGGAAAGCCGTTTGGCGCACGGAGCCGAGAAACAGGAGTTAGCGAACCAAGCGCTTGCGCAGGGCTTTGTACTGACTCCGGCACTGGCGGACGGGCTGGCAGCTTACGAGAAGCAGCCCGAATCGCTGCGGAACTATTTCCCGGATTTGCTGGGTCAAATCGATCTGGCGCGAGAGGATCGGCGGCTGGCAAAGGTGCAATTTGCCCAGGTGGCGCCTGTTCAGAAAGCGAAACCCGCGCCCGCTCCGCCGCCCCCGGCCTCGAGCGCATCCGCCCAGAGTCTGGCGGAGGCCGAGGATTTGTACGCCGCCCGAAATCTGGCAGGAGCGCGGGCCAGTTATCAGAAAGCCCTCGAGCAGGCGGCCGACAACTCCCTACACGCCAGAGCGTATTATGGATTGGCGCGTATTGCCGCGCTCGATCGCGATCCGGAGCTGGCCGAGAAGCTGTTTGAAAAAACGCTGGAGATGTCGCCCGACGAAGAAACGAAGTCCTGGGCGCATTTGTACCTGGGCCGGCTCGCGGATGCGGCGGGGGAGCGCGAGCAGGCCGAAAAACACTATCGAGCGGCGCTCTCCATAGCAGGAGCGCCCGAGCAGGTAAAGAATGCCGCGCAGAAAGGACTGGCGCAACCGTTTCAAAGGTAGACGCACCGGGCCGCGGCACACACAATTTGCAATGACATTGGACCAAGGAGCAATGATGAGAACGACATTTCGAAAGAGCGCTGCGCTCGGGTCAGCCGTCCTGGCGCTGAGCCTCTCCCCCCTTTGGGCGCAGAAACCGAAATCGCAGAAAGAGGTGCAAGCGATAACAGCCGTCCAAGTGGCAGCTACGCCTGACGATCGAATTAAAGCCGTGGAGAACGTCTTGACGAACTTCGCGGACACCGAGTTCAAAGTGCCGCTGCTGCAGATTGCGGTTCAAGCCGCCGAACAGAAAAACGATTACGCCCAGATTGTCTTCTATTCTGATCGGCTCTTGAAGGCCGATCCAAAGAATACTTTTGCACTGGTTACCCTGGCATCGGAGACGGCCCGCCATACGCGCGAGAACGATCTGGACAAGGACGAACAGCTCGCAAAAGTGGACAAATGGGCCAAAGAGGGCATCGAAGACGCCAAGAATATGGGGAAGGTCAACCCCAACGAGACGGATGCCGACTTGGACAAGGACCGCAAAGATTTGCAGGCCCAAGCTTACGTCGCGATGGGCATGGCTGACCTGCTGCGCAAGAACTACGACGGAGCGGCCAATAACTACAAGCAGTCCTTGACCCTGGAAGCGACGCCGAATCCCGCCACGCTCGTTCGGCTCGCGCAAGTCTATATCGCCAGCGGCAAACTGGACGATGCCAACTTCACTCTGGACAAGGTTGTGAATACTCCGGATGTGCCGGCGCAAATCAAGCAGGTTGCGGAGACGCTGAAGGGTGACATCGCAAAGCGGAAGCCTGCCGGTGCGCCTGCTGCTGCCCCGCCGGCCGCCGCCAAGCAGCCTTAGCGGGATTCAACTTCACTCGGATCGGGCCTTGGAATCGGACGCCGAAGCACTCGAGAGGGCTCTTGATTATCAGTTCAAGAACCGGCAGTTGCTGGCGCGCGCCTTCACGCACCGGTCTCGAGTGTACGAGAAACCGGCGGGCGCCCCCACCGATAACGAGCAGTTGGAGTTTTTAGGCGACGCGATCTTGGGCTTTGTGGTCAGCGACGCATTGTTCGCCGCGCATCCGGAATATCCCGAAGGGCAGCTATCAAAAGTGAAGGCGCAACTGGTTAGCGCGTCGCATTTGCGCGAAGTGGCGGCGTCCCTGCAATTAGGGGACTACTTACTGCTCGGGCGCGGGGAGGAATTGAGCGGGGGCCGGGAGAAAAAAGCGCTGCTGGCGAACGCCGTGGAAGCGCTCATCGCCGCACTGTACTTAGATGGCGGAATTGAGCCGGCGCGGCGCTTTATTCTACGTCATGTGATCGGTGACTCCGAGCCGTCGGAAGATGGGATGCTCGAGACCGACTATAAGAGCGCGCTGCAGGAACTCGCTCAATCCATGAAGCTGCCGCAGCCGCGGTACGCCATCGTGGAGGAGCGCGGGCCGGAACATGCTAAAACGTTCCTGGTGGAGGCGCGCGTCGGACGGGATTGGGTGAGCCGCGCCGAAGGTCTTTCGAAGAAGAGCGCTGGGCAAAAAGCCGCGCAGGAGATTCTGCGGCAATTAGAGCAACTGGCCAATTAATGGGCGGGGGTAGAGTGAGTCACGAGCATTTTCTCGGGTTCGCCGCGCGCGCCGTTCTCGTTTAAAATCACCAAGTCGACACGGCGATTTTTCCGGCGGCCTTCCTCGGTGTCATTGTTGTCCACCGGATCCGTATCGGCATAACCGGCGATCGACAAGCGCTCGCGCGCTACGCCGTATTTCGTAAACAGCTCCACCAGAGCGATGCTGCGCGCCGCGGAGAGCTCCCAATTGCTGCGAAAGCGCGAGTTGTGAATCGGAATAGAGTCCGTGTGGCCTTCGGCTCGAGCCGGGTTGGGCAGCTTGTTCATGGCGTCAGCGATCTTTTGAATGGTGGGATAAAAGTCGCCGGCGATCTCATCTTCGCCGGAGGGAAAAAGTGCCGTCTGGCTGAAGCTGACGGTAAGGCCGCGTGGTGTCATGCGCAGGGACAACCGGCCGCTCTGGATCTCTTGCTGTAGCGCTATCGACAATATTGGAAGAAGTTCGGTGAGTGTCATCGGAGAACCAGCGGCAGACTGTGCGGGAGAATGAGCGCCCAGGTTCAGCTTCTCGCCGCCCGAACCAGGCTGCGACGCAGTCCGCAGGCCCTTGTAGGCAGGCATTCCACCCAGCAGCATCGAAAATGCTTCCTTAAACGAATCTCCTTGCAGGGCTCGCCTCACCGATTCCGAAACCGCCCGAGCTTGGGCGTTGTCCGTCTGGGCGGTCGCGAACATAACGACAAAAAAGGCGAAGAGCAACGTAATGAAGTCTGCGTAGGACACCAGCCAGCGCTCGGTATTGGGGTGGGTGCGTTGCTTCTTTCGTGCCACTTTGAATTGCTCAACGATCTAAAGCAGCAGGCGTCGGGGCCGGGCGCGAGTTGGAACGGCTTTTTTCAGGCGGCCGGTCGGCGTCGCGCTGATAGGCCTCCAGCTTGTTGCGAATTAATTTAGGGTTCATCCCTTCGACGATTCCTACCACTCCTTCCAGCTTCAGTTCCCGCAAGAGGGTCTCGGTATCGATGCGCGCCTTAATCTTCGTGGATGCGGGAAGGAGGACAATATTTGCCAAGCCGACGCCGTAAACGGTTGCGACGAAGGCCACGGCAATGCCGTGCCCAACTTGCGTGATGTTGGCTAAATTCTTCATTACCTGGATCAATCCCATTACGGCGCCTATGATGCCGACGGTCGGCGAATAGCCCCCGGCACACTCAAAGACCCGGGCCTCGGCAAGCGCCTGGTTCTCGCGCAGCTCGATTTCCAGTTGCATCATGGTGCGTATCTCTTGAATGTCGGTGCCGTCCACGGCAAGATTTAAAGCCTTGCGCAGAAACGAATCCGGAATCTGCATCGCTTCATCTTCGAGCGAGACTAAGCCGTTGCGCCGGGCTGAAGCGGCGTAGCCGATCAATTCATCAATCACGGCTTGGGGCGCCTCCACTTTGTCGAAGAAGACATGCATGAGACGCTGAAGGGCGCCAATGAGGGTATTCATCGGGGTGCTGACTAGAACTGCGCCGGAGGTACCGCCCAGGACGATCATCGCGGCGGTAATTTGCGAGACATCTTTGAGTTGACCTCCTTCCATGAGCAGGCCGCCCAGAATGCCTCCGAAGGCCAGAAGCAGCCCGGTAAGAGTGGCGATATCGGGGCGCAGGCGGGCGGGTTTATGGGGAACGGGGCGCGACTTGCGCACCGCATTCAACGGAGTTGCTGGACTGGCCATAACTCAGACTTGGGTTCGGAACTGGCTGTTTCCGTGGCAGCATGCGACTCGCGCACTGAAACGAACTGCGACTGATTCGAAATGGCTCGCCGGAACTCGATTACTCTTTGGATTACCTCTTCAGCGGACTCTAGTACTACCAGTTTCTGTCCGGTGGTCAGCGCGATCACAGTATCCGGGGTGGCTTCCACGTGCTCGATCAGGTCCGAGTTCAGGACGAGGGGGACGTGGTTGATGCGCGTGAGCCGAATCATCTTCATGCTGCAATTGCTGGCAATGCCGGGATTGCTGCAGCGATCTGCGTGTTCTCGATGTGCTTATCGGCGAAGACGCTCGTCTTTTGAGCGGGGGCGGAGGAAGAGATGCCGCGGGAGGTTTGCGGACTAGCTGAGAAGATCCAGGATTTCGGTGAGTTCCTTGCGAATCGCCTCAAGGGCGGGAGCGGAATCGCCGAACAGTGCCGGTTGGGGGCGGCCTGTCTTGCCGGAGGAAGGCTTGGCCGCTAATTCCCGCGAGCGCGAATCCAAATACTTGCGAGCACCTTCGATGGTGTAGCGTTTGTCGTACAGCAGCCGCTTGATTTCCAAGACCAGTTCCACGTCTTTGCGACGGTACAGACGATGCCCCTTGCCGGATTTTTTCGGACCCAGCGAAGAGAATTCAGTCTCCCAAAACCGCAGGACGTACGGTTTGATTCCGGCCAGGCGACTGACTTCGCCAATCCGGAAATAGAGCTTATCGGGAATTTCAGGACGAAGTTCGCCTGCCGCCGGCTCTGGCATGCTTTGGACATTCTAGCAGAGTAATTGAGCAATTCCAGAAAATTTTTTTACACTGAAGTCTACGAAACCACCTCAAAAAAATCGGACGCGCAACTTCGATCGCTTCAGACGCGAGAGCGTAAAGCAGAAGACAAAAGACGAAGAATCGCACATCGCAGTGAGCCACGTATTGGCTGGAGTTCATCCCGTTCGAGAGGCGTTGCGCGCGGGACGCGTTGTGGATCGAGTCTTGATCGCGCGCGGCGCAGGCGGCGAAAGATTGCAGGAAATTATCGATCTGGCGCGCGAACGGTCCGTCGTCTTGCGCTTCGAGCCACGCGAGGCTCTGGATCGCGCTTCGAGTGGCGTCACCCATCAAGGAGTGGTGGCGTTTACTTCCCCACATCGGTATACGCCCCTGGAACAAGTTCTGCCGGAAGCGCGCTTGCTCGTGGTGTTGGATGGGGTGGAAGATCCGCACAACCTGGGCGCTATTATTCGAACTGCGCAAGCGGCGGGGGCGAACGCCGTGATTGTGCCGGATCGACGGGCGGCGCCGTTAAATGAAACTGTCGCTAAAGCCGCGGCGGGAGCGCTGGAGCACCTACCTGTGGTTCGAGTTGGAAACGTAAATCAATTGCTTGAAGATCTCAAGAAGCGAGGATTCTGGATCTATGGACTAGACGAACGAGGCGCCGAACTCTATAGCGCCATCGAGTACGCGGTCCCGAGCGCTCTGGTACTCGGCGGCGAGGGACATGGACTGCATGCCTTGGTGAAAAAGAACTGCGACGTGCTGGTTCGCATTCCTATGGCCGGAGCCATCGCTTCGCTGAACGTATCGGTCGCGGCGGGTGTGGTTTTGTTCGAGTGGCGGCGGCGAAGTCCGAAGTGACCGAATCGGAAACCGAACATCTACAACATTTGAGACTGTTACAATGTTCTTATAAACTCCTACTTGCGGGCCAAGCCTTGCTGCGGCCCTGCCAGTCTTAAGTCGTATAGGTCTCATAACTTCAGAGATGTCAGTTACATCCGATCAATGTTCGCTCGGCTTTGGCCTCCAGTTTGAGGATCTATATTCTCGGGAGGGTCTAGTACGCCTGGATGCCGCGTTCCTGGATCGGCTCCAGGCAACCGAGAGCGGGCTCCATGCACGCCTCATGGAGGCTCGGCGTAATCCGGACGCCGCGAATGAACGAGAACGTTCGGAATTGATGATTGCGCTCGCGCCGCACATCGAAGACTTTCTCGCGGAGCTGTTCGGAATTACGAAGGAAGTTGAGGCGCTGGAATTGCAGCACAACGCCTTAGCACCGTTCTTCGCCTTCAAACGCAAATTCATCCAGAAGCGGGCCATTAGCGGCGTCAACAAAGAGCAAGCGGAGGCGATTGACGGACCAGGTTTGGCGCGCGAATTGGAAAGCGCGTTCGGCGAGCCGCTTACGGAGAATAGCTTCTTTGAGTACGTCTCGGGGTGGGTAGAAAACGAGCCGGAACACCTTGCGTCCGTGCAGGCCGCCGCGCGCTACGCCGCCTGGGCCGCTTTGTCCGACGCGGGCCGGAAGAAGCACCACGGCGACGTTCTGTTCAAGGTGCCTCACAAACTGGATCCACTGCATCTGGTTCCGGTACAGAGCCTGACGGAGAGCGGAGTCGGTAAACTGCAACTGCCGGAAGAGGACTGGCGGACGCGTGAGGGCTTTCACCTTACGGACCGCGGCATGGGCCTCAAGGGCGCTCTGGATCAGGCCAGCTACTGCATCAAGTGCCACAACCAGGGCAAAGACAGCTGCTCCACCGGCTTGAAGGAGAAGACCGGCGAGTTCAAACATTCGCAGTTCGGGGTTACGCTCGCCGGCTGCCCATTGGATGAGAAGATCTCCGAAATGAATTCGGTGAAGCAACAGGGCTTCACACTGGGCGCGCTGGCCATCGTGACCATCGACAATCCGATGGCGGCGGGGACCGGGCATCGCATCTGCAATGACTGCATGAAGGCCTGTATTTTTCAGAAGCAGGATCCGGTGGACATTCCGCAGGTGGAAACTCGCACGCTGAAAGACGTGCTGGAACTCCCGTGGGGTTTTGAAATCTATAGTCTCCTGACGCGCTGGAATCCGTTGAACTTCGCGCGGCCGTTGCCGCTGCCATCGAGCGGGTACAAAGTGCTGGTCGTGGGGCTTGGTCCTGCGGGTTTCACCCTGGCGCACTACCTGATGAACGACGGCCATACGGTGGTGGGGATCGACGGTTTGAAAATCGAGCCGCTGCCGGAGCATCTGGCTGGCGTAGACGCTTTGGGCCGGCAGTCGCGGTTCCGCCCCATCCGTGACATTCAGGAAGTCTACGAGTCGCTGGATGACCGCGTGATGGCGGGATTCGGGGGTGTAGCCGAATATGGGATCACCGTTCGCTGGGACAAGAATTTTCTTAAGATCATTCGGTTGTTGCTGGAGCGCAGGCGCGAGTTCAGCATGTTCGGCGGGGTGCGCTTTGGCGGCGCGCTAACGATCGAGAGCTCGTTTGAGATGGGATTCGATCACGTCGCGCTGTGCGCGGGCGCCGGCCGTCCCACCGTGATTCCGATGAAAAACGGCTTAGCGCGGGGCGTTCGCCAGGCATCCGATTTTCTAATGGCGCTCCAACTGACGGGTGCAGCCAAGACCAATTCAGTGGCTAATCTGCAGATTCGCATGCCGATTGTGGTGATCGGGGGCGGCCTGACGGCCATCGATACGGCGACCGAGTCGCTTGCCTATTACATCGTGCAGGTGGAGAAGTTCCTTAAGCGTTACGAAACCCTGGTGGCGGAAAAGGGCGAAGTCGAAGTGACCGGCAGCTGGAGTCCGGAAGAATTACAGACTGCCGCAGAATTCCTGGCGCATGCTCGAGCCATTCGCGAGGAGAAGGCGGCTGCGGCGAGAGAAGGGCGCAAGCCTAACCTGATCGGGCTGTTGAACTCCTGGGGCGGGGTAACGATCGCTTACCGGCGCAGGATGATCGATTCGCCCAGCTACACCTTGAACCACGAAGAGGTCTGGAAAGCACTTGAAGAAGGCGTACGATTCGCCGAGTGCTTGGCGCCCGAGTCCGTGGAAGTCGATACGTTTGGACACGCCGCTGCCTTGCATGTCATGCGGCACACGTTTGACGCGGCTACCGGCGCAATGAGCGCTTCGGGAGAGCGGGTGCGTTTGCCTGCGAAATCCATTTTGGTTGCCGCAGGTACGCAGCCCAACACGGTACTGGGCCGGGAGGATCCGGACCACGTGTTCCTGGACGGCAAGTGGTTCCAGGCAGTGGATGAGGAAGGCAATACGGTAAAGCCCGAGCGCGTGGCAAAACCGAAAGCTTCGCGCGTATTGACGTCCGTTCGACCGGATGGGCGCGGCGTCAGCTTTTTCGGCGATCTGCATCCGTCGTACGCCGGGAATGTAGTGAAGGCGATGGCGAGCGCTAAACAGGGTTATCCAGTGGTGAGCCGGTTGCTGGCTCGCCGTCCGCCCCAGGAGCCCTCCGGCACGGCTCTGGTGGCGCGTTTAAATGGCGAGCTTCGAGCGGTGGTTAAGGATGTGATCCGTCTTACGCCAAACATTATCGAAGTGCTGGTGGAAGCACCCATGGCCGCGCGCGCGTTCGAGCCCGGCATGTTCTACCGGCTGCAAAACTACGAGACTCTGGCGACACGTGTCAACGGAACTACCCTAGCGATGGAGGGCCTGGCGCTGACGGGCGCATCCGTGGATCGAGATCGAGGCCTGTTATCAACCATTGTTTTGGAGGTGGGCGGTTCGTCGGACCTCTGCGCGTTACTGAAACCTGGTGAGCCGGTGATTCTGATGGGGCCGACGGGGACGCCTACCGAAACACCCTCGCGTGAGACCGTGCTGCTGGTGGGTGGCGGCCTGGGCAACGCCGTTCTGTTTTCGATCGGCCAGCAGTTGCGCGCCAGCGGGTCGCGGACCATCTATTTCGCCGGCTATAAGAAGATGATCGATCGCTACAAGGTGGAGGAGATCGAAAAGGCTGCCGATGTTGTGGTCTGGTGCTGCGACGAGGCGCCGGGATTTACCCCCAACCGCGTCCAGGATAAGGCTTTCGTCGGCAACATCGTGGACGCGATCGCGGCTTACGGCCGCGGCGATTTGGCCGATCCCGATCTTCCTAATAATGAGCAGACGGAGATCCCGCTTAGCTCGGTGGATCGGTTGGTCGTGATCGGTTCGGACGCTATGATGCACGCCGTGCAGCGCGCGCGGCATGGGGTGCTGGCGCCGTATCTCAAGCACGGCCACAAAGCGATCGCGAGCATCAACTCGCCCATGCAATGCATGATGAAGGAGATCTGCGCGCAATGCCTGCAGCAGCATAAAGATCCCGTCACCGGCGAAGAGACGGTTGTCTTCTCCTGCTTCAATCAGGACCAGCAGATGGACCGGGTGGACTTTGCCAGTCTCCGTACGCGGCTGTCGCAAAATGGTGTACAGGAGAAGCTGACGAAGCAGTGGATTGATCGGTGTTTGCGTCAGATCGGCGCGCGCGAAGAGCTCGTCGTCGGCTAGCGTCGAAATAGTCTTGACTTCCCCTTTTATTCGCCCCAAAATGGGTCATGGCTTTGACCAAGCGGCAAAAGGAAGTACTCGACTTCATTGCGGACTTCGTGGAAGAGAACGGCTACAGTCCAAGCTATGAAGAGTTGGCACAGGGCCTCAATCTCGCATCGCTCGCCACCGTTCACAAACACATTCAAGCCTTAGAATCGCGCAACTACTTGCGGCGGCTGTTTAATCAGAGCCGGTCGCTGGAGGTTTCCGCCAAGTATACGCAGGAACGGCGCAAGAGCCGCAGCCCAGCCCGTTCCGCCGAGATCCCGCTGGCCGGTCGCATTGCCGCCGGCACGCCCGTAGAAGCGATCGAGGGGCAGGACACACTGCAATTCTCAGACTTCACGGGTAAGGGCGACACATTCGCGCTTCAGGTGCGGGGCGATTCCATGATCAACGATCACATCATGAGCGGCGATTATGTCCTGGTGGAACGGGGACGCGAGGTTCAGGACGGCGAAATCGTTGTGGCGTTAGTAGACGGCCGCGACGCCACGCTCAAGCGTTTCTACCGTGAACCCGACGGGCGAATCCGTCTACAGCCAGCGAACGCCGCCATGCGTCCGATCTTTGTGGATCCCGAATCACTCGAAATTCAAGGGCGAGTGCTCGCAGTGCTCCGGAAGTATAAGTAGACGTACGCTAAGTCCGTTCCTCCCAGTTACATTCACTTACATTCACTGACCGGTCGCGCGCGGACCTCATGCTAAACTGTTGGTCGAGATGGCTGGTGCTGCCACCGCAGTAAAACGCTTTCTGTTTTGGGATTATCCGCGCGCCGGTTGGCAGTACGACGTCATGGTGGGGCTGATTCTGGCCTTTATTTTTTTGACGCCCCGGGAATGGTTTCGCGATCAGCCGCGCGCCAATAGTGTCGTTATGCTTCCGTCTGAACGCGGGGAAACGGTGTTCTGGATGGATGCCGGTCAACTTTCCAATAGCGCTGAGAATGCGCGCGTCGCCGAGGCTGCGGCGCTGCTCCAGGCGCGGACCGGCAAGAAATATCACGTGATTCGTTTAGAGCCTATTGTGGATTCCGAACAGGAAATCAAAGGATTCATGGCGTTCACCACGCCGTAAGCCAAAAAGGCGTAGTTCTAACTCCGATTCTTGATGCAAACGTTATTGCCTGTATCTGTTCTCTGTCTGCTGTTGCCCCTGGCGGCATCAGCGGCGGAAAGCCTCAGCGATGTGCTGGCTCGAATGGACCAGGCGGCCAAAACGTTCAAGTCAATGACTTCGCAGGTTACCTACGTCACGCACACCGACGTTCTGAACGAAAACGACACCGAGACCGGCAGTGTCACCATGAAAAAGGTTCAGCCCGGTGAAGTTCAGGGGAAGGTGGATTTTACTTCGCCGGACCGCAAGATTATCACGATAGAGAAACGTCGGGTTCAAGAGTATCTTCCTAAGATAAACACCTTGCAAATCTTCGACTTAGCCAAGTATGGCGAACAGCTGGATAATTTTTTGCGCTTGGGGTTCGGCACCTCCGGAACCGAACTTGCAATGACCTACGACGTGTCCGTACTCGGCACAGCACAGTTAGGCGGTCAGAATGTGGAGCGACTGCAACTGGTACCGAAAGATGCCCGGATGCGCCGGGATTACGTGCAGAAAGTAGAGTTGTGGATCCCGTTGCAAGGTGATCCTTATCCGCTGCAAGAAAAGATTTTCGAGCCGAGTGGCGACTACCGTCTCGCCACCTACGCCAATCTGAAGATCAATCCCGTGTTGCCGCCGGACGCCTTGGAACTCAAGCTGCCGCCCGGCGTGAAAACCGAATATCCGGGAAAATGAGCTCCGACAAAAAAATTAACAATCGGGACTCTAGCGGACGCCTCACGTTTCTCGATTGGGCACGCGGCGCCGCAGTTGTCGTGATGCTGCAAGGCCACGTTTTTCACTCCTTCAATCGAACGGACCTACGAACGGACGGCCCGTTCATGTTGTCGCAGTTTCTGGGAGGAATCGGTCCCGCCATCTTTCTGGTGCTCACCGGCATCACGCTCTCGTTTATTATGGACGGCCGCGAGCGCCAAGGCATGGGCGCGTTCGGACGATGGAAAGCGGCGCTCCGGCGCTCGGGTTATTTATTTACCCTAGCCTTCTTGTTTCGGCTGCAATTGTGGAGCTTCGCATTCGGGCAAAGCCCTTGGTCCGCTCTGTGGAAGGTTGACATTCTCAACTGCATGGGATTCGCTATTGCCGTGATGTCTATCATGGCGATCTTCACTACTGCCGAGCGAGTCCGTTTGTGCGCCGGGTTAGGGGTCGCGATTGCCGCCGCTTCGCCCTTGGTCTCAGCGATCAATTGGAGTTGGCTTCCGCCACAGATTTCGGCGTACTTTGTTCCCAGCTATGACTATTTCGCTTTCTTCCCGTGGGCTTCATTCGTAGCGTTCGGCCTGAGCATCGGCAGCATACTGCGGCTGGTAAAGCCGGACCAGATGAATCGCGTGATGCAGTGGGGAGGGCTGCTCGGTTTCGGGCTGATCATCGGCGGGCAATATTTCTCCAACATGCCTTATTCGCTGTATCCCAAGGCGCAGTTTTGGCTCGATAGTCCAGGGCTTATCGTGATCAAGCTTGGCGTCGTGATGCTGGTGATCGGCTTTGCCTATCTTTGGACGTCGACGCCGATTGCGGCCTCCTGGAGCTGGGTGCGGCAGCTCGGGACCACATCGCTGCTGGTCTACTGGGTGCACATCGAACTGGTGTACGGCCGCTGGTTTGGCGCCTTTAAAGAATCGCTGAATAACGTTGCGTGTGGCGTCGCCGCGGTAGTCGTGATTCTGCTGATGGTCGGGCTCTCGATCTTGCGCCACCGCTGGCGCGACGTTCGGGCGAGCTTGCTTTCTTATTTCCCCTACACGGAGCCTCGGCGGGTTTCGGGCGATTAGCCGGCGATTTCCACCAGCAATGCGCCCCAGTGAAAACCCGCGCCGAAGGCGGCGAAACAGATCAGATCGCCCTTACTCGGGCCCGGATTTTCCCACCATTCGGCGGCGGCAAGCAACATAGAAGCGGAAGATGTGTTGCCGTAGCGCCGGATATTGGAGTGGAACCTGCTGCTGTCGACTTCAAGCGCACGCGCCACTCGATCCATCAGGTTCTGATTCGCCTGATGCATCAAGAAAGTCTTCACTAGCGACGCGGATTTGTGATTTCGTTCCAGCACCTCGGAGATTGCGGCAGGGATCTTGCGCGACGCTTGCAGGATCACGGATCGGCCGTTCATTTCAAGAGGTGCGCCGAACTCGAGACGCAAATCGTCGGCGAACGTGCCGTCGGAGTGCAGCACGGAATCTGTGATCCTGGCTGGTCCATCCTGGGCAGTGATTACGCAGGCGCCGGCTCCATCGCCGAAGAGCGGTGTGATCCCGCGCTCCATCGGCTGACGTGAGGCGACGGCAGCCATTTTTTCGGAAGCAATGACGAGAATGTTGCCGTGAACGGCCGCGAGCGAGGTCGCGATCGACATTGCGACGAGACTACCGGCGCTGGCGATCGGGAGATCGATAGCGGGAACGCCTTCGATACCCAGCCGGTGCGCAATTGTCGATGCCGGCCCCGGAAACCTGCGTTCGGAGGAGCCCGAGGAGACTAGAAGCATTCCTGTATCGGCGGCTTTGAATCGCGCGTTCTTCAGCGCCTGTTCCGCCGCGCTCACGCCCATAGCCGCAACGGATTCATCCGGCGCTGCATAGCGCCGTTCCTCGATTCCCGAAACGTCAAGAATCCAGCCAGGCTCGCAGCCCAGTTGCGCCGCAAGTTCGGCGTTGGTGACGATGCGTGAAGGCAAATAGGCGCCGAAGGCCGCAATCGCCGGCAACGTCTACATCCTGCTCTCGATATAGGTCTGAATGCGCTCGATGGATTCGAATTTGCGCGGGTTCAAATCCGAATCGGGAATTTTGATTCCAAACTCTCGCTCGAGGTCGGCTACGAGATCCGGCAGAGCGAATGAATCTAGAAACCCGGATTCAAAGAGCGATTCATCCGGACCAGGCAACGCTGTCTTCCCCGACACCTTGCGGACGATACCCAGGATGCGTTCCTTATTGTCCATGTTGCTGGTTGTCGCTTCCTTCGGCCCGCACTGTCAGAAACCGATTGTATTGTGCCATCAAGTCGTCGAACAGCAGGCTGCCGGCCATTCGATATCCGACGCCCGTGAGATGCGTGTAATCGGCTTGCCCGAGGCCCGCCTGCACCCACTGCCGCACGGCGGCCGGACCGCCCATGGCAGCGCGCCAGTCCCAGAAGGCGCACCCGGTGGATTGCGCGACTTCCCGTTGAATTTGATTCACTTGGTCCAGGTGCGGAAAAGGAACGCGTCGCCCGCGCGTGCGATACTCGCAGTCCGGCGGTCCGATCAGCAATATGCTCGCCAGCGGCGCCGCGCCACGCAGGCGCTGGATAATCTCAGTCAGGGAAGCCCGATACTCTTCGGCAGCCCAGGAGCGGCTGAGCGCTTCGTTGGTGCCATAAGCGAGCACGATGAGCGCGGGGTTGCGAGCCAGTAGCTCGGGTTCAAAGATGGATCGGTCCCAATCCAACATCAGACTCGCCTGAGCGCCGTTGATACCAAACGGCTCGTAAGTCACGCCTGCGTCATTCTGCGCCACCCACCCGAAAAGACGAACGGGCGCGGCACTCAGGGTTCGAAGCTGGTAGTGATGCGGCCCCGGTGTGGCAGTGTACTTGAACGTGCCTGCCCCTCTCTCTCCGTCTGTATTAATTGTGTCAACGCCCGAACCGTCTGCCGAGAATTCCATCTGGCCGCCTCCCGGTTGCCGCAAAAAGTGCAGCTCCAGCTGTTCGCATTCCACGTTCAGCGTTACCGTCTCTCCTGCCGATTCGGACGTGATGCTGACGCCGCCTAAACCGTCGACTCCGTCCCCTTTGTGTCCGATGGTGCCCTCCGTGCGCCATCCGCGCGAGTTCGCACCATGGCTGTCGAACCGGCGGTAGCCGAGAAACGGATGGCCGGGCAGCGTGTATCCGGGTCCGCCGGCGCCAAACTTGGCTTGAAAAACCTCGCGCAGTGCGTTCGGCCAATCGTCCGAAGCGGTATGCGAGTCACCGTATTGAAGGATGTGTACGGAACCGTCTTCGGCTGGATGCGATAGCTGCTCGAAAAACGGAACCAAGGCGCCAGCTCCCTCCAACACACCCGGCGCCTGCGTCGCTCGCGCAGTAATGGCTCGCAGAGCTGCGCCCCGGATCGCTGGCGAAACAGAGACAACAGCCGGGCGATGCCGTCTGTGCACCGGTTTCTTGCTGGTTGTCGCAGCGAAGACGGGCAGGATCGTAATAAGCAGCGACGGGAGCAGCTTGCGAAACACTAATTCGCTCTCCGCTGCTCGCGCGCTTTGAACTGCTGGTAACCGGATTCCAGAGCCTGATCGAGCAGCACGCCGACTCTGCGCGCTCCTGCCGGCAAGGGGTGCGTGAAATCCGCGCTCACGAGCCGCGGCTGGCTATCGTACCAGCGCGCCATGGTGCCTTCGCCTCCCATGGCTTGAAAGGTATTAAAGAACGCGCAGCCCGTTTCCGCGGCGACCTGGCGCTGAATCTCCACCAGGCGCGGGAGTGTTGGAACGGTTGTAATGCGGTCACTGCCGTCGCGCTGTCCCCGATCCATTGGGCTCATGATGAGGACCGAGGCCCCGGGCACCGAGGCCTTGACCCGCGCGATCACCTGCCGCAACTCGCCCGGATATGTACTCTCGACGTAACCGGCATAGATGCTTTCGTTGGTGCCGTAATTGATCACGACGAGATCGGGATGCTCGTGCTGCAGCTCCTCGCTCCACTGCGGCTGGTTGAAATAACGAACCACCACCTGAACCTGGCCGCCATTCAACCCAAGACTATTGTAGATCACGCCCGGCGTATGCCTTTCGAAACTGACGCCGAACAAGCGGGCGGTGCCGCGCTCCACCGACAGCCTAATTTCGCGCACCCCGGGACCCAAAGCGAACGTCCGGTAATCGGGTTCTATATCGGGGCCTTCGGTGTCCACGTGGCCCAGCTTTTGCCCGGAAACTTCCACCGCCAGCAAGCCGCCTCCGGGTTGACGGAGAAAATGAATTTCCATGAGCGCGTGATCTTCGGCCAGGGTAAAGCGCGACGACGCACCGGGCTCGCCTTCGAAACTTACGCCCCCCAGTCCATGGAATCCGTCGCGAGCACGGACTTGAGTGGCGGCCGAGATGGTCCAGCCTTTGCCTTCCACATCCACGCCGCGATGCCCATACCAGGCCCAAGGCTTCGCGATCAGGATGAAGCCGTGGCCGGCATCGCCAAAATGTTGCTGGAGCAGCGAACGAACGTCGGCGGTGATGGAATCGGCGGTCACGGGGGAATCGCCGTAATGCAGAACGCGCGTAATGGCGTCGGGAGCGCCGAGTTCGGTGCGCCACAACGCCAGATAAAACGCTTTGAGACTTTCGTGCGGGTCAATAAGGTTCGGTTCGATAATCGGGCGCCTGGCTCCGGCCCGTGGCGCTCGGACGATGCGAACCTGCGGCAGGGGTTCGATATTCGCGAGATCGCGCGGACGAAAATCGAGGACCTCGGAGACAGAGAAAGGGCGGGCGAGTTTCCCGAACTCGAGCAATGCCAACAATGCGCCCAAAGAAGCGATCGCTAATGATGTCTTTCTGGGCAGCATGGCTTAGAAACGCGAGTAAATAAACGGGGTTGCCGACGCTCCTGCCACGAAGCGAATGGCAACCACGACCCCGCCGATGGCGGCGGCCTGCGCGTAGTAGGGGAATCGGCAGTACACCTGAAGACCGGCTTCGTACCAGCGATCCGGGACATAATGCGCGGCGGCAGCGAGCAGGAGCACCAGCACGAAGGCCGGGGTGATATTCGCAAACGAAACTGTGCCCGAAGAAATCTGATAAAAGATATCGCGTACCGCGCCGAGATTCGCAGCGCGGAAGAACACCCACCCGGCGAGAACAAAGTGAAAGTTGGCCAGCACCAAGAGAACGCGAGCGGCCGGTGTAAACGTCAGCGAGAGATTGCCATGCCACGCCCGCCACCAACGATGGGCCGCTAAACCTATGCCATGCCAAGCGCCCCAGGCGAGAAAAGTCCAGCCTGCGCCATGCCAAAGGCCGCCCAGAACCATGGTTATCACCAGGTTCAAGTACGCGAAGATTCTCCAGCGGGACCGCAAGCCGGGAAGCGAAAAATAAAGATAATCGCGCAGCCAATTTGAGAAAGAGATATGCCAGCGCCGCCAAAAATCGGAGATATTCTGGGCCGCGTAAGGGCGATTGAAATTCCGAGGGAGCGTAATGCCGAGGAGCATTGCGGATCCGAGAGCAATGTCGGTGTAGCCGGAAAAGTCATAGTAGAGCTGGAAGGCGTACCCATAGACGCCGGCCAGCACTTCGAAACCGGAGTAAAGCTTGGGCAGATCGAAGACGCGGTTCACCAGGCTCTCTGCCAGAAAATCGGCTATCAAAAGCTTCTTCACCAGTCCCATCCCGATCAAAAACAGCGCTTTCCCGCCATCCTGCGGGCTTAGCATTTCGCGTTTCAACCATTGCGGCCACAAGGTGGAGAGGCGAGTGATGGGACCGGCCACGGCGGTGGGAAAGAAGCTCGCCGAGGCCAGGTACGCCAGATAACTATCGGCCGGTTTGGCATCGCGGCGGTAAATGTCCAGAGTGTAGGTCAGCGATTGAAATCCGTAGAAGGAGAGCGCCAGGGGCAGCGCCCAGGGTAATCCAGGTACGTACTTTGCGGAGGCGATCAGGCCGATATTCAGCACAATGCTGAGCGCCACGAGCAGGCGCCGTTGCACGGGACCGGCGGTACGGTCAAGCGCCCGCCCGATCAGGAAATCGCAGCTGGAGGCAACAGGAATGATTGCGAGGTAGGCCAAAGCCCAGCGGGCGTAAAAGAAATAGTTGGCAAATAGGACCACGGCAAGCGCTCCCAGGCGGTAACGCGCCGCGATCCAAAAAGCAAAGAAAACGGCCGCAAGAAAAACAAAATAGGCCGCGGTAGTGAGCAACATCGACGCCCCAAGTATAGCTGGACGAGGGCCCGGAATTGGGTTTGAGGCCCCCTGGTGTGCTGCGGGCCGCAACCTCACTGAAACTAACTCTCCGTAGAGTACTAAGTCGGAATCCTGGTCAAATTGGCGTCTAGACAGTCTGGAAAAGCGCGGCTGACATCGCTTACGTTGGGATCTGACCCATGCGGCGCCGCCCGAACTACTCCGGCAATACCTCGCTACAGCTTTATGTGTTGGGTGCCGTGTTCCTGCTTCCCCTAACGATCGGGGTGGTCCTGGTAAGCAACAACGCGAACCGGAGCGAATACGCCTACCGCATCAGCCACGACCTGGGGAGCATGTATGCCCAAGGCGTGGATTTCTCGCAAAAGGCGAACCAGGATATAGCGCTCAGCGTGGCCTCGGGCATCGGGCACGATATCCAAGGCGGTCTGGGGGTCGTGATCCTCAGCAAAATCAAGATGGTGCATCCGGCGGACTGTCCGGAGAGCGCCCAAAAATGTGCCAATCGCGGATATCCCGTAGTGGTGGAGCGCTTCGTTCTCGGGAATCATTCGCTTCGAACCAGCTCCTTCGGTACCCCCGAGAGTCTGGATCCGGCGAGCGGAAAGGTTCGCGATTGGGCCAACGACCTCACGGCGCGCGCCAAGAACTTCGCTTCGGCTCTGAAGCCGGGCGAGGTCATGTACGCAGCCGAGTGTTATCTCACTGCGGCGGAGTCGCACTCGGGCGTCTATTCGCGCTCGATGTTTTAAATCGGGCTATTGCGCGGTCCGGCCCGAGGTCTTATAGAGGATCGGCCCCGGAAAATCCTGAAGCTTAAAGTCAGAAGGAATGGTGAAGAGCGAGGGATCCGGTTCGGCGCGGACAATGTTCGTCAGCTGAAACGTCTGGTCGCCAATACGCGGATCGCTACGCTTGCTGTAAACGATTGTCTTCAGATCAGGCGAAGTCCATACCTCGGTGACGATACTGATCGGCTTGTCATTCCCGATTTGGCCGGCGGGAATGGTGCGCGTACTGCGTGTTCCCGTGACATTGACGCCCTCGAGGATCTTAGAGCCCAAATCTTCGGTTTGGACTTTCGCATCCTCGCCAAGTGCCTTCGCCTGAATCGACATGATGCGCCCATCCAACGGGACGTCAAAGGTGGTAGCTGCCACGCCACGGATTGCAACCATGGGGCCATCGGCTAAGGCGGCGCCTGCCTGAGCGGGACCAGACACATGTAAGCCTTGGCTCACGATGCCCCCGGGAAGTCCCGGATTCTTCACCGCAGTCTTGTCGGTCAAATCCAAGGTGTAGGAACTTTGCGCCACGGGATCCTGAATGAACACCAGGTGCGGCGCCTTGGCCGGCATCATGTTTCCGATTGCGGGCAAGGGCGCATCCTGCCGGGTGCGGCCTAAGGAATCGCGTGCAACCGTTCCCGTGCTGGTCTGCACGATGCGATTTCCGTCGGCCAGCGTCTGGACTGATTCGTTGGTGATCGTGGCGGAATACGGGGCACCCTGGACGGGAGCAGCGGTTACCTTTTGGAATCCGCCGCCATCGCCGTGCGCGACGAAAACCTGAGCCGTTTCGGGCTGCCCAAAAGCGAGAGATGAAGCGAACAGAACCAATATCAATGTGCGTTGCATAGAGTCTCCTTTAAAAAATTACGGTTCAGTGCGGACGTCGGCAATAAAACTGAAACCCTCCGGTACGGCACCGGGCGGAAAGAGCATGTCTGCCGGCAATTCCACTTCGACGACGGGGGGACCAGACGTCCAGGTGTTGCGAATCTGTTTGATTCTCGAAACGGTCCGTGAGCGGCCGCTAGTGGGGCGAAGGAATGCGACTGCGGGAACCTGAGGGGTTCGAACCGAATAGATCGGCAGCGGCTCCAAGGGCCGCGGCCAGAGCAAGAGGGCTGCAAGGACTGCTGCCGCAGCGGTGCCGCCCGCAACAAAGATCCAGCGCGGACGCCGCACAGGCCGGGGTAGGGCCTGTTCATAGCACGACAAAAACGCGCTGCTCACCGCCTGGAAGGACTGCACAGTTTCGCGGCATTCGGCGCATCGCGCGAGATGCCACGCGACGTTAGTAGCCTCCGGCTCCTGCAATTCTCCATCTAGCCAAGCGACCAACCTCCCCGAAAATTCACACATGGCATTTCTCCGCCAGTTTCCTAACGGCGCGTTCCACCGTATCGGCGACGGTAGAAGTGGGCGTGTCAAGAACCTCGGCAATTTCGCGATAGCGCAAGCCGCTGGCGCGCAACAGCAGGCATTCGCGTTCAATGTCCGTGAGCTCCCGGATTGCGTTTGCGAGCCGCTCAAATTTTTCTTTTTCGAGCAGCACGCGCTCGGGCGTGGCCTCATCCAGGGCGCGCTCGGCACCTGCGTCGAGCGGCGCTTTGAATCGCCGATCGTAACTCTTCTGGCGATTCCGCGCCTGGTTATGTGCTACCCGAAAAAGCCAGCTCCGCATGTTTTCCTGCGATCGACCCGACGATAAGTGGCGATGCAATCCTAAGAACGCGTCCTGGACCACATCCTGCGCTTCGTCGGCCGATAGCCCCAAGCACACGAGGTATCGAAGCAATGGTTTCCGCAGCTCACAAAACAGACTGGTTGCCTCGCGATCTTCGGCTTGAAAACGCGTTAACGGTAGAGCCCAAGGTACGGAATCGCTACTCATCAGAATCCTGCATCGCGCTTCTGGTGTTAAAACAATCTAGGACGGCCGTTTTCCGGACGTGCGCTATAACAAAAGTGCATGACGAAACTGCGCATCGTATTGCTGTTGTCCCTCGCCGCATTGGCGTTTGCGCAGCCCACGATTTACCGTCCGGGCCCCGAAGTCACCGCGCCGGTCGTAATCCAGAAAGCGCCTGTTGCGTACACGGACGAAGCCCGTCTTGCAAAACTCGAGGGCAGTGTCTTGCTGTCGCTGGTAGTCGACGCCGATGGAAAGCCTCGTGATATCAAGGTGGCGCGGGCGCTCGGCCTGGGATTAGATGACAAAGCCATTGACAATGTGCGCGCCTGGCGCTTCAAGCCGGGCATACGGAATGGGACTCCCGTTGCCGTGCGGGCCAGCGTTGAGGTTTTTTTCCGCACTCAAAGGGATCTGTGGGATTGGCATGCAGTGCGTGCGGCGTACCGGTCGCCGGCATTAGAGAAACGCCCCGTTCTTATCAAGACAAAATTCCCGCCTACCGCCGACGAAGAAGAAAACGCGTCCGTCACAATGGCATTCGACGTGGCGCCGGATGGAATCCCCGCCAACGTCGTTGTTGTCAAATCGTCAGATGCCAAATGGGAGCAAGACTTGCTCACGGCGGTGCGAACTGGATGGCGGTTCGAGCCGGGAAGCGTCGACGGCAAGCCGGCTACCGTGCCTGCCTGGTTCGAATTTGTGCGCGGATCGCACGCACCGATTCCAGCCCCGCCGATTCCGCCCGAATTTGTCGCGCACTAGAGTTCGCACGTTCAAGCTTGAGCGGCGTTCTGGAACCGCTCTTCCACAATGCGGCCGTCGAACAGCGTAATGTTGCGGTCCGCGCAGCGCGCGTAGCGCGGATCATGCGTGACCATGCAGATGGTCGCGCCTTCCTGATGGAGCTCGCTCAAAAGCGACATGACCTGCTCTCCGTTGACGGAATCCAGATTGCCCGTCGGCTCATCGGCTAGCAGGATGGATGGGCGTCCGGCGAGAGCCCGCGCCACCGCAACGCGCTGCTGCTGACCGCCCGACAATTGAGACGGGTAATGTTTGATGCGGTGCGACATTCCGACGCGCTCCAACGCATCGCGCACCAGCTTCTTACGCTCGGAAGCGGGCATGTTGCGATACGTCAACGGCAGTTCGACATTTTCGTAGACCGTCAGATCCCCGATCAGATTGAATGCCTGGAAAATAAACCCGATTTCGCGATTTCGCACGCGCGCCCGTTGCGCCAGCTTCATTTGATCGACGCGCGTCTCGTTCAACACATAAGTGCCATCGGAGGGCGTGTCCAGCAGCCCCAGTATGGCTAGCAGAGTCGACTTACCGCAACCCGACGGGCCCGAAATCGACACGTATTCACCCTTCCGGATGTTCAGCTCAATCCCCGCCAGCGCATGCGTCTCCACTTCGTCGGTACTGAAAACCTTGGTGACGTTTTTGAGACTAATAAGACTCGCATCTTGATCCACACGGTCTCCTTCCGAGCGTCCGGCGGGCCGCCGCATTCCCAACGAAACCCGTCCGCCGCTCAGCCCTG
>Ga0070741_10007401_pt1 | contig 22719 bp, 17 predicted proteins | sample Coa_R1_4_FD_66440 | JGI IMG/M metagenome (GOLD analysis project Ga0070741, IMG submission 66440) | Surface soil microbial communities from Centralia Pennsylvania, which are recovering from an underground coalmine fire - Coalmine... | ecosystem: Environmental > Terrestrial > Soil > Unclassified ... | reverse complement strand
CTCGCCATCGCGCTCGCCCGGATCGTGCCGGCGTCGTGGCTCGTCGGCGGGATCGCCCTCGCAATCGCCGGCATCGCCGTCATCTCCTTCCTGAGCCGCGTCCTCCCGAGCACGTTCAGCGGCTCGACGCAGCAGTCGGAGATCCTCAGCGCGCTCGGCGTCCGGCTGAGCTTCCCGCTCGGCTACTGGAACGGCCTCGGGATCGAGGTCGCGCTCGCCTTCCCGCTGCTGCTGTCGATCATGGCGTCGCGGCGCAGCAGGATCGCGAGCGCGCTCGCCGCCCTGCCGCTGCCGGTGATCGCGGCCGACATGTACCTCACCTCGTCCCGTGGCGCGTTCGCTGCCGCAGGGGTCGCGATCGTCGCCTTCCTCGTTCTCGCGGCGAACCGGTGGACGGCTCTGAGCGCGACCGTGGCGGCGGCCATCGCCGGCGTCGCGGCTGTCTACGTCATCCGCCCGCGCCACGCGCTCGTCAGCGGGCAGATGGCGACGCCGCTCGGCGACCACCAGGGACACGTCGTCGCGCTCGTCGTCCTCGTCACCGGGGTAGTCATCGCGCTCGCGTGGCTCGGCGCGGCCGAGCTCGGGCGCCGGCTGCCGACGCCGCCGTCCCTCGTCGGCTGGGCGACCGCCGCCGTCCTCGTCGTCGCGACGGTCGCCGGGATCGTCGCCTCCCATCCGGTCCGGCGCTTCGAGGAGTTCAAGGCTCCGAGCCACCTCACGGGCTCGGCCAACTTCGTCGAGCAGCATCTCCTCTCGAGCTCCGGCAGCGGACGGTGGCAGCTGTGGTCCGAGGCGGTCTCCCAGTTCCGCGCCCACCCGCTCAACGGCGAAGGCGCCGGCTCGTACGACTTCTGGTGGCTGCAGCACCGCCCGATCCCGCTCTTCTCGCAGTACGCCCACTCGCTCTATCTCGAGGCGCTCGGGGAACTGGGAATCGTCGGGCTGCTGCTGCTCGCCGCCGCGCTGCTCGTCGCGCTCGCCGGCGCGGTCCGCGCGGCGTTCCTCCTCCGCAGCCCGGAGGTGGCGGGACTCGCCGCCTGCGCGATCGGCTTCTTCTTCGCCGCCGGGTACGACTGGGTATGGCAGCTCGCCGGCATCGCGGTCGTCGGGGTCGGTGCGCTCGGCCTCGCGCTCGGCGCGCTCCCGTCGAGCCGCGCGGCGCCGTGGGGGCGCTTCGACATCGCGCGGCCCGCGCTGGCGCTTGTGGCCGTCGCCGCCATCGTCCCGCAGGTCGTCGTCCTCGCGGCCGGTCTCCACCTGCAGAACGCGTCGGTCGCCGCCGCCAACGGCAACCTGCGGCGGGAGAAGTCCGAGGCCCTCGCCGCGAAGGCGGTCGAGCCCTGGTCGTCGACGGCGTATCTCCGGCTAGCCCAGGTCGACCTCGACGTGGGAAAGCTCGGCCCCGCGCGCAGCCTCCTCGAGTCCGCGATCCGCCGCTCGCACGACAACTGGGAGCTCTGGTGGTACGCCGCCCAGATCGACGTGCGTCGGGGCGACATCCTCGCAGCCAAGCGCGAGCTCGACGAGGCACGGAAGCTCGATCCGAACGATGTCGCGGGATTGCTCTCGCAGGCGGGAGCCCCGTAATTAACGACGAATTTACACCTACCGCGATAGCATCGACTTTTGCTAATCGGACACCAACTCCGGCGGGGGTTATGACGGAAGCGGGGGAATGACCGAGCTCGATATCAGCGTCGCCGCAGCACGAAGCGAAACCGCCCGCGCGGGCCTCGTCGCGCATCGCATCGAGGCGCGTCATGGGCGCGACGCTCTGCTCCGTCGCGTCATCGCGACGGCGGACGTGGCGACGGTCGTCGCCGTCTCGCTCATCGTTCTCGCGAGCGGCGGCGGCTTGAGCACGGCGCTGCTCATCCTCCTGTCGGCTCCGGCCTGGATCGTCACGGCGAAGATCGCCGGCCTCTACGACGCCGACCACCGGACGCTTCGCCATCTGACCGTCGACGAGCTCCCGTGGATCATCGTCTGGGCCTTCGGAAGCACCGCCTTCCTGACGCTGCTCACCGCGCCGTTCCCGACGCTCGACATCAATGCCCGGAACCGGCTCGTGATCTGGGCGTCGGCGATCGGGCTCGGCGCTCTCTTCCGCGCGACGGCTCGCGCGCTCTGGCGCTACGCGACTCCGCCGCAGCGCGTGCTCATCGTCGGGGACGGTCCGCTGGCGGAGGCCGTCGTCCGGAAGCTCGAGCTCTTCCCGGACATCCACGCGGAGGTCGCCGGCGAGGTCGCCAGCTGCCACGTTCTCAACGAGCACCTCGACGAGCTGGACGGCGTCGACCGGGTCGTCGTCGCGTGCAGCGAGCTGAGCGAGGACGTCCTCGAGGATCTGCTGCCGGCGTGCCGCCTGCGCGGCGTCAAGCTCACCGTGATCCCGCCGACGCGCGGGATGTTCGGCACCGCGACCCACCTCGGGCACATCGCCGACCTGCCGCTGCTCGACTACAACACGTGGGATATCTCCCGCGTCACCACGGTGCTGAAGCGGGTCTTCGACGTGATCGCGTCCGCCGTCGGGATTGCCGTCCTCTCGCCGCTGCTAGCGCTCGTCGCGCTCGCGATCGTGCTCGACGGCGGCTTGCCCGTCTTCTTCCGCCAGACGCGTGCGGGCCTGGGCGGCCGGGAGTTCCAGGTGCTCAAGTTCAGGACGATGGTGCGGAACGCGGAGGAGCTGCTGCCGGAGCTCGTCTCGTTCGAGGAGCTCGACGAGCCCGTCTTCAAGCTCAAGTCCGACCCGCGCGTCACACGCGTCGGGAGGTTCCTGCGGCGGACGAGCCTCGACGAGCTGCCGCAGCTCGTCAACGTCCTGCGCGGCGAGATGTCGATCGTCGGGCCGCGGCCGGAGCAGCTCGATCTCGTCGAGCGCTACGAGTCCGAGCACCGCTTCCGCCTGCAGGTGAAGCCGGGGATCACCGGCCCGATGCAGGTCTACGGGCGCGGCGAGCTGACCTTCAGCGAGCGGCTGGCGGTGGAGCGCGAGTACGTCGAGAACCTCTCCCTCGCGCGCGACATCCGGATCCTGCTCATGACGATGCCCGCCGTCGTCGGGCGTCGCGGCGCCTTCTAGACGCGATCGAGGTCGTCGGCGTTGCTCCAGCTCGGCGTGAGCTGGAGAACACCCGCTCCGAGGTCGCCGCGCGGAACCCGCACCTCGAACTCGCTCCGCCGCAGTGCGGCGAACACCTGGTTGTTGATCGTCTCCTCCGCGACGACGACGCTGATGCCGTAGATGCCGCGGGTGAGAGGCAGCTCGTCGTAGGTCACCCGCACCACGTTCCGGCCGACCTCGAGGCGGGGCTCCCCGCCCGGAGGGGAGATGTTGCTGACGACAGGATGGCCGGCGACCGTCGAGATCGTCACGGACACGATGGGCCGGTCGAGTGGACGCGTCACGTGTAGCTCGACCTCGACCGCGAACGGCGCGCCCGTGTCGATCGCCTCCGCGTGGCGAACGTCGGTGAGCAGCACCGAGCCGTCGCTGTACTCCTCGTTCGGAGTCTCCGCGTCCTGGCTCGCGACCGCGGCCTCGTACGCGTCGCAGACGTCCTCCGTCAGGCCGATGTCCTGCACGATGCCGTGCTCGATCCAGACGACGCGGTCGCAGTTGCTGCGGATCGAGTAGGCGTTGTGGCTGACGAGCACGATCGAGCCGCCGTTGTTCCGGAACTCGTTGATCTTGCGGTAGCACTTGATGGCGAAGTTGAGGTCCCCGACCGCGAGCACCTCGTCCACGAGGAGGATGTCCGGCTGGGTGTGCACGGCGATCGCGAAGCCGAGCCGCGCGGCCATGCCGCTGCTGTACGAGCGGACGGGCGTGTCGATGAAGTCCCCGAGCTCCGCGAAGTCGACGATCTCCTCGAGCCGCCGGTCGATCTCGCGTTCGCCCATGCCGAGGACGGCGCTCGCCACCTTGACGTTCTCGCGGCCCGTGAGGATGGGGTTGAAGCCCGCATTGAGCGCGATGAGCGCCCGCACGGAGCCGTGGATCGCGATCCTCCCGGTCGTCGGCTTGATCAGGCCGTTCATCAGCTTGAGGAGCGTCGTCTTGCCGGCGCCGTTGTGGCCGATCAGGCCGACCGTCTCCCCGCGTCCGACGTCGAACGACACGTCGCGCAGCGCCCAGAACTCGCTCGGGCGCAGGGTCTCCGCGTACTGCCCGCGTCCGGCGACCTCCTTGCCGATGTCCTGGAGGCCGTAGAAGAGACTCCGCCGCAGGTTCCGCGAGAAGCGCTTGGACAGGCGCTCGACCTCGATGACGGGGTCGTGGCTGCTCATGCCTCGATCCGCTCGATCACGATCGGCAGCGACAGCCGGTAGACGAACCAGCCGGCGAAGGCGAGGACGACGGTCACGCCGGCCACGATCCCGAGCTCGGTGACGTAGGGGCCGACACCGCCGAAGAGGAGCTCGCGCGTCACCTGGAACACCGGCGTGAGCGGGTTGAACCGCATGTACCTGCCGAGCACGCCCGCCTGGTCGACGGAGTAGATGACCGGCGTGAGGAACATCAGCGGCCCGACGATCGCGTTCATCCCCTGCTGGACGTCCTGGAAGAGCATCCCGACGGGAGTCAGGACGATCCCGATCGTCGTGCCGAGGAGGAGCAGCGCAAAGGCCGGGAGCAGCGCCGCGGGCGCGGTCCACTTCACCGGCGCCCCCGAGGCCGCGAGGACGACGGCGAGCACGACGAGCTTGATCGCGAAGCTGAACACCACCTGGGCCGCTCCCGAGACGAAGATCGCCTCGGTCGGGAAGCTGACCCGGTTGAGCATCGAGCGGTTCATGTTCAGCTGGGTCAGCGGCGCGTTCAGCGCGTCGAGGAACAGCTGCCAGAACATCGTTCCGACGAGCACGTACGCGATGTACGGGACCGAGCCGGTCTTGACGCTGAGCACGCCGACGCGCTGGAGGACGACCCAGACCAGCGCGCTGACGACCGCCGGCAGCGCCGCCCAGAGGTAGCCGATCGCGGTTTGGCGGTATTGCGCCGCAATGTCGCGGACGAAGAGGCGCCAAGCGAGGGTGCGCACCGCCCGCGCGTCGGTGACGATCGTCCGAAGAAAGGCTCGCGGCCTGCGGACCGGCGAGTCCGGCGTGTACACGCGGGTCATCGCGGACCCAGCCGTGCGCTCGCCGGCAGCGCCTTTCGCCTCGGTGACTGCCGTTTCGCTCATCTGCAAAGCGCCGCCCAGCGTACCGGCCGTCCCCGCTCTGCCCGGCGTCCGGCGCCGGAGGTGATCCCGCTACCATCGCCGCGGTCGTGGCGACCGAGGGGGATTGCGAATGGCGCGCCTGGACGTGACATCTTGATGCGGCTGCGTAGAGAGAAGGGTCGCGTCCTCTTCGTCGGGCAGTCCTACTACCACGCGTGGTACCTGTCGCGGGAGCTCCGCAAGCTCGGCTGGCGGGCCGACGTCCTCAACTGGGACCAGAACCCCCACCACGACATCTACTACCACGGCGAGGATTTCCGGTTTCGCTACGAAGGGCGCCACGCCCTTCGCCACGCCCTCTTCTACGCGCGGTCGATCCCGCGCTACGACATCTTCCACTTCAGCAACCGGGGCGGGATCCGGTTCGGCAACACGCTCCACGACACCGTGGCGCAGCGCTTCGGCGAGGCCGCGGAGATCCGGCTCCTGAAGCGCCTGGGCAAGAAGATCGTCTACTCGAACAACGGCTGCCTCGACGGCGTCCTCCAGTCCTCGTACGACGCCTGGGGGCCGGAGCCGACGTGCGAGATCTGTCCCTGGCGCGACCAACCCCACATCTGCAGCGACGAGCTGAACCGGGAGTGGGGCGAGCTGCGCAACAGCCTCGCCGACTACCAGGTCACGACCGGCGGCAACCGCGCCGACTGGAACGACGACCCGACCGTCCACGAGGTGCCGCAGTTCTACTGCCTCGATCCGGACGTCTGGCGTCCCGACCTGACCGTTCCGGACGAGCATCGTCTCGATCGTCCCCCCGGCCGGTTCCGCCTGTACCACGCCGTCGGGAACGCCCACGATCGCGTCGCGGCGGAGACGCGGCAGAGCCTGAAGTCGACGCACATCTGGTTCCCGCTCGCCGAGCAGCTTCGCTCCGAGGGCCGCGACGTCGAGCTGTTCTACGCGACGGACATCCCGAACCGCGACGTCCGCTACTACCAGCTTCAGTCGGACCTCGTCTGCGACATGCTGACCGTGGGATGGTTCGGCTCCAACGTCCGGGAGGCGATGATGCTCGGCAAGCCCGCGATCACGTATCTGCGGCCGGTCTGGCTCGATCAGATTCGCGAGCAGATCCCCGATTACGTCGACGAGCTGCCGGTCGTGAGCGCGACGCCCGAGACGGTCCACGACGTCGTGTGCGAGCTCCTCGACGACGAGGCGAGACGGCGGGAACTGGGCGAAGCGGGGAGGGAGTTCGCGCTGAAGTGGCACTCAGCTCCGGCCGCGGCCCGTCGCTTCGACGCCATCTACAGCGAGCTTCTCGAGCGCCGGTGACGGTCGAGCTCGCCGCCCTGCGGCCCGAGGACTCGCCGGTGCTCTTCGAGTGGATCAACGATCACGACCTCGTCGTCCTGAACGCGCCGTTCCGCCCCGTCTCGCAGGCCGAGCACGACGCGTGGTTCGCCCGTGTCCAGGAGCGCGAGAACGGGCGGATCTTCGCCATCCGCGAGGACGATCGGCTCGTCGGGACGTGCCAGCTGCATTCCATCCATCCGGTTCACCGCAGCGCCGAGCTGCAGATCCGCATCGGCGCCGCCGGCGCCCGCGGCCGCGGCGTGGGGACGGAGGCCTTGCGACAGCTGCTGGAGCACGGCTTCGAGCAGCTCCATCTCCACCGCATCCATCTGTACGTGCTCGCCGACAACGAGCGGGCGTTGCGCGCGTATCGCCGCGTCGGCTTTCGGGAGGAAGGCGTCCTGCGGGACGGTGCCTGCATCGACGGCCGCTGGGTCGACCTGATCCTGATGGCCGTCCTCGACCACGAGTGGACCGGTCGCAGGTAGCCGCCGTGGCTCCGCCTTCTCTCGCGGCGATCCACCAGCCGACCTTCCTTCCCTGGCTCGGCCTCTTCGACAAGGTCTCCCGCTCGTCGCTCTTCGTCTTCTTCGACACCGTTCAGTACCCGCGAGGGAAGACGTGGTGCTCGCGCGTCCGGATCCTCGTGAACGGCAGCCCGACCTGGGTCACCATGCCGGTCGTCCGGAACAGCGCAGCCGACAAGCGGATCGACGAGGTGGAGATGGTCGATCCCGATCGTCATTGGCGCAAGATCCTCGAGAGGATCCGGCACGCCTACGCGCGCGCGCCGTTCGTCGACGACGTCTTCGAGTTCCTGCAGGCCGACTCGCCGGCCGGCTACCGGACGCTCGCCGACTTCAACGTCGAGTTCGTCCGGCGGGTCAGCTCCCGCCTCGCGCTCGCCCCGTCTTTCGTCAGAGCGAGCGAGCGGGACGAGCTCAAGCGTTCGACGACGAAGGGAACCGAAGCGATCGTCGAGACATGCCGCGTCTTCGGGATCGTCGACTACCTGTCCGGCGACGGAACCGACGAGTTCCTCGAGCCCGAGCTGTTCGGAGAGGCCGGGATCCGGCTCCAGTTCCAGCAATTCCGCCATCCGACGTACCCCCAGCTCCAGACGGACGGATTCCACCCCGGGCTGTCGATCGTCGACGCGCTCATGAACTGCGGCTGGCAAGGCACTGCGGAGCTGCTGCGGTGAACGTCCTCCTCACCGGTGCGACGGGCTTCATCGGCAGCCGCGTCAGGCCCCTCCTCGTCGCGCGGGGCCACTCGGTCACCGCCATCGCGCGCGGTGGAGGCATGCCCGAGGAGCCCGGGGTGACGTGGCTCACCGCCGACCTCGCGGCTGCCGGGTTCGTCGAGACGCTGCCCGGCGCGACCGATGCCGTCGTGCATCTCGCGCAGGCCGGCGGATCGCCTCCCGACCAGGCCCTGCTCACGGCGGTGAACGTCGAGAGCACGCGGCTGCTGCTCGACTACGCGCAGCGGGTGGGCGCCGGCCGCTTCCTCCTCGCCTCGAGCGGCTCGGTCTACGGAGGCGGACGTTCGCCGCTCTCGGAGGCGGATCCCCGCCGGCCTCCGGACGCGTACGCGAGGAGCAAGGCGGGGGCCGAGGAGCTTCTCGACGGCGCGGAGGGGCTCGAGGTCTGCGCCCTGCGGCTGTTCGCGCCCTACGGTCCCGGCCAGCACGGCCGGCTCGTCGCCGAGCTCGTGGGGCGCGTCTCGAGCCGGCGGCCGGTGACGCTCCACGGGACGGGCCACCCGAGGCTCAACCCGATCTTCGTCGACGACGTCGCCGCGATCGTGGCGGACGCGCTCGAGCGGCCGACACCGCCCGTTCTCAACGTCGCCGGTGACGAGGTCCTCTCGATTCGCGAGATGGCCGAGGCGATCGGCCGCGCGCTCGGCGTCGCGCCCCGGTTCGAGCCGGCGACCGGCGAGCCGCCGCTCGACCTCGTCGCGGACACCTCGTTGCTGCGACGCACGTTCTCGCTCGGCGCGCCGACGCCGTTCGAGCGCGGCATCGCCGCGACGGTCGGAGCCTGATCAGGCCGCGGCGGCGCGGGCGCGGACGAAGACGCTGCCGGCGCCGTCGGCCGTCTCCTCGACGATCACGAGGCCCACGTCGCGGAGAGCTTCGACGACGCTGTCGCGGTTGAACCGTGCGACGTGGAAGCGGTCCTCCGCGCCGGCCGGGACGCGCAGGCTCTCGTACCAGCCCGCGCTGACGCCGGTGAACGCAGGCTTCGTGCGCTCATCGCCGGACCAGACGACGATCTCGCCGTCAGGAGCCGCCACGCGCTTCGCCTCGAGCAGCGCCCGCCGCGGCGAGAGCATGTGGTCGAGGGTCGTCGCGAAGAGGACGCGGTCGAAGACGCCGTCCCGGAACGGGAGGTACTCGCCGAGCCCTTGCACGAACTCGATGTCGCGCTGCTCCGCACCGCGCAGCGGGTCGATCCCCACGAGCGTTCCGTCGAAGTCGTGCGCGTACGAGGGGCGCGGCTGGGGGCCACAGCCGACGTCGAGGACGAGCCCCGCCAGGTGCGCGAACCGGCCGAAGTCCCTCGTCACCTCCCGCTCGGTGACCGAGAGGTTGTGCTCGGGGTCGGCGTGGTAGCTGACCAGCCCGTTCCGCTCGACCTCCTCCCAGAGCGGTCTCCGTTCGTCGACGTCGCGGTCGGGGAGCGGGCGAGGCGTGAAGTCAGCGACGCCGCGATCCGCTGCGTAGACACGGCCGCAGCTTCCGCACCGGAACTCCCCGTCGTCCGGTCCGGCCAGGACGGCGTGGCAGACGGGGCAGGCGAGCAGCGACTGGAGGAGGTCGTTCCCGGACACGAGGGCCGGTCATCGTAGTGCGACTAGAGTGGCCGCCGTGCGCCCGTACGAGCAGAGCGCGTATCGCGACCTGATGCGCCGGGCGCAGGCGGACGGCTGGCGGTTCGGCAGCTTTCTCGATCCCGCCACGGACGGCCCGCGGACGATCTACCTCCGTCACGACGTCGACTACTCGCTCGAGCTGGCGGTCGAGCTCGCGGAGCTGAACCACGAGCTCGGAGTCTCGGGCACGTTCTTCGTCCAGCTGCGCGCGCAGTTCTACAACGCGCTGGAGCGCACGGAGTCGAAGCGCCTCCTGCAGCTTCGCGCGCTCGGGCAGGCGGTTGCGCTGCACTACGTGATCGACCCGGACGCACCGCCGAGCCCGGAGGCGGTGAGGCGGGAGTTCGAGCTGCTCGCCACCCTCGTGCCCGACGCGGTTCCCGCCTTCTCCTGGCACCAGCCGACCCCCGCCGTGCTCGAGTCGGACGAGTTCGAGGACATCGGGCTGGTCAACGCCTACGGCCGGCGGTTCTTCCGCGAGATGGCCTATCTCTCCGACTCGACCCACCGGGCCTCGGTGGAGGAGCTCGAGGCGGAGCTCGGGCGGGTCGAGAGCTCCGAGCTCCAGCTCCTCCTGCATCCCGTGAACTGGATCGCGGGCGGCTCGGACGGGGTCGAGATCCTGATCCGCGGCTGGGTGCGGGTGCTGCGCGACCACGAGCGGACGCTGCGCGCGAACAGGACGTATGCCGAACGCTTCCCGGCGGGCATGCCGTCCGAGGTTCTCGCGTCGGTCGAGCGGGAGCTGCTCGCGTAGCTAGACGAGCTCGGGGCGCTCGCCGTCGAGGAAGACGCGGCACCACTGCTCGAAGTTGAGCAGCGACCAGAGGAGGAGCCGCCGGTTCTCCCTGCCGCTGAGGTGCTCGTCGACGAGCTTCCGGACCGTGCCCGGGTCGAGGTAGGCGTACATCCGGGCGTCCGGGTCGTCCGTCACCCGTCGCACGAAGTCGAGGCTCTCGCCGCGGAACCAGGCCGCGTCCGGGCCGGAGAAGCCCTGCTTGACCTGGCTGGTCACGTGCTGCGGGACATGCCGTTCCATCACCTGGCGCAGGAGCAGCTTGCCGTCGCGCGTCCGCTCGAAGTACCGAATCGTCTTGTCGCCCGGCTCGTTCTCGTCGAGCCGCACGAAGTTGTCGAGCTCGCGCAGCTTCAGCCGGACGGGCAGGCGTTGCGCGAAGTCGACGAGGTCGTTGTCGAGGAACGGCACTCGCGTCTCGAGGCCATGGGCCATGCTCAGCTTGTCGTCCACGAGGAGCAGCCCGTGCAGGAAGGTCTTCGCCTCGAGGTAGAGCGAGTGGTTGACGTACTCCTCCGGCGAGCTCGGCTCGCGCGGCGGCAGGACCGACCGGAAGATGTCGATCGTGCGGATGTCCCCGACCTGCGACCAGACGTCCGGTGTGAAGAACTCCCGCACGATCGTGTTCGGGATCAGCCGATGCCAGAAGCCGTAGTACTTGGCGACGTAGTCGTCGAAGTCGTCGTTGACGACGGCCCGGTAATAGCGCCACGGATAGCCCGCGAAGAGCTCGTCGCCGCCGGCGCCCGACAGCGCGACCTTCACGAACTTGCTCGCGAGCCGCGCGATGTAGTAGTTGGGATAGGACTGGCCGACACGCGGGTCCTCGAGATGCCAGGTCAGCGCCGGTAGGCACCGCTCCATGTCGCCGGCCTTGAGCACCGTCTCGTACTGCTCGGTGCCGAAGGCGTACGACATGGCCTCTGCCTTCTCCCGCTCGTCCCACGCGAGCTCCATTCCGGAGGCCGACGTCAGGTCGAAGCCGCCGGTGAACGTTGCGAGGCGGGGGAGGGTGCGCGTGGCGACGGCGGTGATGCTCCCGGAGTCCATTCCGCCGCTGAGGAAGGCGCCGACGGGGACGTCGCTGACGAGTTGGCGCTCGACCGCCTGCGCGAAGAGCCGGTCGAGCTCTTCGGCGTACTCCTCGTCGGAGGCTCCGCCGTCCTGCTCGGCGAACTCGAAGTCCCAGTACGTCCGCCGGACCGGCTCGCCGCCGTCGAGACCGATCGTCAGCGTCTGCCCCGGCGGCAGCAGCGTCACGCCGCGGAACAGCGTCCCGTCGGTGAAGACGTTCTGGAAGGTGAAGTACTCGAGCAGGTGCTCGGGGCTGAGCTCGGGCCGAAAGTCGGGATGCTCGAGGAACGACTTGATCTCCGAGGCGAACAGGAAGGTCGAGCCGACCCGCGTCGTGTAGAGCGGCTTGATCCCGTAGCGGTCGCGGGCGAGGAGGAGCGTGCGGGAGCGCCCGTCCCAGACGGCCAGCGCGAACATGCCGTTGAGGCGCTCGACGAATCGCGGGCCCCATTCCTCGTAGGCGCGGAGCACGACCTCCGTGTCGCTGTGGGAGCGGAATGGGCGGCCGGTACGCTCGAGCTCGGCCCGGAGCTCGCGGAAGTTGTAGACCTCGCCGTTGTACGTCAGCGCGACATCGCCGGCCTCGTTCAGCATCGGCTGCGCGCCGGCAGCGGAGAGATCGAGGATCGCGAGGCGACGGTTGCCGAGCCCGACCGCCCCGCTCACGTGGGTGCCGTGGCCGTCGGGGCCGCGGTGCGCGAGGACAGCGGTCATGCGCTCGAGCACGCTCTGCGGCGCAGGTTGGCCGTCCAGCCCGAGGATCCCGGCGATCCCGCACACGGCAGTCGCTCAGGCGCCGGCGAGGTCGGCCCGGCGCATCTCGACCTCCGCCTTGTGCGCACTGCGCCACTCGACGAGCGTCCGCAGTCCCTCGTCGAGCGGGACGCGAGCCTCGAAGCCGATCTCGGCGCGGGCGCGCTCGGTGGAGCCGATGCGGTTCTTGACGAAGGAGACGCCCTCGGGCTCGTAGCGGATCCCGGCGTCCGAGCCGGTGATCTCGAGCAGCAGCTCGGAGATCTCCTTGATCGACGTTCGGATGCCCGTGCCGACGTTGTAGAAGCGGTCCGCCGTCTCGGCCTTCATCGCGCAGACGTTCGCTGCGGCGCAGTCGGCGACGTGGACGAAGTCGTAGGCCTGGCTTCCGTCGCCGTAGACGACGAGCGGCTCGCCGCGGTCGATCGAGTCCAGCATCTTCATGATCACCGCGATGTACGCGCCCCGGTAGTCCTGCCGCGGCCCGTAGACGTTCATGTAGCGGAGCCCGGCGTAGGCGAGCCCGAAGCGGTGGTGCAGGGCGCGCAGCATCGCCTCTCCCGCCACCTTCGTCGCGCCGTAGAAGTTCTCGAAGTTGAAGGGGTGGTCCTCCGTCATCGGCTCCTCGACGGCGTCGCCGTACACCGACGCGGAGGAGCTGTAGACGAGCCGCTCGACGCCTGCGTCGATGCACGCCTCGAAGACGTTGAACGAGCCGCGGATGTTGACGTCGAACGCCGCGCGCGGGAAGTCCTGGCAGTGCAGCAGCCAGAGCGCCGCGAGGTGGAAGACGCCGTCGGCGCCTTCGAGCGCGGAGCGCAGCACGTCCGTCTGCATCACGTCGCCGCCGTGCTCGAAGATCGAGCAGCGCGGATCCTCGAGCGCGGTCGCGAGGTTCTCGCGCGTGCCGCGGACGAAGTTGTCGTAGACGACGACCGAGCCGACGTCCTCCCGCAGGAGCGCCTCGGTCACGTGCGACCCGATCAGGCCGGCGCCGCCGACCACGACGAACCTCTTGCCCGCGAGCTCCACGGGCCGTGACGATAGCGGCGCCGCTACGAGACCTGTGTGAGGTGACTCTCGTGCTTCCCGATGCAGCGCTCGATGAAGTCGAGGTGCTCGCGCGTCCAGTCGATCGTCGCGCGCAGCCCGTCCTCGAGCCGAACCGTCGCCTCGAAGCCGAGCTCCCGCCTCGCCTTGTCGGGGCTGCCGAAGCGGAGGATCGAGTGGTCCCACGGTCGCTGCGGGGAGATCTCGAGCTCGGAGCTCGAACCGCTCAGCTCCAGGATCAGCTCCGCCAGCCGCCGGATCGGCGTCTCGACGCCGCTCGCGAGGTTGTAGACGTCTCCCGGCGTTCCCTGCTCCGCGCACGCCAGGAGCCCGCGCGCGACGTCCTCGACGTAGACGAAGTCGCGGGACGCGACGCCGCCGTTGTCGAGCTGCAGCGGTAGCCCCCTGAGCGCGCGGTAGACGAAGGTCGGCGTCACGTTCCGCCAGATCGTCGCGGGCGTCCCCCGCCAGCGGCCGGCGCCGAGCACCTCGCCCGGGCCGTAGACGTTCTGGAAGCGCGCCCGCACCGTCGGCAGGCCGTGCCGGCCGTGGTAGTAGACGGAGTAGAACTCGCCGACGACCTTGGAGATCTGGTACGGGCTGTCGAGGTCGAGCGGCACGCCGCCCTCCTCCGAGACGGCCTCCGCGCCCTCGTAGACCTCGTGCGGCGCGAGCGTGCAGCCGGACGCCGAGTAGACGACCTTGCGCAGCCGTTGGAAGCCCTTGATCCGCTCGTAGAGCTTGAGCGTCGTGATCAGGTTGTTCTCGTGATCCGCGAGCGGGTTCGCGATCGAGCTCTGGTTCCCGTGGTACGTCGCGAGGTGGTAGACGACGTCGAACTCGTCCTCGAGCGAGGCGAGGACGTCGTCGTCGGCGATCGACGCCTCGACGAGCTCGACGCGCGCGTCGCCGGGCAGGTTCTCCCGCTCGCTCGAGAGGAGGTTGTCGACGACGAGCACGCGCTCGGCGCCCTCGGCCAGGAGGAGCCGGACGAGGTTCGAGCCGACGAAGCCGGCTCCGCCGACGACGAGCGACCTGCTGCTCGTCACCGTCCGGCGGTGTTCGGCGCGTCGACGTGCTTCAGATGCGTGAACGTCTCGCCGACGCCGTACTCGCGGTAGTAGTCGACGGCCTTCGCGACGCCGTCCTCGAGCGCGGTTTGCGCGGACCAGTCGAAGTCGCGCTCGGTCTTCGACGGATCGAGCAGGATCGACGGGGCGTCGTCGGGGTTGCGCGGCCGCACCTCGACCTCGTCCTCGAGCTCGATCCCCATCGCCTTCACGGTCGCGTCGAACAACTCCTTGATCGAGACGTCGGAGCCGGAGGAGACGTGGTAGACGCCCGGCTCGCCGCCGCCGTCGATCGCCTTCATCGCGACGTCGGCGAGATCGTCGACGAACACGAAGTCGCGACGCGTGTCCATGACGAAGCAGGGCTTCCCCTCGCTCAGCCGCTGGAAGAACGTCGGCAGCGGCCCACTGAGGTTGCGCGGCCCGTAGACGTTCGCGAGCCGCAGGGAGATCCAGTCCAGACCGCTCAGGCGGACGTAGTACTCGCCCGCCGTCTTGGAGATCGCGTAGCTCGAGTCCTTCGGGTCGAGCGGATGCGAGAGCGTGATCGGCTGCTCGTGCGGGTGAAGTCCGTAGCAGAGCGCCGTCTGGAAGTAGACGAGCCGCGAGACGCCCGCTGCCTGCGCTGCACGCACGACGTTCGCGCTGCCGACCGCGTTCGTCCGGCTGTCCTCGGCCCAGGCGTCGGGATCCTTGTACGACGCGGCGGCATGGACGACGACCTGCGGCTCGGACTGCTCGAAGGCGCGCTGGACGGCGGACTCGTCGGCGATCGTGTCCTCGACGAGCGTGAGGTTGTCGTGCTCGCTCAGGCTGTCGTGGCGCGCCGTGGAGAAGTTGTCGATGACGAGCACCCGGTCGCCGCGCTCGAGGAGCCGCTCGGTGAGATGCGAGCCGATGAAGCCGGCGCCGCCGGTGATCAGGACGTTGGTCATGGGTCTGGGCCTCGCTTTTCGTTGCCGACCGCGCCGGTTCGACGCCGCCGCGCATCGTACCGGGGGTCACTCCCGGCCAGGCCGAGGCAGGAGCGGGGCCACGAGCTCGGGGAAGCGTCGTGCCATCGCGGCGAGCGCAGCGAGCTCGTACCGGTCTGCCCAGACGATCCGCTCGAGAGAGCGCACTGCCTGCGTGTCGAGCGGGCCGCCGCCGCTCGGGGAGTCGCCGGGCGCGCGATAGACGAGGGATGCTCCGTCGGCGGAGAGCTCCGGGACGGCTTGCGCCTTTCCGGCGAGTCGCAGCCGGAACAGCTCCTTGAGGAGAAGATCGAGCGGCACCTCGGCTCGCGCGCCGGGGCTCGCGAGGTAGGCGCGCAGCAGTCGGCGGTGCTCCTTCGAGGCGGAGACGACCCCCAGAGTCGTCACGCCCCGCGCCACTGCTCTTCCGGGCTTCGACAAGGTGGCCAGACGGGAGCCGAGCTCCCGCACGGGGCCGGTGGGCCTGGGGCGGAGCAACGGTTGCAGCGCGCCGATCACGGCGTCGGGGTCCGTACGCGCGATCTCGGCCACGGCGGTGAAGCTGTGTGCCCCGGCGACGACGTGGTAGCCGATCTCGAGTGACGGCCACAGAATCGGCACGGGGAAGACGAGCGTGGTCGAGACCGGGCTGTGGTTCCAGACGATCTCCTCGAGCCGCCGGTCGCGGATCGCCGATTCGATGCGCTCGGGCGGCGTCGACGTGTGGGAGGCCGTCGCGACGCTGACGAGGGTCAAGCGGCGACTCGAGTCGTCGAGCTCGAGCACGACGTCGAAGGGCGTGCCGGGGTCGCGCAGCTCGCGGAGATGCACGGCACTCGCAGCGGCGAGACGGACGAGATCGTCGTGCAGCCGCCTGCGCTTCCCTGCATCCGCGCTCGCCGCAAGCGTCTCGATCTCGGGAAAGCGGCGGACCAGGCGACGGCCGAAACGCTCGGCGGACGCCGCCCGCAGCGGGGCGAGAGGCGAACGGCCGCCCACGCGGCCGGATGTGCGGAGCCGTTCCAGTTGAAGGCGTTTCCCGTTGTAGGCGTCTCTCGCCCGCGAGCGCGGGCGGCGACGCTCCGGCGCACGCGTCTCGAAGTCGCGATCGACCTCGTCGACGAAGTGCTCGAGCGAGTAGCGGCCGGACGCGACGAGATCGTCGTACGCCTGGGACGCGATCCGGTCGACGAGCGCGTCGTCCTCGACCGCCGCGACGACCTCGTCGAAGTTCGAGAAGTCCTTCTCGAGCGGTACGTAGTGCACCCACGGCTCGATCACGTCGGAGTACCGGCCGGCGAAGTTGACCATCGCCGTGCCCAGGGCGGCCGCCTCGAAGACGCGAGGCGAGATGGCCTGGATGACCGCGTTGCCCTCGAACGGGGCGAGGATCTCGCGCTCCACCTCGTCGAACGGGGCGGCCGGATGGGCGGTGAGATAGGCCTCGGTCCGTTCCTGCAGCGACCCGTCGAAGTCGACGATCGAGGCGCCGCTCTCGGTGCCGAGCGTCGTGCGGGAGGAGCCGAGGAAGCGATACCACGCATCCCCGTAGATGCGGTCGGCCTCGCTCGACGAGATGTCGCAGCGCAGGCCGGTGCTCGCTGCCCGCGCGAGGAACTCCCTGCCGATCAGAACCTTGTCCTGCCCGAGCCGCCCGAGCCAGTAGGGGATGCTCCGCCCCCGGTAGACGACGTCGAGCGTCCGGCCCGCGCGCGTCGACACCGGCGGCCGCCGCCCCAGCTCGGCGGGAACGTATCCGGTGAGGGTCGAGAGGACATCGACGCCGGGGAGCCGCGGGCCGTAGACGAGGGGCACGACGTCGGGCGGGATCGAGCTGTAGACGAGATCGATCCCCAGCTCGCGCATTCGCTCGGTCGTCGCGTCGACGCGGCGGTACTCGTCCTGGATGAACTGAACCTTGAGACCGCCGAAGCCCGCGATCTGCTCTCGCAGCCACGGCGCGAGGTACGTGTCGTGGATGACCGAGACCGTGTAGTGGATGGCGACCACGTCGTAGTCGCCGAGCCCGAGGCGCCGGGGGCGGCCGACGCCGAGCGGGTTGAAGCGGTGGACGGTGTGACGGGAGAACCGCTGCAGCGCGCGGATGTGCTCGAGGACGTTCGGCGCGTGGGCGGGACTGTCGTCGCAGAGCAGCAGGACCGCCAGGGAGTCGCGGGTGCGCGCGGGGCCGCTCACGCTACTTCCGCGCGTGGATGTAGAGATCGAGGCCCAGCACGCGTCCGAGGGTGGGCAGGAGCCGCTCGCGAGGGATCGTCACGCGCCGCCGGCCGAGCGGCACGACGAGCGGGTCGGAGTTCTGGGACTGGACCGAGACGCTCGCGAACGCCGCGAAGAGACGGCGAGCCTCCCGCCGTGCGACGAAGTCCGTGTGCGGGGCCGCTTCCCCGGCGCTGTTGGCGTCGTACATCCCCCGCACCTCCGCGTCGGCGCTTCTCGCCTCCCGCGCAGCGCGGCGGCGCTCGCGCCGTGCGAGGACGAGCTGCCGGAACGAGTGCGCGTTGTAGAGCATCACGAAAGCGGTGCCTCCGGGCCGGAGGACCCGCTGCACCTCCGCGACGGACCGCGGCAGGTCGCCCGTGTGGTGGAGGCAGCCGATCGAGACGACGACGTCGAAGCTGTCGTCCGCCCACGGCAGGTCGAGCACCGATGCCTCGACGATGTCCTCGTCCGCGCCGCGGCCGAGCCACCGGAGGCGGTCGCGCATCATCGCCACCGGCCCGGCGGCGATGTCCGCGCCCCGATAGCGGGCACCCCGGGCGGCGAGGAGCTGCCCGACGGTTCCGAAGCCCAGCCCGATCTCGAGCACGTCCCTCCCTTCGACCGGCAACGCGTCGAGGTAGCGCACGAGGTAGGGGTAGTACTCGAGGTACGCCGTGTCGAAGCGTGCGAGGGACTCGGCCGTGATCTCGGTGATGCCGAGCGAGCGGGCGAGCCCGCTGCCGCAGAGCTCGTCCCAGAAGACGCGGTTGCGCTCGTCGACCGTGTGCTGGGCGGGGCGAGCGTCCATGGGATCGGAAGGGTCGGTCACGGCGCCAGCGTTCGCTCGAGGATCGCCCGAACCTCGGTCGCGTTCGCGCGCGCGGCCACGGCGAGCGCCCGGAACTCGTGCCTCCCCGCGGGGCCGAGCGGAGCCCACGCCCACTGTGGTCTCCCGGGATACAGCGGGACGGCCTCCGCGACGGCGGAGTGGTCCCAGACGACCGTCTCGACCGGGCCTTCGAGCCGAATCGCTCCTTGCGAGGAGCGCTCGGTGTGGATCGTCAGCGTGCAGCCGAGGCTCTCGGTGTTGAGCGCCCACGGCTCTCCCTGTCCACGGCCGGTCGCTCGGATGCGGCTCAGGATCCGCAGGAAGATCAGATCCCAGGCGATGTCGCGCGCGCCGAGCCCGCTCCTGCCGCGCACGGCGAGGAGCGCGAGGCGGCGTGCCCGGGGATTGCGCGCGAGCTCGCCGAGTAGCGTGGCTGCGAGGAGAAGCCGTGCCCCTGTCATCGTCCGGAGCGGGTGCCAGCGAGCGACGCGCTCGGGGAGCGTCCGCGCCGGCAGACGTGTCGCGAGCGCAAACGGCACGGCGACGAGCCTGGCGCGGCGCCCCGCCTCGGCGCGGAGGCTGTCCGCGAAGTCCTCGAGCGTGTGTCCGCCCTCGAGGTAGACGTCGCGGTACGCGCGCTCGGTCATCGCCTCGACCGCCTCTCGATCGCGCAGCCGTCCCAGCGCCTCGTCGAGATCGGCGAGGTCTCGACGCACCGGGATGTAGTGCCGCTCCGGCTCGAGGACGCCGCTGTACGTGCCCTCGACGAGCACCTGCGCCGTCTTCGTGATCACGGCCTCGAGATGGCGCGGGCTGATCGCAAAGAAGGAGTACGAGTCCCAGCCGGGCGGCATCTGTGCGTCGACCTCCTCGAAGGTCAGCTCCGGCTGCTGCTCGGTCAGACGGCGGATCCGCTGCTGGAGCTCGCCTCGCCGGTCGAGGACGCTCGAGCCGCTCTCGGTGCCGATCACCGCCCGTCCGGACATCAGGAAGTCCAGCCAGCCGCCGTAGATCGTGTCCTCGGGACGCGTCGAGATGTCCATCTCCAAGCCGAGCTCCTCTCCCGCCCGTTGGGCAGCTTCGGCGATCCGGTGCTTCAGCTGGCCGTGGCTGCCGAACCAGTAGGGAAGTTTCGTCGTTCGGTAGACGATGTCCCACCGCCGCTCGGCGTGCGGGACGATCCGCCCGCTCAGCGCCTCCGCGGCGGCCGTGTCGACGAAGCCGGTGAGGGTCTCCCGGCAGGGGACGTCGCTTCCCAGCTGCGGGTAGAGGAGCGCCCGCTGCTCGGCGCCGAAGCACGAGTAGACGCGCGTGGCCCCGAGCTCGAGCAGCCATTCCTCGAGGATCTCCGAGTGGTCGTACTCGTCCTGCGGCAACGCCACCTTCGGGCAGGCGAGGCTCGCGACCCAGCGGAAGCGCCGCCGGTACTCGGCGAAGTCCTCGTTCCACCGGACCCCGAGAAAGGTGGGGTGGAGGACGCAGAGGTCGGGCGCCGTCCACGCGACCCACGGCGGGGCGGGCTCGATCGCGTTGTGGAAGAGGACTCGCGCTCCAGGCCGGTCGAGAGCGTGGAGATGCTGCTCGACGGCAAGCCGCATGACCGCCCCCTTCGGGTACCAGTAGAGGACGAGGATCCGGTGCAGGCTTAGCGTCCCTCCGCGACGGCTTGCAGCCCGCCGGCCGGGGCGAGTCCTCTGCGCCAGACCCCCGACTCGATCAGCCCGAGCCACTCGTTGAGGCTGATCCAGCGCCAGAGCGCCCACGAGTTCTCGGCGGACTCGGACTGGTGCGCATCCCAGAGCGACCGAACGGCGGCGGCGTCGTACGACGGGAGGTCGGTGATCGGCCCGGCGAAGAGGCGGTCGTGCGCCCACGCGCGGAGAGGCCCGCGGAGCCAGATGTCGAGCGGCGCGGCGTAGCCGACCTTGTCCGCACGCCACTGGATCTTGCGCGGCACCACGCCCTCGACCGCCCGGCGGAGGACGTACTTCTGCCAGCCCTTCGCGATCAGCGCCTCGTCCGGCAGCCTGATCGCCCAGTCGACGAGATCGTGGTCGAGGAACGGGAACCGCGTCTCGCGGGAGAAGGCCATCCCGTTGCGGTCCGCGTAGCGGAGCAGAGCCGGCAGCGAGTTGTACTGGAGGCTCTCGGCGAGCTGCCGGCGCAGGCGCGCCCCGGGCACCGCTGCCGGCACGCCTACCGAGTACGGGCCGCCGTAGACGCCGCCGCGCAGCACTGCGCGCGCGAGGACCGCCGGGATCGTGTACGCGATCCGGGCGTTGAAGCGGCGGCGGGAGTTCGGGAAGTCCTTGCTCGCGCGGCGCAGGCGGCGGTTGAACGCGCTCGTCTCCCGGACGAGCGCCGGCAGGCGGCGACGGTCGAGAAGGTCGAGCTGGTGGGAGGTGAAGTAGTACTGGTAGCCCGCGAGCAGCTCGTCCGCACCCTGGCCGTCGAGCAGGACGGTCGTCCGGTGCTTCGCGGCGAGGCGCATGACGCACCACTGCATGTAGATCGACGCCGAGAGGAACGGCTCCTCCTGGTGCCAGTGGAGCTGCTCCGACTCCTCGATCAGCCCCTCGGCGGTAGGCATCGTGCTGAACGCGTGGACGCCGCTCGCCTCGACGGCGAGGTCGATGTACGGCCCCTCGTTGAGCGCGGGGTCGAAGTCGTCGTAGCGGCCGGAGAACGCGTTCTGGGTGAACGTCCGCGGCGCCGACTCGCGCATCTGCGCGAGGAGCCCGACGATCGAGGACGAGTCGAGGCCGCCCGACAGGCTCGTGCCGACGGGGACGTCCGAGCGCAGGCGCATCCGGACGCTCCGCTCGAGGAGCTCGCGCAGCCGCTCCGCAGCCTCGGCCTCGCTGTACGGGTCGACGGCCTCGTAGTCGGGAGTCCAGTAGCGCCACTGCCGGAGCACCTCTCCCCGCCGGTCGAGCACGAGCGCGTGCGCGGGCGGGAGACGACGAATGCCGCGGAAGAGCGTCGCCTCGCCGTCCTCGAAATAGCGGCCCTCTGCGAAGGCCGCCACGAGCTCGGGATCGGCAGCGGCTTCGCACTCGGGATGAGCGAACAGCGCCTTCATCTCCGACGCGAAGGCGACGCCGCCGGACGGGAGGCGCGTGTGGAAGAGCGGCTTCTCGCCGAAGCGGTCGCGGGCGACGAAGAGCTCCTGCCGGCGCCGGTCCCAGAGCACGAAGGCGAACATCCCGTTCAGACGCGTGAGGCAGTCCGTGCCCCACCGGTCATAGGCCGCCAGCAGGATCTCGGTGTCGCTGTGCGTGCGGAAGGAGTGGCCGAGCGCGCGGAGCTCGTCCCCGAGCTCGACGTAGTTGTAGATCTCGCCGTTGTAGACGATGACCGTGCCGCCGTCGGCGCTCTCCATGGGCTGGTCGGCCTCCCGGCTGAGGTCGATGATCGACAGCCGGCGGTGACCGAAGGAGAGCGTCCAGCCGTCCGCGTCGTAGGAGGCGGAGGCGCCGTGGTCCGGGCCGCGGTGAGCGAGGAGATCGCGCATCTCGTCGAGGACGTCCGGCCGCGTCGGTTGCGGCGTCAGCAGGGCGACAATCCCGCACATCAGCGCATCACGATAGTGGCGCCGGCCGGCCTCGCCCCGTGTCCGGCCGGGTCGTGGTCGAGCTGCGCGTAGAGCTCGAGCAGCTTCGACCGCTGCGCGGGCCAGCCGAACTCCCGGGTCACCCGCTCCAGCTCCTCGCCGCGGAGCCGGTACCGATCCCGATCGGAGGCCACGGCGAGCAGGGCGCGGGCGATGGCCGCCGGGTCGCGCTCGTCCATGACGACGCCGCAGCCTGTCGCCTCGACGAATCTCCGCATCTCCGGGAGGTCGCTGACGGCGACCGGCAACCCGGCGAAGACGCTCTCGAGCAGCTTGTTCGGCAGGCAGAAGGCGTAGCTCAGGCACACGTTCTGGATCGCGATCACGCTGCAGGTCGCCGTGCGGATGAACGAGGTCACCCGTGCCGGCGGCACGGGGTCGACGAGGTGCAGGCGGTCGGCGACGCCGGAGCCGGCTGCGATCTCCAGCAGCGTCGCCTCCATCTCGGCGTTCCGCGGGCCCACCGTCGCGAGGTGCAGCGAGGGAGCGTGCGCGAGCGCGCGGACGCAGTTCTCCAGGCCGCGATCGATGGTCACGGAGCCGACGTAGACGGCGAGCGGCGTGCTCTCGGGCAGGCCCAGCGTCTCCCTCACGTCGCTACTCGACTCCCCGGCTTCCTCGGTCGGGGCGTTGAGGACGACGACCGGTCGCGGCAGCCGGTACTCGCGGGCGAGCCAGTCGGCGATGCTGTCACACACCGTGACGACGCCCGCTGTGGCCGGCGTCAGCGCCCGTTCGTAGCGGCGGAGCTCCCGGCGCGTGAGCGCGTTGAGCGTCCAGTAGTTCGTTTCCGTCTCGAGCTCGTGTGCGTCGTAGATGAGCGTCGCGCCGGTCGACCGCGTGAGCGCCGCTCCCGCCGAGAGCGTCACGAGATCGTGCGCGTGGACCACGAGCGGCTGCAGCGCGGCGAGCTCCTCCGCCGTCGCGTCCGCGTACTCGTTGAGATAG
>Ga0070741_10007400_pt1 | contig 22721 bp, 17 predicted proteins | sample Coa_R1_4_FD_66440 | JGI IMG/M metagenome (GOLD analysis project Ga0070741, IMG submission 66440) | Surface soil microbial communities from Centralia Pennsylvania, which are recovering from an underground coalmine fire - Coalmine... | ecosystem: Environmental > Terrestrial > Soil > Unclassified ... | reverse complement strand
ACTGTGATAGACTGCATTGAGCGAATCCTCCTTGTTTGTTCATTTCCCAGCGCCATTGTACTGGCGCACGGGAGGATTCGCTGCTTTCATTTCCTTACTTCATATGGGACAGCACTGACTTTGACCCTATCAGCCCAGCTCCGTAGGAGCGAAATGTTTATAGCTGGCGGCAGAAAAAAATACATTCCAGCTCCGTAGGAGCGAAATGTTGAAGATGCCGCTCCTACGGAGCTGAAAGGCCCTATGCTGGCGTGGCTATAAACATTATGCTCCTACGGAGCCGAAGAATGCGGTGCATCAGTGGTCTGATGCGCAACCGAACCCTGATTGCCGTGCTGGACCGCCTGCCACAAAACTTCAGCCACATCCATGACACGCACGTCGCGGTCGCCTTTGCGCGCGTTGATGCCGTCTTCGAGCATCGTCATGCAGAACGGGCAGCCGACCGCAACGACATCCGCGCCTGTTTCCAGAGCCTGCCGCGCGCGCTCCTGATTGACGCGCTTGTCTGGCGGCTCTTCAACAAAGCTCATCCCGCCGCCGCCGCCACAGCAGAAACTGTTATTGCGGTTCTGCTCCATCTCTACCACGCCCGATTTCGAGGCGATCTGCACGAGCCGGCGCGGGGCATCATACACGCCGTTGTGCCGGCCCAGGTAACACGGGTCATGGAATGTGATCGTCCGATCCGCTTTCGCCACCGTTGACAACCGGCCTTCGTCAATCAGCCGCGCCAGGAATTCGCTGTGGTGCCAGACCTCGTAATGTCCTCCGAACTGCGGATACTCGTGGCGGAAAGTGTTGAAGCAGTGCGGGCAGGAAGTGACGATCTGTTTCACGCCGTAACGGTTGAGCATCGCGGTATTCTCCTTCGCCAGCGTCTCGAAGAGGAATTCGTTGCCGATGCGCCGCGCCGGGTCGCCGGTGCATTTCTCTTCCCTGCCGAGGATCGCGAAATTCACTCCGGCTTGCGTGAGCAGTTGCGCGACGGCGCGCGTGACTTTCTGGTTTCGTTCGATCAGCGCGCCGCCGCAACCGACCCATAGAATCACTTCGGCGTTCCGCGCTTCGGCAAGCGTTCTGACATTCAACCCCTCGGCCCAGTCGAGCCGCGACGCCTGAGTCCCGCGGAACGGGTGGCCGCGCGATTCGAGCGAAGTGATCGCCTCCTGCATCGTCTCGGGGAAGTCGGCCTCTTCCATCACCAGATAGCGGCGCATGTCCACGATCTTCGGCATCTGCTCGATGAAGACCGGGCAGGCCTCCACACAGGCCCCGCACGTCGTACAACTCCACAAAGCGTCGGGCGAAGTCGCGGGCACGGCGCCGATGATTGCGGATTGCGGATTGCGGATTGCGGATTCAACCGTACCCGGCGAGCCATTTTGATTCCCGGATGCCGCGAATGGACTCCCGTGCATGAAGTTCCGCAGGTCAATGATGATGTCGCGCGGAGAGAGAGATTTGCCGACGGCATTGGCCGGGCAGACCGCGGTGCAGCGCCCGCACTCGGTGCAGGAGTCGAAATCAAGCAGGTCTTTCCACGTAAACCCCGCGAGCGTTTTGACGCCGAGCGTTTCGGCCCGCTCAAAATCAATCGGCTTGAGCGACGCGCCCGACGGGACGAGCGACGCCGTGTAAATATTGAGCGGGGCCAGCACCGCGTGAATCATCTTCGTGTAAGGTGCCCACGCGATGAAACCGAAGACCATCACGGCATGCGTCCACCACATGCCGCGGTGCAACGCGCGCAGGGCGGCTTCACCCATCAGGGGCTTTGAAATCAGCGCGACCAGATAACCGAACGGCGACCATGCGCCCCAGGGATCGTCAGTCGCCGCAATCCGCCAGCCTTCGATCAGAAAGCCGGTCAGCACGATCAGGAAGATTGCGGCCAGAATCAGCGCGGCTTCGTTCGTATAAACCAGCTTCTTCGGCTTGAGGCTGAAGCGGCGCCAGGCGGCAATGCCGGTTCCGACCAGAGCGAGCGCACCGAAGACATCAACAATGAATGATTGGAAGTACAGATAAAACGCGCCGCTCATGACTTCCAGCCCGAAATCGTGGTGGAGCATCACAACAGTCGTCGCGACGGTCAGAATGATGAAGCCGGTGAAGATGAAGGTGTGAAAAATCGCGGCGTATCTTTCCCGCACCGTACGCTGCTGCCCGACGACGTGTTTGAGCAGCAGCAGGAGGCGCCTGAAAGGCTGATCGAAGCGACTGGCCGGCTGTCCCTGCAACCAGGCCTCAAGCCGCGTGTAAATTCCGCCAGCCGCGACGAGCAGCGACAGCGCAAACATGACGTACATCAGCCAGACGTGGCTGATGTTCCAGAGGACTTCGCGTGTCGCGGCGGCTGGATTCATTTTTGCAGGGCGGCCAGCCTTTCGCGCAGGAGTGGGACGACCTTGCGATAATCCTCAACGATGCCGAAGCGGCAGTGCTTGAAGATCGGCGCATCCTTGTCAATGTTGATGGCCGCGATGACTTTCGCGTCGGAGATGCCGGCCAGGTGCTGGCTCGCGCCGTGAATGGCGACGGCGAGGTAGAGGCCCGGCGCAACCTTCTTGCCGGTCTGCCCGACCTGCCACGAAGGGGGAACCCAGCCCGCGTCACACGCCGCGCGCGACGCCGCCACCTGTGCGCCGATGAGTCCGGCCAGCGCCTGCAAGTCCCTGAACGGCTCCGGCCCGCCCAGACCACGCCCGCCGGAAACGATCACGCGGGCGTCTTCGAGCCGTGCTTCGGTGCCGGCCTCGGCCTTTCTTTCGACAATGCGGGCGCGTGCATCGGCCTGCAAATTGAGCGAAGCCCGATTCACCGCGGCAGCCGGTTCAGGGCGCGGGGTCGCAGGCTCGAATGCGCGGGCTCGCAGCCAGACCACTGCCGGGGCTCGTTTCAGTTCGATGACCGCCTGCGCCTTGCCACCGTAGACGCTGCGCGTGACGCGGACGCGGCCTTCGTGCAATTTCAATTCGAGGCCGTCACCGACCGCGCTGCCGCCCAAGCGGTGCGCGAGCCGCGGCGCCAGTTCCTGACTGTAAGTGTCATTGCCAAGCAGCACCGCCCGCGGCGACAGAGACTGACAAAGCTCGGCGAGCGCGCTCAGATAAAGCTCCGGCTGATATTCGGCAAGTTCCGGTTGATCCGCTACTGTGACCGCATCGGCAACCGCTTTCACGGCCTCGGTCATTTCAGGATTTGCGGCGCCAATGATGAACGCATGCAATGGCACGCCGAATTCATCAGCCAGACGGCGACCCGCGCCCGCAACCCCTCGGGCGGCGCGATCAAATCCGGCGGCGGCAAACAAACAAATGACAATGTTGCTCATAAACCTGATTACTCTCAACGCAGTGTCGTGTGAACTGCGGAAGGCTTGCCCGGCCTCTTCTCATCAACCACCGCCTGATTGGCGAGTACCTGAAATTCCTGGCGGATGTTCAGGTGATCGTAAGGCCGCACCTGAGTCATGACGATGCCGATCAGTTCTTCCGTGGGGTCAACCCAGAAGTAAGTGCAGAAGGCACCGCCCCAGCCGTAATTGCCCACCGATCCGGGCTGTCCCGACATCCCGACATCCCTAACCACGCTGTAACCCAGGCCAAAGCCGTAGCCGGGACCGGTCAGCCAGACCGGCAGTTCGCCAATGTGGTTGATGGTCATCAATTCGACAGTCTTGCGGCCCAGTATGCGCACGCCGTCCAGTTCGCCTCCGTTGAGCATCATCTGATGAAAGCGGAAATAATCAGCCGCCGTCGAGACCAGCCCGCCCGCCCCGGAGAAGTAGACATGCGGCTCTTTCACATAACGGCTTTCGGCGTTCGGCGCTTCGACCAGTTGAATCTTTTTGCCGTTCTTGTCATCAGGCTGATAGTTCGCCGCGAAGCGATTCAGCTTTTCCGCCGGCAGATAAAAATAAGTATCCGTCATCTTGAGCGGCTCGAAGATTTTCTTCTTCAGGAATTCGTCGAGCGTCATGCCCGAAATGACCTCGACCAGTCTGCCGACGACATCCGTCGCCGGGCCGTATTCCCATGCGTCGCCGGGGTGAAAGTTGAGCGGCATCGTGGCCAGCCGTTTGACCGCATCACCAATCGTCTCGTCCGGCTTTTTCCGCGCGTAAACTCTGCCGAACTCCGACTGCGTGATCCCGCGGTATGAATTGGGGAAGCCCGCCGTGTGTGTCAGCACGTGTTTGAAAGTGATCGGCCGGGCCGCGGACACGAGTTTATATGGCGTGCCGACGCGCTCATCCGACGGGGCGATCTGGGCGACTTTCATATTCGCGAATTCGGGCAGGAATTTTGAGATCGGGTCGGAGAGCAGAAAATGCCCTTCTTCGTAAAGCATCATCAGCGCCACCGAAGCAATCGGCTTGGTCATTGATGCGATGCGGAAGATCGTCTCCGTCGTCATCGGCGCCCTGGCTTCAGCGTCGCGGTAACCGACGGCGTCGAAATACACCACCCGACCATGCCGCGCAACCAGCGTCACGACGCCGGGCACCAGCCCGCGGTCAACGTAACGCTGCATGGCGACACGGATGCGTGCGAGGCGCTCTGACGACATCCCGACATCCTCAGGCCTGGATGTGGGCAGGCCCCTGTCTGAAGACTGCGAGAGAGACGGAATGCTGCCGGGCACGAACGGGAACAGAATGACCGCGATCAGAGAAGCAGCGACGGCACGTTTCATAGTGATCCTCCGCGTACGGCAAATCGGGAAGTCTGCCGATGGATTCGCGAACTGCATTCATGGGACTCGGGCATTCCGGGAAGCGGCGCCGGACAGATCAAAGCCCGCGAGTGACGTCGAGGATGCGCTGCGCCAGTTGCTCAACCCTCTGCTCCAGCGTGTCGCCGGAAACGAATTCACAACTGGTTTCCTTAACCGGGATGCCAAGTTCGGCAACTTCGTAATAACTGTTCCCGGCACGCACTTCAGCGGCGTCAACGTCCAGATCTTCCAGCGCCCACTTCGTCAGCGGCTGGCGGAACGACATCATCACATCGCGCGTCTTTGGCACGCGCGGCACGTTCTTCTCATTGTTAGTGATCGTGACAACCAGTGGCGGCTTTGCTTCAAATATCTCCCAGCCGGTGTCGGTCTGACGCCTCAGCTTCAAGCCGTCGCCGCTGACTTCGAGGTAATCCACGAACGTCACGCACGGCCACCCGAGTTCTTCCGCGAGCAATTCGCCGGTCTGCCCGACGCCCCAGTCGCCCGATTCGCGCCCCACCATCACCAGATCAACGTTGCCGAGTTTACGGACCGCTGCGGCCAGCACGCGCGCGACGGTGAGTGGGTCAGGATGCGGGTGGCCGTCGTTGACCACAAGCGCGGCGGCATCAGCTTTCATCGCGAGCGCCTTGCGCAATGAATCCTCAGCGCTCGGCGCGCCGAACGAGAGCGCGGTGATGTTCCCGCCACCCGCCCGCTCTTTGAATTGCAGCGCCGTTTCGAGCGCGTTTTCACAGAAGATATTCGTGACCAGATTCGCCGAGCCGCGCACGGCTTCTTTCGCTGCGGCGTCCACACGAAAGTCCCGCGAGGGGATTTCGGGATCAAGAATCTGTTTCAGACAAACGACGATGTTCACTCTGATTTCTTCCGGGAAATGCAGGGCAAACTTTCTCGGTTTGCTGCTGCTTACGTAGAAGGATCGCTGACGATTCAGAGGCGTGCTTTGTCGGACACAGCAGCAAACCGAGAAAGTTTGCCCTGCAACAGGGTCGTCACAACTGGAGCGATTTCACTTCCAGATATTCTTCCAGCCCGTGCCGGCCGAACTCCCGGCCATGGCCCGACTGCTTGTAACCGCCGAACGGGGCCAGCGGGTTGAATTTGCCGCCGTTGATCTCCACCTGCCCGGTTCGCAGTCTCCGCGCGACACGCTTCGCGCGCTCGACGTCAGCCGACCACACGCCGCCGGCCAGCCCGTAGATCGTGTCGTTCGCAATCCGCACCGCGTCGTCTTCGTCTTCGTAGGGGATGATTGAAAGCACCGGGCCGAAGATTTCCTCCTGCGCGATGGTCATCTCGTTCCGCACGTCGGCAAAGATTGTCGGCCTGACGAAGTAACCTTTTTCGAGACCTTCGGGCGCTTCAGCGCCGCCGGTCACGAGCGTCGCGCCTTCCTCGATTCCCTTTCTGATGTAGTTGAGGACGCGCTCGCGCTGGGCGGCGGAAATGAGCGGGCCGAGTCTGGTCTTTTCATCGCGCGGATCGCCGGGCGCGAATTTTTCGGCGGCGGCTTTGGCGATCTGCACAGCTTCATCGTGCCTCGTCCTGGGCACCAGCATGCGCGTGTGCGCCGAGCAGGTCTGGCCGGAATTGAAATAACAGTTTGCGACACCACTGCTGACGGCTTTGGCAAAGTCCGCGTCATCAAGAATCACGTTCGCCGATTTGCCGCCGAGTTCGAGCGCGACCCGTTTGACCGTCTGCGCGGCCAGTTCGCTGACCCGACGCCCCGCGCGCGTCGAGCCGGTGAACGAAACCATATCCACGTCAGGGTGCGAGGCGAGCGCTTCGCCGACTACCGGGCCGTAACCGGTCACCAGATTGAAGACTCCGGCGGGCAATCCGACTTCGTGCATGATTTCGGCGAGGATGAAGGCGGTGAGCGGCGCGACTTCGCTCGGCTTCAGCACGACCGTGCAACCGGCGGCGAGCGCGGGCGCGACTTTGGCGACGGCTTGATGCAGCGGGAAATTCCAGGGGGTGATGCAGCCGACCACTCCAACCGGCTCGCGCACGACGAGCGAATTGCCGACCTGTTCTTCGAACTGGAATTCACCGAGCAGCTTCGCGTATGACCCGGCGACGGCAATCGGCAGGCCGGCCTGCACCGCCGTGGCCAGCGGTTTTGGCATGCCGACTTCGTTGACGATGATCCCGGCAATCTCATCGCGGCGGGCGGTCAGCTTTTCGGCGACGGCCTGGAGCAATCGCGCGCGTTCGGCGACTGGCGTTGCCGACCACGAATCGAACGCGGCCTTTGCCGCCTCGACCGCTGCATCAATATCGGCAGGAGTGCCTTCCGGGATGCGCCCCATCACCTCCTCGGTCGTCGAGTTGATGACATCAATCATCCCCGATCCGGTCGAGGCGACCCACTGGCCGTTAATATACAGTTTGTCATGAGCCCTGACGTTCGGGCCTTTCGCGGTGGCTGACATTATCTTTCTCCCTTTTGCTGGCAGAGATGGAACCGAAGTCTTACCTTACCGACCGGTAGGTACTCTGTCAAACTGAACCCTATCCCCGAACTCATTTTCAAAGCTGCGCATTCTCAAACAGCCCTGCCGCGCCCTGGCCGCCGCCGATGCACATCGTCACCACGCCGTATTTAGCCTTGCGGCGCAGCATCTCATTCGCCAGCGTGCCGACCATGCGCGAGCCGGTCATGCCGAACGGGTGGCCGATTGAAATCGAGCCGCCGTTGACGTTGAGTTTCGCCGGGTCGAGGCCCAGCCGGTCACGGCAATAGACGACCTGCACCGCGAAGGCTTCATTGAGTTCCCACACATCAATATCGTCAATTTTCAGCCCGTGGCGTTTGAGCAGTTTCGGCACGGCAAACACCGGCCCGATGCCCATTTCGTCCGGCTCGCAGCCGGCAATCGCGAAGCCGCGGAAGATGAGCTTCGGGTGGATGTCCAGAGCCTCGGCGCGCTCGCGTGACACAAGCAGCGTGGCCGACGCACCGTCAGAGAGCTGCGACGAATTGCCCGCGGTCACAGTCCCCTGCCCGCTGTTCGGATCGAAGTGCGGCTTGAGGGCCAGCAACCCTTCGAGTGTCGTATCCGGGCGGTTGCATTCGTCGCGGTCGCAGAGGTGTTCTTCCCTGCCGACGATCTCGCCGGTCTTCTTGTCCAGGATGCCTCGGGTCACCTGCATCGGCGCGATCTCTCCGCTGAAGAAACCTTCGGCCTGCGCGCGGGCGGTGCGCTGCTGGCTGAGCAGTGAGTATTCGTCCTGCGCTTCGCGGCTGATCCGGTAACGCTTCGCGACGACTTCCGCCGTGTCACCCATGACCATATAGATTCCGGGCTTGTGTTCCTGCACCCAGGGGTGCGGGTCGGAATCACGCTTCATCATCGTGATACTTTCGACGCCGCCGCCAATCGCCGCGTCCGCGCCTTCGTTGATGATCTCGTGCGCGGCCATCGCGACCGCCTGCAGGCCCGACGAGCAGAAGCGGTTGACCGTGGTGCCGGCGACAGAGACGGGCAGCCCGGCGACGAGCGCGGCCACGCGGGCCACGTTATTGCCCTGTGCCCCGTGCGGCTGGGCGCAGCCGAGAATCACGTCTTCGATTTCCGCCGGGTCGAGTTGCGGGACCTTGCGCAGCACGTCCCTGATGGCGTGTGCGGCCAGATCATCCGGGCGCGTCAGGTTGAATGAGCCGCGAAACGACTTCGCGAGCGGGGTGCGTGAACTGGCGACAACGACAGCTTCCCTCATTGATGACTCTCTTTCTCTTCAGAAATGTCCGACAAACTTCCCGGTTTGCCGCTGACTACAAATAATAACGGCCCAGCCATTCGGCCACGCAGCAGGGCTTGTCCGAGCCTTCGCGCTCGACCACGACATCCCACGTGATCTGGCCGCCGCCCGCGATTTCCTCGTACGCCTTGAGCGTCACGCGCGCGCGGACGCGTGAGCCGGCGGGGACGGCGCTCGTAAAGCGCACGCGGTTGAGGCCGTAGTTGATGCTCATCTTCGGTTTCTGATGAACATTCAAAGCCTGCGTCATCAGGTGGCTGAGCATCGAAAGCGTCAGGAAGCCGTGGGCGATGGTCGTGCCGTAGGGCGATTCTTTTCCGGCGCGCTCCACGTCCAGGTGAATCCACTGCCGGTCCTCAGTCGCCTCGGCGAACCGATTGATGCGCTCCTGCGTGATCGGGAACCAGTCGGTCACGGCGATTTCCTGGCCGACCAGTTCGCGCAGCTGGTTGTAATCCTCGATTTCTCTGGGTGGCATAAAGGCTCTTTTCCGGGATGAGTTGTGATTCCGGGTGACAGCGCTTGCAAGCTACCTACCGTCCGGTAAAATCTACGGGCCGGAGCAGGCCGGAGTCAAGGTTACCAGCTGACGAATTCCAGTTTGTTTCAGAATCAACCACGCAGTCACCTCCCGAAGGAGACCATTCCTATGACGACCAGAGCCGAATCCGCGAAAGTCATCCGGGGCGGCAGCTTCCTCTTCGAAGAGCGCCGGCCCGAAGAAGTCTTCACCCGCGAGGACATCAGCGAGGAGCAGCAGATGTTCGCCCGCGTGGCCGAAGAGTTCATGCGCAAGGAGGTGCTGCCGCGCGAGGAGCAGATCTATTCAAAGGACTGGCCGGTCACGCGCGAGCTGCTGCTGAAAGCCGGTGAACTCGACCTGCTGCGGATTGATATCCCGGAAAAATACGGCGGGCTCGGGCTCGATAAAGTCAGTTCGGCTTACGTCGGCGAGCAGATCGCGCTGATGCCGTCCTTCGGCGGCAGCCTCGGCGCGCACACGACGATTGGCACACTCCCGATTGTCTACTTTGGCACCGAGGCGCAGCGCGCGAAGTACCTGCCGAAGCTGGCGACGGGCGAGATGATCGCGGCCTACTGCCTGACCGAACCGGGTTCGGGCTCTGACGCGCTCGCGGCGAAGACCAAAGCCACGCTCTCGGCTGACGGCAGATACTACACGCTCAAAGGCCAGAAGATGTGGATCACGAACGGCGGCTTTGCCGACGTCTTCATCGTCTTCGCCAAAGTTGACGGCGAGAAATTCACCGCCTTCATCGTCGAACGGGGCCCCGGCCTCGTGAGCGGCCACGAAGAGAAGAAGCTGGGTCTGGACGGCAGTTCGACGACCGCGATCATGCTCGAAGACTGTCACGTTCCGGTCGAAAACGTCCTCGGCGAGATCGGCAAAGGCCACGTCGTCGCCTTCAACATCCTCAACCTCGGGCGGCTCAAACTCGGCAGCCGCAACATCGGCGGGGCGAAGATCTCGCTCAATCACGCGATTGCCTACGCGAAAGAGCGCCACCAGTTCGGGCGCGCCATCGCGAGCTTCGGCCTGATCAAACGCAAGCTCGCGGAGATGGCTGTGCGCTGTTACGTCGGCGACGCGATGGTCTGGCGCACGCTCGGGATGATTGACCAGACGCTCGAAACCACGGACAACGACGACCCGATGCAGGTGCTGAAAGCGATTGAGCAATACGCCGTCGAATGCTCGATCAACAAGGTCTGGACGAGCGAGGCGCTTGGATACGTCGTGGACGAGACGGTGCAGGTTTACGGCGGCTATGGTTACTCGAAGGATTACCCGGCAGAGCGCGCTTACCGCGACGCGCGGATCACGCGGATTTACGAAGGGACGAATGAAATCAACCGGCTGATCATTCCGACTCGCCTGCTCAAGAGCATAGCGAGAGGTGATTTCTCACTGGATGCAGCCGTGAAGAAAATTCTGGGTGAAAAACCACCCCAACAGGCGAATCCGAAAGGCGACCAGGGGGGAATGTCATGGGTCAGGCGAAAACTGGCTTACGCCAGGCGGGCGGCGGCTCTGGTATTGGATGCGGCTTCGCGTGAGTACGGAGAAAAGCTCAGCGAAGAGCAGGAAGTGTTGGGACTGGCCGCTGACATTCTGATTGAAGTTTACGCGATTGAGAGCGTGCTGTTACGTACCCAGAAGTTGATTGCCAGTCGCGGTGAAGAACAATGCCCGCTTCAGATTGATCTCACCTGCGTTTATTCAACTGATGCAGCAGAGCGGGTTGGTCTTTACGCTCGCCAGTTGGCAGGCGCAATGGAAAGCAGCCCACTGGATTCATTCTGGAAACTGGCGAGTCAGCCGAATTATTCAATCAACACCATGGCGGCCCGTCGCCGCATTGCTGATGCGATGATTGAAGCCGGAAGATACCTGTGGTGAATGTCGTGCGATCTGGCAATCAGCCACGGCAAAACAGGGCACTCTACCCTGGGAGCGCGAGCGTCCCGCTCGCCAGGCATCCGGGCAAGCCCCCTGGAATTCGCTCGGGCTGTAATTCCAAGCCTGGCGAGCGGGGACACCGGGCGCTCCCAGGCGCTCCGCGATTATTGACAAGCGACACCTGCTTGAATAAGCTCCTGATGCTGGTGTCAGGTTGTACCCAATGACGCCGGCTGAAATTCCTGACAAGCCAAAGGAGACCCTTGTCTGGTTTCTGACGCTGCGACAAGAGCGCACTGAGACCAGCCCACTGATGCGTAGCTAAGCTCATCAACAAAGCGAATCCGGTTCGTTGCGGGAGATGACTCTTCTGGCGGCGAGATATCATTCTTTTGTCCGAGTGAGCTTAGTGTTATGCCAAACCACCTGAGTGCGGTTGACCTTGGCTATTGCCTGCCCGACGGCTCCAGCCTTTTCACTTCTCTGACTTTCAGTTTCAGCGCCGTGCGCACCGGTCTGGTCGGGCCGAACGGGGTCGGGAAGACGACGCTGCTGGAAATCCTCGTCGGTAATCTGCACCCTTCCGGCGGGGCGCTCGACCGCGGCGGGCGCATCTCTTACCTGCCACAGACGGTGACTTTCGCCCCCGGGGCAACTGTCGTCGAAGCGATTCGCCTGGCCGACGCGCTCGCCGCGCTCGATTCGTTCGAGCGCGGCGAAGGGACGATGCAGGACTTCGAGCTGATCGAAGACCGCTGGGACCTGCCCGAGCGGATCCGGAAAACTTTCGAGCAAATGGGCGTGCCGGACGTATCACTGGCGCGCCCGGTGTCGAGTCTGAGCGGGGGCGAGTTGATGCGCGTCAGGCTCGCCGGGCTGCTGCTTGAAGACCCCGACTTCCTGATCCTCGATGAACCCACCAATCACCTCGATCTGTCGGCCCGGGAGTTTGTTTACGGGATGGTGGCGGCGTGGAGGAAAGGGCTGATCGTGGTCAGCCACGACCGCCGGCTGCTTTCTGACGTTGATCAGATCGCCGAAATGAGTTCGGACGGGATGAAGATGTACGGCGGCAATTTCGGGTTTTACCGCGAACAGCGCCGGATCGAGCGGAACGCGGCCGAGCAGACTTTGCAGGGCGCGCAGCAAAGACTGAAGGAAGCCCGCCTCGCCGCGCAACGCACCAGGGAGCGGCAGGAGAAGCGATCTTCCGCCGGCCGGCGAAAGGCACTGACTGGCGGCATCCCGCCGATTGTCGCGGGAGGGCTGAAAAGAAAGGCCGAAAACACCACCGCGCGGCTGAAGGGTCGCCACGAGCAGCGGACTTGTCACGCCCGGCAGGAAGTGAAAGCAGCCCGCCAGAATCTGCCGCCGGAACACCAGATCATCGTTGACCTGGAACGGTCAACGGTCCCGGCACAGAAGCGAATGGTCGAGCTGGCAGAAGTCAATTACCGTTATCCGGGCGCGGCGCAAAACCTCTGGCACAGGCCTTTGAGTCTTGAGATTGTCGGGCCGGAGCGGGTCTGGCTGAAGGGGCCGAACGGGTCGGGGAAATCAACGCTCATTGACCTGATCTGCGGCAGGGAGTCCCCGACGGCCGGCAGAGTGAGAGTGGGGACGGAAAGGATCGGGCTGCTCGATCAGCAGATCAGCGTGCTTGATGACTCGCTGACGATTCTGGATAACCTCAAACGCATCGCCCCGCTGCGACCCGAACACGAGTTGCGCATCCTGCTGGGCCGCTTTCTTTTCATTCACGACGAGGCGCTCAAGCCGGTCGCGGTCCTGAGCGGCGGCGAGAGGATGCGCGCCGGTCTGGCCTGTCTGCTGGGCGCAGACCAGTCGCCTGAAATCCTGATCGCCGACGAGCCGACGAACAACCTCGACCTGTCGAGCGTCGAGGAACTCATCTCGGCGCTCAAGGGCTTTCAGGGAGTGTTGATCGTGGCCGGCCACGACACAGCTTTTCTGGATGAGATCGGGATCGAAAGAGTGATCGAGTTGCCGCCGGAGTGACAGAGGAAGACGACGGGAGAATCGGAAAGAGTTCTGATTAAATTGACCGCTCCGGGCGCTGGTTGACCGGGCCGGGAGTGATTACATAGAATCCTGCGCCAGCCGTCAGATGACCCGGAGACTCGACTGAAAATCTCGACCGACTACCGCACCTTCACTCGCAGGCCCGTTATTTATGACCAAAGCCCCCGATCAGTCACCGCACTCGGCGCGCGAGGATGCGCAGGAACTCGGCAGACTCGGCTACGCGCAGGAACTCTTCCGCACGATGGGCGGGTTTTCGAACTTCGCCATCTCGTTCTCGATCATCTCGATCCTCACCGGCGCCGTCACGCTCTACGGGCACGGCCTGAAGATGGGCGGCCCGGCGGAGATGGCATTGGGGTGGCCGCTGGTCACGCTCTTCACGCTCGCCGTCGTCGTCAGCATGGCCGAGCTGGCTTCGGCATTGCCGACATCGGGGGCGATGTATCACTGGTCGTGCCGGCTCGGCGGCAAGGGGTGGGGCTGGTTCACGGCGTGGCTCAACATCATTGGCCAGATCGCGGCGCTCGCCGGGATTGATTACGGCTGCGCGCTGTTCGTCACGCCGCTCGTCGGGCTCGATGGCACGACGAAAAACCTGCTGATCGTTTACGGCGTGATCCTGCTCTCGCACGCGCTGATCAACCACTTCGGCATCCGGCTGGTCGCGTGGCTCAATGATTTCAGCGTGACGGTACACATCATCGGCGTGATCGTGATCGTCGGCGCGCTGCTCCTGTTCGCGCCCCGGCAGCCGGCCGGCTTCTTCTTCGCCCGGATCACCAGCAACGGTGAAGGCTGGCCGTACTGGTGGGCATTCATCATCGGATTGTTGCAGGCGATGTGGACTTTCACCGGCTACGACGCCTCGGCGAGCGTCTCGGAAGAGACGGTTGACCCGCGCCGCCGCGCCCCGTGGGGGATGGTGATGGCCGTCGCGGTCTCAGGCATCGTCGGTTATCTGCTGCTGATTGCCTTAACGCTCGCCATCAAAGACATCCCCGCCGTGCTGAATGCCAAAGACGCGGGCGGCAACGACGTGCCGGCAGTGATTGCGATTCTGGCGACGGCGCTGGGCGAGCGGGCCGGGAGTCTGTTCTCAGCGCTCGCGGCGATGGCGATGTGGTTCTGCGGGTTGGCGGCGGTGACCTGGAGTTCGCGGGTCATCTGGGCCTTCGCGCGTGACAAAGGCTTGCCGCTCTCGAACGTGTGGAAGCAGGTGAGCCATAAACACTCGACGCCGGTTTATACGATCTGGCTGTGCGTAACCGTCGCCTTTCTGGCCGTGGTCTACGCGGTCGTCACGTCGTTCCGGTTCGGCCCGTCCGGGCTCTATCTGGACAGGCGCGCCTACGACAACTCTTACGCCGTCGTGACCTCGATCAGCACCATCGGCTTATACCTTTCCTACATCCTCCCGGTTTACCTCTCGTGGCGCGCCAGAGGTACGGAGCGACAGATCGAGCGCGGCCCCTGGCATCTGGGGAGATACAGTTCGGCGATCAACTTTATCGCCATCCTGTGGGTCGTGTTCATTAGCATCATTCTCAGCCTGCCTGATAATATGCGCGCGGGCAAATCAATCGTCGCGGTCGTCGCGTTGCTCGGGCTGTGGTACGGCCTGCGCGAACGCCGTCATTTCCCCGGCCCGGCGTGGGCCGCGAGTCATCCAGACGAATCAATCGCGGCAGTCGAAGCAGAGGGAGACTGATCAGAGTCCTGGAGGTCTGCATTGAGCCGGAGTGGAATCAATTTAAGAGGAATGTTAAGCCCTGAGCGGTTGCGTGAACTGGTGGCTCAGGAACAGATCGAAACCGTGATCGTGGGTTTCACCGATCATTACGGGCGGTTGTGCGGCAAGCGTTACGACGGCGAAATGTTCATCGAAGACACCATCAGTCACGGCACGCACGGCTGCGATTACCTGCTCACGACCGACATGGAGATGGAGCCGGTGCCGGGCTACCGCTTCGCCAACTGGGAACTGGGCTACGGCGATTTCCACCTGGTGCCCGACCTGAACACGCTGCGCACGGCCAGCTGGCTCGATAAAACCGCGCTCGTGCTGTGTGACGTCAAAAGCGGGAAGACGCACGACTACATTTCAATCGCCCCGCGTTCGCTCCTGCGCCGACAGGTCGAGGCGGCCCAGGGCGCGGGCTTCGAGAGCTTCGCCGCTTCCGAGCTTGAATACTATCTGTTCCAGAACAGCTATCGTGATGCGGCGCAGCAGGGCTGGCGCGATCTCGACCCGGCGGGCTGGTATCTGGAGGATTATCACATCCTGCAGGGCACGCGCACCGAGCCTTACACCGCCGCCGTGCGCCGTCACCTGAAGCATTCGGGCGTGCCGGTCGAAAACTCCAAGGGCGAGTGGGGGCTGGGGCAGCACGAATTGAATGTCCGCTACGCCGAAGCGCTGGAGATGGCCGACCGCCACGTCGTTTACAAACAATGCCTCAAGGAAGTCGCGGAGCAGATGGGCCTGAGCGTGACTTTCATGGCCAAGTTCGCCGCCGACCGCGCCGGCTCAAGCTGTCACATTCATCTGAGCCTCTGGCGCGACGGCAAAAACGCCTTCCCCGGCGATTACAATTTCGGCCCGGTGGAATGTTCGGACGTGTTCAGGTATTTCCTCGGCGGCTGGATCGCGCACGTGCCGGATGTCATGGTCTTTTACGCGCCGACGGTGAATTCGTACAAACGTTACGTGGACGGCTCGTGGGCGCCGACGCGCCTGGCGTGGAGTTACGACAACCGCACCGCCGGTTTTCGCGTCGTGGGACACGGCCAGAGCCTGCGCATCGAATGCCGCATCCCCGGCGCGGACTGCAATCCTTACCTGGCCTTTGCCGCCTCGCTCGCGTCGGGACTCGATGGCATTGCCAGTCGAACCGAGCCGCCCGAATGTTTCATCGGCGATATTTATGCCGCGCAGCATCTGCCGCGCGTACCTTACACGCTGGGCGAGGCGACTGACAAGTTCGCTACCAGTGAGTTTGCCAGACGCGCGTTTGGCGAAGACGTGGTTGAGCATTACACGCATTTCTTCCGCAAGGAGCAGGCGGCTTACAATTCGGCGGTCACCGACTGGGAGCGGAAACGATACTTTGAAAGGATCTGAGACTGACGATGAGACTGAAAGACAAGGTTGCTTTGATCACCGGAGCCGGCGGCGGGATTGGCCGGGAGACGGCTTTACTCTTTGCCAGCGAGGGCGCGGCCATTGTCGCCGTTGATGTCAATGACGAAGGCGGTCAGGGGACTGTCCGCATGATTACGGACCAGGGCGGGCAGGCCGTCTACTTCCCCGCCGACGTGTCAAAGGCCGGTGATTGCGAGGAGATGGTGGCTTACGCCGAAAGGGAGTTTGGCAGACTTAACGTGCTGTTCAATAACGCGGGCATCATGCATCAGAAGGATGATGACGCCGTTTCGACCGCGGAAGCGATCTGGGATCTGACGATGAACATCAACGCCAAAGGCGTCTTCTTCGGCTGCAAATACGGCATCCCGGCGCTCAGGCGCGCGGGCGGCGGCTCGATCATCAACACCGCCTCGTTCGTCGCGCTGCTCGGCGCTGCCACGCCGCAGATCGCCTACACGGCGAGCAAAGGCGCGGTGCTTTCGATGACGCGCGAACTGGCGGTGATTCACGCCCGCGAAAATATCCGCGTCAACGCGCTCTGCCCCGGCCCGCTACGCACTGACCTGCTGATGAACTTTCTCGACACGGAAGAGAAAAAGCAGCGGCGGCTGGTGCATATCCCAATGGGGCGCTTTGGCGAAGCCAGAGAGATCGCCCAGGCGGCGTTGTACCTGGCTTCAGATGAATCATCCTATGTGACCGGGACGGAATTCCTGGTTGACGGCGGCATCACGGCGGCCTATGTCACGCCTGAGTAATGTGAACCTGAGATTATTGCTGCCGGAGGTGTTTCAGCATGAAATTTCGTTTGATCATCATCCTTCTACTTCTGGTCGTCCCGATCACCGCGCAAAAGAAAGCGGATAAAGACCACTGGCCATCGTTCCGCGGACAGTTTGCCGCGGGAGTGGCCGAAGGTCAGAATCTGCCGGCGCAGTGGGACGGGGAGCAGGGCACCGCGATCAAATGGAAGACTCGCATTCCGGGGCTCGCGCATTCGAGCCCCGTGGTCTGGGACGATCAGGTGTTTGTGACGACGGCCATCAGCAGCCGGGCTGACGCGAAGTTCAAACCCGGACTCTATGGCGACGGCGACGCTTCTGATGACAAGTCTGCGCATCAATGGAAGGTCTACGGCCTTGACCGGAAGACCGGCAAAGTCCTGTGGGAGCAGCTCGCGTTTGAAGGCGCGCCCGTTGACAAGCGTCACGTCAAATCCACCTACGCCAGTTCGACGCCGGCGACCGACGGACGCTACGTCGTCGCCTTCTTCGGCTCGCAGGGGCTTTACGCTTTTGACCTCAAAGGTCGTCCGGTCTGGAAGAAGGATCTGGGCCGGATGAATATGGGCGCTTATGACCTGCCCGAATACGAATGGGGCCCGGCCAGTTCGCCGATCATTTACAAGGACTCGGTAATCGTGCAATGCGATCAGCAGAAGGGCTCATTCATTACCGCGGTTGACATCAAAACAGGGAAGACGATCTGGCAGACGCCTCGCGAAGAATTGCCCTCGTGGGGCACGCCGACGATCTATCCCGGCAAGGACCGCGTCGAGCTGATCACCAACGGGTCGAATTTCATTCGCGGCTACGACCCGGAAACGGGCAAGGAACTGTGGCGGCTCGGCGGCAGCTCGAAGATCACAGCGCCGACGCCGACTTTCTCAGGTGACCTGATCGTCGTCGCCAGCGGCCGCCGCCCCGAGGCGCCGATCTTCGTCATCCGCGCCGGGGCCGAAGGCGACATCACGCTCAAGGCGGACGAGACCTCGAATAAATACGTCGTCTGGGCCAGGCAGAAGAGCGGCTCGTACATGCCGACGCCGCTGATCTATCAGGGATACCTCTACGTGCTGGCCAATCAGGGCATCCTGGCCTGCTACGATCTGGCCACGGGCGAACAGAAATACCAGGAGCGCATCCCGCATCAGGGCAGCGGCTTCAGCGCTTCGCCCGTCGCGGCTGACGGCAGCATTTATCTGTCGGGCGAGGACGGGGACATCTTTGTCGTCAAGGCCGGGCCGAAATTTGAGATCACGGGAAAGAATCGCATCGGCCAGTTGCTGATGGCGACGCCGGCCATTTCGGGCGGGATGATGTTTGTGCGCGCCGAGCATGACCTGTTCGCGATTGGCCGCTCCTGAGCAGTACCGCGATGAGTCCGGAAAATACCAGCGGAATCAGAACGCCGTATCTGGATCGGATTCGGGAATGTTACCCGGAGCTGCGCATCGCGTCCGTGCGGGCGAATCACGACGGGCTGGTGAATGACGTGGTGATCGTGAATGACGAGCTGGTCTTCCGGTTCCCGAAGAATGACACGTGGGCCAGACAACTGCTCGTCGGTGAGATCAGGGTGCTGAATCTTGTGCGCAGATATGTAAGTCTGCCCGTCCCGGCCTTTGAGATTCAAATAGACGATCTGGTGGTTTACCGTTTCATCAAGGGGAATGCGCTGCTGCGCGAGGATATCCTGATGCTCGATGGACCGGGGCAGGATCGGATCGCCGCGCAGCTCGCGGAATTCTTCCGGCAGCTTCACTCGATCCCGCGCGACGAGCTTGAGCGAAACGCGATCCCGCAGTCGGACGTGAATCGCGGGCGCGAAGTCTGGCTGCGCTTGTATGAGGACGTGCAGCGCGAACTCTTCCCGCTCATGTGGGAGCATACGAAGGAGTGGGTCCACAGACATTTTGCGCCGGTCGTGCGGGACGAACACTGGATGGATTACGAACCGGCGCTGGTCAACGGCGACGTGGGTTCATATCACATCATCTACGACCGCGAGCGGGCAGTGATCAATGGGGTTATTGATTTCGGAACCGCCGGGATCGGCGACCCGGCGTCTGATTTCGTCTGCATCATCTATCATTACGGTGAATCTTTCCTGCGGCGGATGGGAAACCATTATTCCGGGATCGGGGCGCTGATAGACCGGGCGCGGTTCTGGGCGGGGACTCTGGAATTGCAGTGGGCCCTGCGCGGCATCCGCACGCAGAACGCGGAGTGGTTTACGGTTCACATCGGGAGCGCGCGTGATGTTCTGCCAATCGGCAGCGGATGGCCGGAAAGACAGACCGCCTCTGAATAACTGTTATGAACGAACGAATCCAGCAGACCATCAGCCCGGTTGACGGCTCGATTTACGTCGAACGTGAGCTGGCATTGGATAAACAAATTGAGGAAGCGCTGGCTGGGGCGGTCGCCGCACAACACCAGTGGAAGCGCGTATCCGTCGCGGAGCGCGCAGGCGTCTGCCGGCAGATGGCCGAGTGGCTGATCGAACACGCCGACGAAATCGGCAAGGAGCTGTCCTGGCAGATCGGGCGGCCCGTCGCTTACAGCCCGTTTGAAATCCGAAGGGGCTTCAGCGAGCGCGTCAATTACATGGCCGACATCGCGGAGCGCGAGTTGGCGGACATTCAGATTGAGCCGAAGGAAAACTTCCGGCGCTTCATCCGCCGCGAGCCGCTCGGAGTGGTGCTGGTGCTGGCCCCCTGGAATTACCCCTGGCTCGCTTCGGTGAACGCGGTGGTCCCGGCGATTCTGGCCGGCAACAGCGTGATCCTGAAGATCGCGCCGCAGACGCCGCTCGTGGCCGAACGTTATGCCGAAGCCTTTGCGGCAGCGGGGCTGCCCGACGGCGTGTTCCAGTACCTCCACATTGACCACGATCAGGTGGCCCAGGTCATCAGGGATTCGCGCACGAGCTTTGTCGCCTTCACCGGCTCGGTCGCGGGCGGCCACGCCGTGCAGCGCGCCGCCGGTGAGCGCTTCATCGCGACGGGCCTCGAACTCGGGGGCAAAGACCCGGCTTACGTGCGACCGGACGCGCCGCTCGCGGCGACGATTGAAAATCTGGTTGACGGCGCGTGCTTCAACTCCGGCCAGTCCTGCTGCGCGGTCGAGCGCATCTACGTTCACGAGGATGTGTATGACAAATTCGTCGAAGGCTTCGTGGCGCTGACCAGACAGTACAAGCTCGGCAACCCGCTCGATGCCGATGTGACACTGGGGCCGATGGTGCGGACGGGCGCGGCTGACAAAGTGCGCGCCTATGTCAGTGACGCTTTGCAGAAGGGCGCCGAGGCGCTGATTGACCCGCGCGAGTTCCCTGCCGACAATGAAGGGACGCCGTATCTGGCGCCGCAGGTGCTGGTGAAGGTGGATCACGGCATGCTCATCATGACCGAAGAGACGTTCGGCCCGGCGGTCGGAATCATGTCAGTGAAAGACGACGACGACGCGATCAGGCTGATGAATGACAGCCGCTACGGCCTGACTGCCTCGATCTGGACGGCCGACGCCGACGCCGCCCTGCGCATCGGCGACCTCGTCGAAACCGGCACGTGGTATATGAACCGCTGCGATTACCTCGACCCGGCGCTGGCGTGGGCTGGGATAAAGGATTCGGGGCGCGGCTGTACCTTATCGAAGCTCGGGTTTGAGGCATTCACGCGCCCGAAGTCTTTCCACCTGCGGCTGAGTTTATAGCAATGAACGTCGGTTTACTGGAATGTGATCACGTCCTCGAACGCTACCGGCACATCGCCGGCGATTACCGTGAGATGTTCGCCGCGCTGTTCAGTCGTCACGCGCCGCAACTGACGCTCCGGCCCTTCAATGTCTGCAACGGCGAATTCCCTGCCACAGTTGATGCCTGCGACGCATACCTCTGCACCGGCTCGCGCCACTCGGTTTATGAAGACGTTGACTGGATCAACTCGCTCAAGGGTTTCGTGCGGCAGGCTTATGAAGCGGGCAGGCCCTTTGTCGGAATTTGTTTCGGGCATCAGATGTTGGCCGAAGCGCTGGGCGGGAAGACGGCCAAAGCACCGCAGGGCTGGGGCGTGGGGATTCACGACGTGGAGATCGTGCGCTCTGAACCGTGGATGCAGCCGGAGCAGACGAATTGCAGGCTTCAGTATATGCATCAGGATCAGGTGCAGCGCCTGCCCGGGCGTGGCGTCCTGCTCGCCGAGAGCGATCACTGCCCGGTCGCGATGTTCCGCGTCGGCGACACGATGCTCGGCATCCAGGCGCATCCCGAATTCCTGCCGGCCTACTGCGAAGCTCTGATGCTTGACCGGATCGAACGAATCGGCGCCGAACGCGCGGCGGCGGGGCTGGCCAGTCTTGGTCAGGCGACGGATGAAGGCGTCGTCACCAGCTGGATCGCCAGGTTTTGTAATTTACCTGCTCCAACCCGCTAGCCCTATCGTTATTACAATCAAGATGTCATCTGAAGAAGGCGGCCAGAGGGAAGAAATTCGCAAGGCCGTGGAGCGTTTCAAAAGAAAGAGGCGATTGTGCCGGCACGCTGTAACGTGGGGCAGTCTCATTATGTTTGGGACTCTTATTACTGGAGAACTGGTCCACGAATCTTCTCATTCATTTTCCGGAGTCCTGTTGGGACTGGCTTGTTCAATCGGCCTTATCCTCGTTGTCGGCGGGGCAATTTACCATTCTGTAGCTGTTGATAAATGCCCCGTATGCAGAAAGAGATTCAGTCAGTCTAAAAAATACGATGAGGGCTTACCGGTGCTGAACAAAATTCATAGTTGTCCATTTTGCAGCGTCGTACTTGAAGGCGGCAAAGCTTATGTCCTGTGAACTCGACCATCTCTTTGTCTGCACCGCTGCTGGCGCCCCGGAAGCGGGGCGACTGATCGAATTCGGCCTCACTGAGGGCACGCCCAACACGCACCCCGGACAGGGCACGGCAAATCGGCGCTTCTTCTTTCATAACGCCTTTCTGGAACTGCTGTGGGTACATAACCCGCAGGAGGCGCAGTCGGAGGCGATCCGCCCTCTGCATCTATGGGAGCGCTGGTCAGGTCGCGGCAAAGAGACCTGCCCCTTCGGATTTATTTTTCGCCCGGCCGGTCAGGAGCCGGGCGGGCCGCCATTCCCCACGTGGGAGTACCGCCCGTCGTATCTGCCGGAGCCGCTCTCTATCGAGGTGGGCACGAATGCGGATACTCTCACTGAGCCGATGTTGTTCTACATGGCTTTCGGTCGTCGCACTGATGTCCGGCTGCGGGGTCAGCCTCAGCCGCGGGAACATTCGGCGGGCGGGCGTGAAATCACGCGGCTTCACTTCGGGAGCCCGCACGCAGACGAACTCTCGGCCGAGTTGCGGGCGACTGTTGATTCCGGCCTCGTGAGTTTTGGAGCGGGAGAAACTTATCTGCTGGAGATTGGCTTTGACGGCGAGTCACAGGGTCGGTCGGCTGACTTTCGGCCCGCGCTGCCGCTCGTCTTCCGCTGGTGAGAACAGGCGCGGAAGTCGGGCACGGGCATTGACGAGGCACCTGATAGCCGCATGGTAAAGGCTCGGGTATTGATGTATCGTGATGTATCCAAGCCGCGCAAAATCCTGTCGCCGCGCCGCAACGTGGAAGTCGAGAGCTTCGCGCCACGAGCAGTCCTGCGAACAAATCGCGCGGCGTAAGTGGCAGTGGATATTTCACTGAAAAGTGACGGGTAAGCGACGGGCGAGGTGCAAAAGTGCCTGTCAGCAGCCGTCATCACCGATTTCAAGTTTCTGAACGAAGGAGACTCGCAGGGATGAAAAAACGGCTTTCTG
>Ga0070741_10007399_pt1 | contig 22723 bp, 25 predicted proteins | sample Coa_R1_4_FD_66440 | JGI IMG/M metagenome (GOLD analysis project Ga0070741, IMG submission 66440) | Surface soil microbial communities from Centralia Pennsylvania, which are recovering from an underground coalmine fire - Coalmine... | ecosystem: Environmental > Terrestrial > Soil > Unclassified ... | reverse complement strand
TTTCCCCGCAGCGCGCGGCCGGGAAATGGACCGGCGCCGCCGGCGCCCCGCAGACTGAGGCCATGAGCGAGACCGCCACCCTTCCCGACCTCGACGCGGACCTCGACCTGCTCCACGACCGGCAGTACTCGGTTCGGGTCTACCGGAAGAGCGAGCACGAGCTGGTGGCCCGGGGCCGCATCCGCGACATCAAGCCCCCCGGCCTCTACGTGGAGGACGACCCCGAGCCGCTCACGATCCACGACATGGTCGTCGACCTCACCGTCGAGTACCCGTCGTACGAGATCACCGGGTTCGAGGTCGTCTTCGACACGCACCCCCAGCCGAGCTGCCCGGCGATCAGCGCCGCCTACGGGCAGCTCGTCGGGCTCTCCATCGCCCGCGGCTTCACCCACCAGCTGCGCTCCCTGTTCGGAGGGCCCCGGGGCTGCGCCCACGTGACCGCCCTGCTCCAGGCCATGGGCCCGGCGCTGATCCAGTCGGCGTGGTCGATGACGGTCGGCGAGCAGCGGCACGGCCCGGCTCCCGACGACGGCGCCGCGCCCGCGGCCGGCGACCCCGCGGCGACGCCGCTGCAGCGCATCGGCCGCAACCTCAACACCTGCCACGTGTGGGCCGAGGAGGGCGAGCTCGTGCAACGGGTGGTCGCGGGGGAGCAGATCCCGCCGCCGCTCTCGATCCAGAAGCGCCTGCGCGAGCTGGGCCTCGACCCGGTCGCGTGGCGCCGCCGGGCCTGACCGTCGACAGGGGGCACGATGGACCTCGCGGCGTTGGACGCGACCGCGCAGGCGGAGCTCGTACGCACGGGCGTGTGCTCGCCGTCGGAGCTGCTCGAGGCGTGCATCGACGCCGTCGAACGTCTCAACCCGACGCTCAACTCGGTGATCGTCCCGCTCTACGACGTCGCCCGCGAGCAGGTCGCCGCGGGTGCGCTCGGCGACGGTCCCTTCCGCGGCGTCCCACTGCTGCTCAAGGACCTGGGGGCGACGCTCGCGGGCACGCCGCAGTACGGCGGGACGCGGTTCCTGCGCGACCACCAGTGGATCTCGCCGCGCGACAGCACGCTGGTCGAGCGCTTCCGTGCGGCCGGGTTCGTCATGTTCGGCAAGACCAACACACCCGAGCTCGGCCTGTCGCCGACGACGGAACCCGACACCTTCGGCCCGACCCGCAACCCGTGGAACCCCGAGCGGATCGTCGGCGGGTCGAGCGGCGGGTCGGCGGCCGCGGTCGCCTCACGCGTCGTCGGGCTCGCGCACGCGGGTGACGGCGGGGGCTCGATCCGCAACCCCGCGGGCGCGGTCGGTGCCGTCGGCCTGAAGCCCACGCGCGGGCGCACGTCGCTCGGGCCCGACGTCGGCGAGAGCTGGAGCGGCTGCGTCACCGAGCACGTGATCACTCGCACGGTGCGCGACACGGCGTCGGTGCTCGACTGCGTCGCCGGCTACGCGCCCGGCGATCCGGCGCCGGCGCCGCCACCCGTCCGGCCCTTCGCCGACGAGGTCGGCGCCGACCCGGGCCATCTCCGCGTCGGGCTCTTCTGGGCGAACGCGCACATGCCGGGCGGCCCCGACGCGCGCGCGGCCGTCGAACGCTGCGGCCGGCTGCTCGAGGAGCTCGGGCACGACGTGCACGACGGCTACCCGGACGCGCTCGACCGCGCCGACGCGGGCGGGCTGCTCGCCGTCTCGGTGATGGCGTCGGTCGCGCACGAGCTCGAGGGCTACAGCCGCGCCGTGGGCGCCCCCGTGCAACGCGGCGACGTCGAGGATGCGACCTGGCTGTTCTACGAGCAGGGTCGGGCGCTCAGCGCGACGCAGTACCTCGACAACCTCGACGAGCTGCACCGGTACGCGCGACAGCTGTGCGGCTGGTGGGCCGCGGGCAACGACGTCCTCGTCACGCCGACGATGGCCGAGGTGCCGCCGCCCATCGGCGAGCTCAAGGGCGCGCCGGTCGAGCGCATCGTGACGCTCGTGCCGTACACGTCGCCGTTCAACGTGAGCGGCCAGCCCGCGATCGCGCTGCCGCTCTACTGGAACGACGAGAACCTCCCCCTCGGCGTGCAGCTCGTCGCGGCGTACGGGCGTGAGGATCTGCTCATCCGGGTCGCCGCGCAGCTCGAGACGGCCGCGCCCTGGATCGACCGCCGCCCGCCCGTCTGCGCGTAGCGCTCGCCCGCGCCGCCGGCGCGTGCGTGCGCGCTAGACGAGCGGGCCGACGTCGGTCAGCTCGACGACGTTTCCCGCCGGGTCGCTGACGAACGCGGCGTTGACCGGCCGGCCGAAGTCGACGCGCGCGCTCGGCTCGCCGATGAACGTGACACCCGCGTCCCGCAGGCCGCGCATCGTCGCGTCCCAGTCGTCCGTCGGGACGTGCAGCGCGAAGTGCGGGAACCCCGGGCCGGGCACCGGCATGGTGTCGGTCTCGATGAAGTGGAGCTGCAGGTCGCCGACCCGCAGCCACATGCCCGGGATACCGAAGTCGGGCCGGGGCAGGTCCTCGAAGCCGAGCAGGTCGCAGTAGAAGCGGCGCGCGGCCGCGAGGTCGGTGACCGCGATGGCCACGTGGCTGTATCCCGACACCCGCACCCCGGTCGTCGTCGACATGGCGGCGCTCCTCGTCGCTCTGGCCTGCCGTTGCGTTCTCGGCACGCTGGGCTGCGATTATCCCAGTCCAGCGGGCCGAGAACGAGAGGGAGGCGGACGGATGGGGTTCACGGACAAGGTTGCCCTGGTCACCGGTGCAGGGGCCGGGATCGGGCGGGCGTCCGCGATCGCGTTCGCGGCGGCGGGGGCGAGCGTCGTCGTGGCCGACGTCGACGAGGACGGCGGCACCGAGACGGTCCGCCTCGTGGAAGAGGCGGGCGGGCAGGCGACCTTCGTGCGGGCCGACGTCAGCCGGGCCGCGGAGGTGGCGGCCATGGTCGACGCCGCCGTCGAGGCGTACGGCGGGCTCGACTACGCGCACAACAACGCGGGCGTCGCCACCGGCGGCTACCCGGTCGCCGAGTTCCCCGACGCGGACTGGGACCGCGCCATCGGGATCATGCTCACCGGCGTCTACTTCTGCCTCAAGCACGAGATCCCGCGGATGCTCGAGCGCGGAGGTGGCGCGATTGTGAACACCGCGTCGGGTGCGGGGCTGGTCGGCTTCCCGGGGCAGGCGGGTTACGTCGCGGCCAAGCACGGGGTGCTCGGGCTCACGAAGGTGGCCGCGCTCGACTACGGCGCGCGCGGCGTGCGCGTCAACGCGGTGTGCCCGGGGACGGCCCGCACACCGATGGTCGACACCGCCGTCGCCGCCGATCCCTCGCTCGAGCAGTACCTCGTCGGGCTGCACCCGATCGGTCGCATCGGCACACCCGAGGAGATCGCGAACGCCGCGGTGTGGCTGTGCTCCGACGAGGCGTCCTTCGTCCTCGGCCACGCCCTCGCCGTCGACGGCGGCTACGTCATCCCCTGAGGCCCGCGGGCCGGGTCAGGCGGTCGGGCGGTCAGGCTGCGGGGGACGGGCGTCCATAGTGCATTTGCACTAATGCATCGGGCGTGGACGCCGATACCCAGTGGAACACAAGGACCCTGCCGGTCGGGTCTGGTCGGAGAGCGGACCGGCGACGGGAGGCGACCATGCTGACGCACGACATCCCCATCCGGGACCGGCGGCGTGATCCGCGCCGGCTGGCGGGCTGGCCCGGCTTCTACCGGCTGCCCGGCCAACCCGGGGCGGGCTGGGCCCAGTGCCGGGTCCTCGACATCTCGACCTCGGGCGTGGGCCTCGAGCTGTTCGGGCCGCCGTGGCCGCCCGACGGGCACGACGCCGAGCTGGTCGTCCGCTTCGACGGCACCGGGACGGCCGACGTGCCCGGCGTGATCCGCAACGTGGCGGCGAGCCGCTTCGGCTTCGTGCGCGTCGGCGTGGAGTTCACCGGCCTCACCCCCGAGGCGCGGCTGGCGCTCGACGCGCTGCTCGAGCACGAGCTCGCCTGCACCGCACCTCGACCGGGCCCGGGCAAGTTCATGCCTTGACAGTTATATAGCTGCTGAGGAATACTCGGGGGCGTGTTCGAGGTGCTCGCCGAGGCCAACCGCCGCCGCATCCTCGACCTGCTGCGCGAGGCGGAGCGGCCGGTCGGCGAGCTGGTCACGGCCCTCGGGATCAGCCAGCCCGCCGTCTCCAAGCATCTCCGCGTCCTGCGGGACGCGGGGGTGGTCGACGTCCGGGCCGCCGGCCAGCGGCGCGTCTACCGGCTGCGGCCCGAGCCCCTGCGCGAGGTCGACGAGTGGCTCACGCCCTACCGCGCTGCGTGGCGCGACCGGCTCGACGCGCTCGAACGGCACCTCGACGCGATGCCCGCCGGTGGAGAGGAGTCCGACGATGAACCTGCCCGAGCACGACCTCGGTGAGCTCGCCCGCGATGGCGAGCAGTGGACGCTGACGTTCACGCGCCGGCTCGACCATTCGCCCGAGAAGGTCTGGCGCGCCGTGACAGAACCCCAGCACCTGGCGGTGTGGTTCCCGCAGAAGATCGTGGGCGAGATGCGGGCGGGCGCGCCGCTGCGGTTCGAGAGCTCGGTCGGCGAGGGGTTCGACGGCGAGATGCTCGCGTTCGACCCGCCGACGCTGATGGAGATGACCTGGGGCGGCGACCGTCTCCGCATCGAGCTGCGACCCGACGGCGACGGCACGGTGCTGACCGTGACCGACACGTTCGGCGAGCTGGGCAAGGCCGCGCGTGACGCTGCCGGGTGGCACGAGTGCCTCGACCGGCTGGCTGCCGAGCTCGCTGGCACGACGCCGGCGCCGTGGGGCGTGCCGTGGCCCGAGCTCGACCGCGCCTACCGGGAGCGGCTCGGTCCCGATGCGTCGACGATCGGCCCGCCGCCCGGGTGGGAAGCCGCACAACGGGGGTAGCTTCACCCCCGGGGCACGACACCGGGGGGGGGGACCATGGACGGTGAGTACGTCGTCAAGGGCGGACGGCTCGTCGACGGGACGGGCGGGCCGGCCCGCGCCGTCGACGTCCGCGTGGCCGGCGGTCGCATCGTGGAGGTCGGGCGCGGGCTCGCCGGAGACCGCGTGCTCGACGCCGCCGGTGCGATCGTGGCGCCGGGTTTCGTCGACCTCCACACCCATTACGACGCGCAGGTGTTCTGGGACCCGTGGCTCACGCCGTCGAGCCTGCAGGGCGTCACGACCGTCGTCGGCGGCCACTGCGGGCTGTCACTCGCCCCGTGCCGCGAGGCGTCGCGCGACACGATGGTGCGCACCCTCCACTTCGTCGAGGACATGTCGGCCGAGACGCTGAAGCTGGGCGTCGACTGGTCGTGGGAGGACTACCCGTCGTACCGGCGCCGCGTCGCCGAGCGCGGCCTCGGCGTCAACTTCGCGACCTACGTCGGGCACACCGCGGTGCGGCTCTGGGTGATGGGCCCCGACGGATACGAACGCGAAGCGACGCCCCGGGAGATCGACGAGATGCGGCGCGTCGTCGCCGAGGCGGTGGCGGCGGGCGCCGTCGGGTTCTCGACCGACCGCTCGCACTTCCACACCGCCGACGGCGGGCGGCCGGTGCCGTCCGTGACGGGGTCGCAGGCCGAGTGCGAGGCGTTGATGCGCGCCGCGGCCGACGCGGGCGGCGTGTGCGCGGCGATCGTCGACGAGGACTGCGAGTGGATCTACCGGCTCCAGCCCGGGCTCGGAGCCGCGGTCACCTGGTGCCAGATCATCACGTATCCGGCCGGGAGTCCGCGCCAGCCGTGGCCCGAGCAGCAGCTCGCGGTCCACGAGCCCGCGTTCCGCGCCGGCGCGCGGGTGCATCCCCAGGTGACGCCGCGGCCCATCAGCTTCCAGGTGTCGTTCGAGCACCCGATGTCGTTCTACCCGGTCCCCGCGTTCGGCGAGCTCTCGATGCTCGACGTGCCCGCGCGCGCCGCGCGCTACCGCGATCCCGACTGGCGCGCCCGTGCGATCCGCGACCTCGCGAGCAAGCAGTGGGTCGACCCCAACTGGGACAAGTTCAGCGTGGAGGAGACGCCGAACCAGCCCGAGCTCGTCGGCAAGTCGGTGGCGCAACTCGCTCGCGAGCGCGGGGAGGACCCGACCGCGGTCGCGCTCGACGTCGCGCTCGCCGACGACCTCGAGACGCGCTTCCGCGTCATCTTCGCCAACGACGACGTCCCGCTCCTCGAGCGCATCCTGCGCACCGACGGATGCCTCCTCGGCCTCTCCGACGCCGGTGCCCACAACTCGCAGATGTGCGATGCGTCGCTGCCGCTCGACTTCCTGTCGAACTGGGTGCGCGACCGTCAACTCATGCCGCTCGAGCAGGGCGTGCGCAAGCTCACGGGCGAGCTCGCCGACTTCCTCGGGCTGACCGACCGCGGCTACGTGCGCGAGGGTCTCGCCGCCGATCTCGTGGTGTTCGACCTTGATTCGCTCGACGCGGGCCCGCTGCGCCGCGTGAGCGACTTCCCGGCCGGCACCGACCGCCTGACGGCCGACGCGCCCGCCGGCCTGCGCCACGTGCTCGTCAACGGCGTACCCATCCGCCTCGATGGTGCCGACGTCCGCGACCAGGCCGGCGCGCTCCCCGGCCGGCTGCTCGGGAGCCCTGTTCTCTGAACGTTGCACGTCGACAGTCGAAGCGGATCGTTCAGAGAACGTCGTGCCTCGGCGGGACCACCATCTAGTGTTCGCACCCTGTGAGCGACTTCGTGCGCTACGAGTCCGACGGCGCGATCGCGACCGTCACGATCGACGACGGCAAGGTGAACGTGCTGTCGCCCGAGGTGCTCTCGGCGCTCGACGGGGCGCTCGACCGCGCCGAGGACGACGGCGTCGCGGTCCTGCTCGCCGGCCGGCCAGGGGTGTTCTCGGCCGGGTTCCACCTCCCGACGCTGACCGGTGGCGGCGAGCCCGCGGTCGACATGGTCCTCACGGGCTTCCGGCTCGCGGAGCGGCTCCTCTCGTTCCCGGCGCCCGTCGTGATCGCGTGCACGGGGCACGCGCTCGCGATGGGGGCGTTCCTGCTCCTCGCGGGGGACGCCCGCGTCGGCGCACTCGGCGCCTACCGCATCGGCGTGAACGAGGTCGCCATCGGGCTCGTGATGCCCGACTTCGGCGTCGAGATGGCGCGCCAGCGCCTGACGCCGCCCTCCTTCCACCGGGCCGTCGTCAACGCCGAGATCTTCGACCCCGAGGCGGCGGTGGCCGCCGGGTTCCTCGACCGCGCCGTCCCCCGGGACGAGCTCATGGCCGCCGCCCACGCGACCGTCGCCGAGCTCGCGCAACACGACCGGAAGGTCCACACGGTGACCAAGCGGCGGGCTCGTGCACGGGCCCTCCAGGCGGTGCGGGTGGCGATCGAGGCCGACGAGGTCGCGCTCCGGGCGAGCCTCGGCCGCCGCTGATCGGCGTGCGCGTCGGCAGCCACCTCCCGCAGTACGGGCGCGTCGCCGGGCCCGACGCGATCGCACGCGCAGCGCGCCACGCGGAGGCGCTCGGCTTCGCCGACCTCTGGGTGAGCGACCACGTCGTGCACCCCGCCGCGCAGACCTACCCGTCGCCGTTCCTGTACGAGCCCCTGCTGACGCTCGCGTGGGGAGCTGCGGCGACGACCACCATCGGGCTCGGCACGAGCGTGCTCGTCGTCGCGCAGCACAACGCGCTCTCGCTCGCGAACCGTCTCGCCAGCCTCGACGCGCTGAGCGGCGGCCGGATGACGATCGCCGTCGGCGTGGGCTGGTCGAAGGCCGAGTTCGACGCGCTGCAGTGGACCTTCGAGGACCGCGGCCGCCGCACCGACGAGATCATCCATCTGCTGCGAACCTGCTGGACGGACGACCCGGCGTCGTTCCACGGCGACTACTGGGACTTCGACGACATCCGCGTGCTCCCGCAGCCGGCGCACCCGATCCCGGTCTGGATTGGCGGGTCGAGCGAGCGCGCCTACCGGCGGGGCGTCGAGCTCGGCGACGGCTTCCAGCTCATCGGCATCACACCCGAGCAGGCCGTCGAACCCGTGCGGCGGCTGCGGGCCGACCGCCCGGAAGAGACGTTCGTCGTGTCGCTGCGCACCGGGTGGGACCCGCTCGGCATGGAGCCGGACCGCATCCGCCGCGAGGCCGAGGAGTTCGCGGCCGCGGGCATCCAGCACGTCGTTTCCGCGCCCTGGCGTACCACGCTCGACGACTGGCTGGGCTCGATGGAGCGGCTCGCGGGGCTGGTGGGCCTCGAGCCGCGCTGAGGGAGAATGCCGGCATGACCCTCGATCCGTCCTTCGACCTCACCGGGCTCGTCGCGCTGGTCACGGGCGGAAGCCGTGGGCTCGGCTACCAGATGGTGCGGGCGTTCTCCGAGCACGGCGCGGACGTGATCGTGGCCAGCCGCAAGCTCGACAACTGCGAGCAGGTCTGCGAGGAGGTGCGCACCGCGACCGGCCGCCGCGCGCTCGCCGTGCCGGTGCACGCGGCGAAGTGGGACTCGATCGACCACCTGATCGAGGTCGCGTACGCCGAGTTCGGGCGCGTCGACGTGCTCGTCAACAACGCGGGCATGAGCCCGCCGATGCCGAGCCACGAGGTGACCGAAGAGCTCTTCGACAGCGTCGTCGGCCTCAACTTCAAGGGTCCGTTCCGCCTCGCGACCCAGGTCGCCAAGCGCATGGCCGAAGGCGACGGCGGCGTCATCATCAACGTGTCGTCGTCGGGCGCGCTCGCGCCGCTCCCGTACGTCGTCCCGTACGGGAGCGCGAAGGCCGCGCTCAACGCGATGACCCGTTCGCTCGCGGCCGAGTACGCGCCGAAGGTGCGCGTCAACACGCTGTCGCCGGGTCCGTTCCTCACCGACATCTCCAAGGCGTGGACACCGGAGATGCGCGAGCACCCCGGCAACGCGCTCGGGCGCGCCGGCCAGCCCGAGGAGATCGTCACCGCGGCGCTGTTCCTCGCCAGCCCGGCGTCGTCGTTCACGACCGGCGCGCTCGTGCGCGTCGACGGGGGCCTCAGCATCGGGCAGTAGGGGGACGGACCGGGAGCGAGAGGAGCCGACCGTGCGCCGACCCGTCACGGGACCGAAGACGTTGCGGCGTCTGCCCGACGGCGTCGAGCCGTGCCGCCCGACCCGCTTCTCGCTGACGCCGGTCGGGATCACGCTCGGTGCCCACGTCGACGACGTCGACCTCGCCGAGCCGTGCGACGACGAGCTCCTCGACGAGCTCCGGCGGGCGCTGCTCGAATGGAAAGTCCTCTTCTTCTCCGACCAGCACCTCACGCCGCAGCAGCACGCCGACTTCGCGGCGCGCTGGGGCGTCCTCACCGACGACCAGCTCGAACCCACCACGCGCGAGAACCCGGCCGACAACCTCGTCGTCTTCACACGCGACGCCGGGACACCCGGCCTCGAGAACGGCTGGCACAGCGACAGCACGTTCCGGCCGATGCCGACGGCCGGCACCATCCTCCGCGCCATCGAGGTGCCGCCCGCCGGGGGTGACACGCTGTTCGCCGACATGGCCGCCGCCTACGACGACCTGCCGGCCGTCGTGCGGGCGCGCCTACGCGGGCTCGTCGCCGTGCACGACTGGAGCATCGGCGCCTACGCCACGAAGTACGGCGACCGGCTCGACCGCGTCCGGGCCGCCAATCCGCCCGTCGAGCATCCCGTCGCCATCCGCCACCCGGCGACCGGGCGGCCGACCCTGTTCGTGAACCGGATGTTCACCCGCGAGATCACGGGCCTCCCGCCCGACGAGGCCGACGCGCTGCTCGACCTGCTCTGCGCGCAGGCCGAGCTCCCCGAGCTGCAGTGCCGGTTCGCGTGGCGTGCCGGGTCGGTGGCCTTCTGGGACAACGTCGCATGCCAGCACTACGGCGCCAGCGACTACCACCCGGCGCGCCGCGTGATGGCGCGCGCGACCTTCTTCGACCCGCGCTACACGGAGCTCGCCCCCGCCTGACCGTGGTCAGCGCTCGTCGTACCGGTCGTGGTGACGCCACCACGGCCCGGTCTCGTTGCGTCCCTTCGGGGCACGGTCGAGCCATGGGTACATGCCCCAGATCGCATCGACTCCCCGCGCGTACGCCGAGTACGTGTGGTACACGACACCGTCTTCGAGCGCGAACGCGCTGACCCCCGGCATCTGCCGCATGTACGTCGCGACGTCGGTGCCGGTCATGGCCGCGTGCTCGACCGGACCCTTGCCGGGCTCGAGCGCGGCACCGATGTCGCGCAGCGCGAAGTTGTACTCGATGACACCGTGGCGCTGCTGCTCTTCGGTGAACGACACGTGGAAGTCGTAGTTGAAGTCGCTGCCGAGCGACGAGGCCCACGGGAAGGTCCAGCCCATCCGGCGCTTGTAGGCCTGGACGGCCGCGATGGGCGCGAGCGACACCGCCGTGAACGCGACGTCGTGGTTCTCGAGGTGGACGACCGAGCCGTTGAAGCCGTCGGCGATCGCCGAACACGACGGGCAGCCGGCCGTGTACTCGGGGCCGAACATGAAGTGGTAGATGAGGAGCTGCGAGCGCCCGCGGAACAGGTCGGCCAACGACGCGTCGCCGTCGTCGGTCTCGAACCGGTAGTCCTTGTCGATCCGGACCCACGGGAGCTCCTGCCGGAGGCGAGCCACCTCGTCGCTGCGGTGGGTCAGCTCCTTCTCGGCGTCGAGCAGCGCGCGCCGCGCCGTGAGCCACTCCTCACGCGTCGCCGTGCTGTGGGTCGTCATCTCCGTCCCTCCTTCGTCGGAGCGGCTCATCGGGTCAGTCCGAGCCGGGCGGCGGCCGGCGGCTCGGCGCTCGGCGGCAGGGTCTCCCCGGTCTCGAGCAGCGTCTTGAGGTTCGAGAGGACCGACGGCCAGCCGCCGGTGACGAGCTGCGCCATCACGCTGCCTTCGTCGAAGCCGTCGTGGACGACGGTCAGCTTGACCAGACCGTCGAGCGGCTCGAGGTCGAAGGTGACCGTCGACCGACGCTCGGCGACGATGCGCTCGTGTGCCTCGTCGGTCAGGTCGAGGACGTCGGCGAGCTCCGGCGTGAGCGTGTGCCAGCGGTAGGAGAGCCGGCGGGGCGGATCGGCCTCGACGACGACCTGCTCCGGATCGTCGATGGTCACGCCGCGCAGCTCCCACCGCATCGTCGAGCCGGGCTGCCAGTCGGTGTCGAACGTCGCGCCCCAGTAGCGGCTGGTGAACGCGGGGCTGGTGAGCGCCTCCCAGAGCTGCTCGGGGGTCGTCCGGATGTAGGTCGTGTACACGAACGTGGGCCTCGACACCGCGCTCTCCTCCTCCAGTGCTCGTTTCAGGTCGCCGAGCGCGTCGACGCGCGCCTGCTCGTAGCGGGTGATCCACCGCTGGCCGATCTCGTGGATGGGAGCCGGGTTGAGGTAGTGGAGCTTCTCCCGGCCCCGGCGGACGGTCGTGACGAGGTTCGCCGCCTCGAGGATCGCGAGGTGCTTGCTCACCGACTGGCGGGCCATCTCGAGCCCTGAGCACAGCTCCGAGAGGGTCTGCCCGTTCCGGCCGTTGAGGCTGTCGAGCAACTGCCGCCGGCTCGGGTCGGCCAGCGCCCGGAACACGTCGTCCAACGGCGGGTGAGCGGCGTCCGCGGAGAAATACGCAGCCATCTGGCTGCCAAAGATACGCAGCCGACAGGCTGCATGTCAAGGGTCTCGGCCGCCGCTCCGGCTCAGGCCGCGAAGGCGGGGATCACCTCCCGCCCGAAGAGACGGATCATCGCCGCGATCTCGTCGAAGCCTCCGAGCGACGCCTGCGCCGCGTTGCCCGGGAGCCCGGCTCCGAACGCCGCGTGCACGTGCGCACATCCCGTGAGTGCCCGGTACCGCTCGATCTGCCCGATCATGTCGTCGGGCGAGCCGTAGAGGAGCCGGTCGCGGGCGATCTCCTCCGGTGTCACGTTCTCGCCGGCGTCGAGCCGCGCGAACAGCGCCTTCTCCTCCGGGTCCTCGACCGACTCGCGCCAGTGCTCGAGCAGGCCGTCGACGTAGACGGGCAGCACCTCGTCGCGGACGGCGCGGCCGTCGGCGCCGAGCCACGCGAACCGCCGCAGGATCCAGTCGGGCTGCCGGCCCTGTGCGGCGCAGGCCCGCCGGTACACGTCGAGGCACGCCTGCGCCTTGGCAAGCGACTGCACGGGCCCGCAGAGCCACGCGTCGCCGAGGCGCGCCGCGCGCTCGACGGCGACGGTGGCGACGCCGGCGACCCACAGGGGCGGATGGGGCTGCTGCACCGGTCTCGGGTACACGGTCAGCTCGGGGAACGACCAGAACCGACCTTCGTACGACACCGACTCCTGCGTCCACACGAGCCGAAGGATCCGCAGCGCCTCCTCCATGCGGGCGCCGCGCTCCTCGTAGCTCGAGCCGTGCACCGCGTACTCGAGCGGCCACCACCCGGTGCCGACGCCGAGCGAGATGCGACCGCCCGACAGCTCGTCGATCGTCGCGACCTGCTCGGCGACCCGGACCGGGTTGTGGATCGGGAGCTGGAAGATGCCGGTCCCGACCCGCAGGCGATCGGTCCGCACCGCCACGGCAGCGAGGACCGTGAGCGGGTCGGCGAGGTTGCCGGGAAGGAAGTGGTGGTGACCGATCGTCGCGGTGTCGAACCCGGCGTCCTCGGCGAGACGCGCCAGCGCGAACGTCTCGCGGTACGGGTCGGGCGTGTCCGGCGCGCGCAGCACGGGCAACGAGAGCGAGAACCGCATCCAGGTGCTCCTTGGCTCCTCGGATCGTTCGGCCGTCAACGGGTGGAACCGCCCCTGTTGGTAGCACGCTCGCGTCCTTGCTCGGCACCATGGGATGCCCCGCGAAGCATCGGGCGGTGCACGACGGGGCGGTAGCCTCGCGCCCGGCGCACGGGGCGCCACCGGGTCCGCGGAGAGGGCTGAGCCCACCCGAGCTTCGATGTCGTGATCGGTTGGCCTCGGTGCCTCCTTTCGGCCTGACGACGCGGACCGCAGGCGGCGAAAGGAGGTCGCGTTGCCGACCGTCCCGCTCCCCGACAATCCGAGCATCGAGCAGCTGCGCAAGCAGGCGAAGGATCTCCGCGACCTCGCCCGCGCCGGCGTGCCCGGCGCGCTCGATCTCGTCGCCGCGCACCACCCGGACGGTGCCCACGCGGTGAGCCTGACCGGCGCGCAGCTCGTGGTGGCCCGCCACTACGGGTTCGCGTCGTGGGCCCGCCTGAAGCAGCACCTCGAGGTGCTCGACCACTACACGCGTGCGCCCGACGAGGTCGGCGACACGACCGACCCGACCGACGAGTTCCTCACGCTGGCGTGCCTGCGTTACGGGGACGACGAGCCGTCGCGGTGGCAGCGCGCCGCGCGCGTCCTCGCCGACCATCCCGAGATCACCGCGTCGAGCATCCATGCGGCCGCCGCGGCGTGCGACGTCGACGCGGCGGCGCGGCTCCTCGCCGTCGACCCGGGTGCCGCCCGGCGTGACGGCGGCCCGTACGGCTGGGAACCGCTCCTGTATCTCGCGTACGCGCGCCACGACCCCGCGGTCACGGAGGCGGCGGTGCTCGGCACCGCGCGCCTGCTGCTCGCGCACGGAGCCGACCCGAACGCCGGCTACCTCTGGCACGGGCTGCCGTCGCCGTTCACCGCGTTGACCGGCGCGCTCGGCAGCGGCGAAGGAGACCGGCCCGAGCATCCACACGCGTTCGCGCTCGCCGAGCTCCTCCTCGACGCCGGCGCCGACGCCAACGACCCGCAGGCGCTCTACAACCGCCAGTTCGGGACCGACGACCGCCATCTGGTCCTGCTGCTCGAGCACGGGCTGGGGCGGGGGGACGGTGGACCGTGGCGCGAGCGGCTGGGGCACACGATCGACGCGCCGGAGGAGATGCTGCGGGGCCAGCTCTGGTGGGCGCTCGTCCACGACATGCGAGACCGCGTCGAGCTGCTGGTCGAGCACGGCGTCGACTTCCGCGCGCCCTATGCCGCGCCCGGGGGCCGCCCGGCGCCGTTGCGGACGTCCGACGGCCGCACACCGGCCGAGGTCGCCGCGCTCGCCGGGTGCCCCGAGCTTGCCCGGTGGCTCGTCGCGCGGGGAGCCGCGCCGCCACGCGCCGACGGCGTCGACGGCCTGGTCGCCGCGATCCTCGCCGGCGACCGCGAGGCGGTCGAGCGGCTGCGGCCCTCCGTCGCCGACGCCCGCCGCGAGCGGCCCGCGCTCGTCGTCTGGGCCGCGGCGCGGCGCAACCTGGCTGCGATCGAGCTCCTCGTCGAGCTCGGGTTCGACGTCAACGCCCGCGGCCGCACCGACATCCCGATGGAGCAGGCGTGGGAGACCGCGCTCCACGAGGCCGCCGGGCGGGGTGACGTCGAGATGGCCCGGCTCCTCCTCCGGCTCGGCGCCGACCCCGACGTCCACGACGCCCGGTTCGACGCCACCCCGCTCGGCTGGGCCGAGCACTTCGGGCAGCCGGAGATGGTGGAGCTGCTCGCGCCGCTGACGGGCTGACGACCGGACGAACGGCTCGTCTCTCAGCTGCGATCGCCGTGTTGCAGCTGCTGGTTGAGCCGCGCCGCCTGACGGGTCTGGTGGTCGCGCTCGGCGAGGCTGGGCGCGTTGCGCGCCGCGTCGGCGTAGAGCCGGGCGGCGAGCTCGAGATCGCCGTTCTTCTCGTGGAGATATGCCGCCACGGCTTCGTACCGCGGGACGTGCTCGTCGACGCCGGCGAGTGCCGCCAGCCCCGCGAGAGGGCCGTCGGCCTCACCGACGGCGACGGCGCGGTTGAGCCGCACGATCGGTGTGTCGGCGAACCGGAGCAGCTCGTCGTACCACTCCACGATCTGCACCCAGTCGGTCTCCTCCACGCGCATCGCGTCGGCATGGAGCGCCGCGATCGCGGCCTGCGCCTGGTACTCGCCGAGCTGACCGCGGGCCAACGCGGCCTGCAGGATGTCGACTCCCTCGGCGACGAGCGTGGTGTCCCACTGGCTGCGATCCTGCTCCGCGAGCGGCACGATGCTCCCGTCGGGCCGGGTGCGGCTGGCGCGCCGGGCGTGGTGCAGCAGCATGAGGGCGAGCAGCCCGTCGACCTCGGGGTCGTCGACCAGGGACGTGAGCTGGCGGGTCAGCCGGATCGCCTCCGCCGCGAGGTCGACGTCGCCGGAGTAGCCCTCGTTGAAGACGAGGTACAGCACGCGCATCACCGTGCGAACGTCGCCCGGCCGGTGGAGGCCGGCCTGCGCGACGGTGCGCTTGGCGCGGCTGATGCGCTGCGCCATCGTCGCCTCGGGCACCAGGTACGCCTGTGCGATCTGGCGGGTGGTGAGGCCGCCCACGGCCCGCAGGGTCAGCGCGACCGCCGACGACGGGGTCAGGTCGGGGTGCGCGCACAGGAAGTAGAGATGCAGCGTGTCGTCCGCGCTCGGGACCGTGCCCGCCGGCACCTCGCCGTCGACCCGCGCCTCTCGAGCACGGCGGGCCGCGTCCGACCGCGCCATGTCGAGGAAGACTCGCCACGCGACCGTGACGAGCCACCCCGTCGGGTCGGCGGGCAGCTCCGTCTCCCATGCCGTGAGCGCCCGGATCAGCGCCTCCTGCACCGCGTCCTCGGCGGTCGCGAAGTCCGCACCGCGACCGACGAGGACGCTCAGCACTCGGGGGACGAGCGTGCGCAGCTCGACCGCGTCCACGGTCACTGCGTGACCGTCGGCGGCGCCGACAGGAACGGCCGCACCTCCAGCCACTCGTGGATCGGTTCGCCGCCCGCGCCGGGTGCGGCCGACAGCTCCCCGGCGAGCTCGACGGCGCGCTCGTAGCTGTCGACGTCGACGACCATCCAGCCCGCGATCAGGTCCTTCGTCTCGGCGAACGGGCCGTCGGTCACCGGCGGTCGACCCTCACCGTCCGAGCGGACCCACACGCCGTCGGGCGACAGCGCCTGCGCGTCGACGAACTCGCCGCTGCTCTCGAGCCGGGCCGCGAAGTCGTGCATGAACCGGACGTGCGCCTCGACCTCGTCGGGCGTCCACCGGTCCATCGGGACGTTGTTGACCGGCGCCGGCGCGCCCCGGTAGTGCTTGAGAAGCAGGTACTTGGCCATGGGGTCCTCCTCGCGTGGGGTGTGACGGCGGCCGGGCCTCTCCCGGCCGCGTTGTACCCCTGGGACGGAGTTGACGACCGCTTCTCGACATCGCACCGGACATCCCGGACGAAGATCCGCGGGACGACTGGATCTACTGCCCGGACACACCGTTCGCAATGCGCCACCAGGCAGCATTCCGGAAGCTGGTCACTGCTGCATCCTCGGATCGTCCGTCGGGTCGGCGTACCTGCGAGGGCATCCGTGACCGACGGCTTCGGGACGCAGCTCGTAGTGCCAGGGTTCGTTGCCGTAGATCTGGCAGAGCCCGTACTCGGCGCCGTGTCGGGACAACCACGCCGTGGCGTCCGAGTGCCCGATGTCGACGGCGTGCCCCGACACGTGGGCGGACGTGCCGGGGGTGGCGACCCATCGGGCAGCTTCCCGTCTCGAGCCCGTACTTCGCGATCGCGTCGTCGAGGAGTCGCTGCTGGTACTTCTTGGATCGCCAGCCGCTGTCGACGTAGAGCCGGACCCCGTCGTGCGCAGCGTCGGTTGCCGCGCGCCGGAGGGCCCGGAGGAGGGCCGGATCGAGCTTGGCGACGGCCGGATACCCGCCGTCGAACACCGTCACGCCGTCGGGGACGACACCGTCGGCCTCGCCGAGCGCGCCGCGTCGCTCGCCGCGCAGGACGTCGTCGGGCGCAGTGGGCGCACCACGGGGTCGACTGCCGAGATCGGCGACGGGTGGTGCGGCCGTCGAGGACGAGGTCGAGGACGAGGTCGAGGACGCGGTCGAGGACGCGGTCGAGGACGCGGACGAGGACGAGGACGCCAGCGCCTGGTAGCCGAACGGTGCGGCGATCGCCGCGACGACGACGAGCAGGCCGGCGACGAGGACCCCGGGTTTGCGACCGGTCGTCCTTCGCGCCCGTGCGCTGGAGGTCACGCCCCCGAGTCAACGCAGCGTCGTGTTGCCAGCACGTATGGGGTTCTCGATACGCGGGCGATACGCGCGCCGTCTTCCCGGAGTCAGGAGCGCCGCGTGACCTGGAACAGGACACGCCGGTCGTTCTCGGTGGCGAAGCCGGCCGTCGGGCGGATGAACTCGGCGACCTTGACCGTCGGCACCCCGGTCTCGTGGGCCCACCGTTCGTAGGCGCGCCGCTCGGCGGCGCCGTCGCCGTCGAACTCGTCGAAGAGGAGCAAGCTGCCCTGGTCGAGCAACGGTGTCAGCCATCGAAGCGCGGACATGGTCGACGACTCGAGGTCGGCGTCGAGCGAGGCGAGCGCGACCCGACCGACCCGTCGAGCCAGCGCGTCGTCGAGGGTGTCGGCGAAGGAGCCGACCACGAGCTCCACGCCGCGGATCCGGGGCGGATCGCACGCGAACGTCCCCGCGGCGAGCGTTTCGAACGGCTCGGGAAGCCCGCGGAACGAGTCACATGCGAACAGGCGCCGGCTTCCGATCTTCGGCTGCTGGCGCCGCAGGCGTCGCAGCTCGCTGCGCAGGACCCGAGTCGACGCGCCCTCGGCGACACCGAACTCGATGACGTTCCCGGGGACGCGCACGGCGCTGCGCACCGCGAGGCGCAAGACCTGCTCGCGCGACACGGGGAAGTCGGTGCTGGCGCGATGTGCCGGCGGACGCGTGCTCACGGCACCGTGTGGGCGCAAGGGGCCGAGGCCGCGACCGAGCAACGGCGCATGCGCCGGTGCCGCGGGTGGTGGTCGCCGAGCGCACGGTGGTTGGTACTCGCTTCGTCCCAGATGACCAGATCGTGCTGCTCCCACTTCCACCGAAGCTGGAACCGCGGCTCGTCGAGGTAGTGCTCCAACGACGTGAGGAGCGACCGGGAGCGTGAGGGCGACAGCCCGACGACCGAATCGGCGTACAAGGGCGACAGGAAGAGGGCCGGCCGCCCGCTGCACGGGTGTGGCCGCACGAGCGGGTGCGCGACGGGCGGGTGCTCGGCGACCAGGCGGTCGGCGATCTCGTCGCCATGGTGACGGCGGACCGTCTCGAAGTAGTGCGGCCGAGGTCGATGCTGCAGTTCGAGTTGCTGCACCCGCCGCTTCACCTCCGTCGGCAACGCGTCGTACACCGCGAAGAGATCGACCCAGATCGTGTCGCCACCCCGGTCGGGGACGACGCGAGCGTTGAGGATGCCGAACGCGGGTGGAGTGCGCAACCACGAGAGATCGGTGTGCCAGGGGAACTCGGCCGGCGGCCGCTGCTCCGTGTCCTCGATGTACGAGAGCAGGTTCGGCCGGCCCGCCAGACGCGACACCGGATCGACGCACGGCACACCGAACTGGGTCGCGAACGCGAGCTGCTCCTCGGCGCTCAAGTCCTGCCCACGAAGGAACAACACGCGCCGGTCCAGCAGCGCGCTGCGGATCACGGCCAGGTCGTCCGGACCGATCGGTCGGCGAGCGTCGACGCCGTGCACGCGGGCGCCGAGCGAACCCCGCAGGGGCTCCACCTCCACGGAGCAGGTCATGCCCTCCACTCAAGGCAGCGTGGTGTTGCCAGCCCGTATGTGGTTTTCGATACGTCGGCGATATGCCCCGCTCGCTAGCATCCGGGAACGCGTGTGTTGATCGTCGAGGACGAGCCCTTCATGGCGGAAGCCATCCGCGATGGCCTGCGCCTGGAAGCGATCGCCGCGGACATCGCAGGTGACGGCGACACCGCTCTGAAGCTGCTGAGCAGCAACGCCTACGACATCGCCGTCCTCGACCGCGACATCCCCGGACCGTCCGGTGACGAGATCGCCGAACACATCGTTGCATCCGGCAGCGGGATCCCGATCCTCATGCTCACCGCGGCCGACCGCCTCGACGACAAGGCCACCGGCTTCGAGCTCGGCGCCGACGACTACCTCACGAAGCCGTTCGAGCTCCGAGAGCTCGTCCTCCGTCTCAGAGCGCTCGACCGCAGGCGCGCCTACAACAGACCACCGGTGCGTCAAATCGCCGGCCTACGGCTCGACCCGTTCCGCCGCGAGGTCCACCGCGACGGCCGCTACGTCGCGCTGACCAGGAAGCAGTTCGCCGTGCTCGAGGTCCTCGTCGCTGCCGAGGGCGGCGTCGTCAGCGCCGAGGAGCTGCTGGAGCGGGCGTGGGACGAGAACGCGGACCCGTTCACCAACGCCGTGCGCATCACGGTGTCCGCACTCCGGAAGCGGCTCGGCGAGCCCTGGATCATCGCCACCGTGCCCGGCGTCGGGTACCGCATCGACACCGCACCAGACGACGGAAGCGAGGGAGGCGGACGTGGATAGGGGACCCGGTTTGAGCGTTCGCCTGAAACTCACGCTCAGCTATGCCGGCTTCCTGATGCTCGCCGGCATCTTGATGCTCGCGGCGGTTTGGTTGGTCGTGCTGCGCTACATCCCCGACGGTGCGCTCGCGCACATGCATCCCTCGTGGTGGTTCGTCATCGACCGCTCCGATCCTCTGAACGGCTTCGGCTCGGTCGCGGCCATCGTGCTGGCGTTCCTGCTGGTGTTCGGTCTGCTGGGTGGGTGGATCCTCGCCGGCCGCATGCTCGCGCCCCTGACACGCATCACGGACGCCACGCGCACGGCCGCGACCGGATCGCTCTCCCACCGAATCCGGCTACCGGGCCGCACCGATGAGTTCCGCGAGCTCGCCGACGCCTTCGACGCCATGCTCGCACGGCTCGAAGCCCACGTCGCCGAACAGCGGAGATTCGCGGCCAACGCCTCCCACGAGCTGCGCACCCCGCTCGCGATCACGCAGACCCTTCTCGACGTGGCCCGCAACGATCCGAACCGCGACGCCGGCGAGCTGGTCGACCGCCTCTACGCCGTCAACACCCGAGCGATCGACCTCACCGAAGCACTGCTCGTGCTCAGCCGCGCCGACCAGCGGTCGTTCACCCGAGAACCCGTCGATCTGTCCCTCATCGCGGAAGAAGCCGTGGAAACGCTCCTCCCCCTCGCCGAAGAACGCGGTGTCACGATCGAGACCTCCGGCGACACGACCCCGACCGTCGGTTCGCGCGCGCTCCTGCTGCAGATGACGACGAACCTCGTGCACAACGCGATCGTCCACAACCTGCCCGATCACGGCACGGTATGGGTCACGACGAGCATTCACTCCAAGAGTGTGGTGCTCACCGTCAAGAACACCGGCGAGCAGCTCGCCCCGGAGTTGGCGTCCACGCTCGTCGAGCCGTTTCAGCGCGGCACCAGGCGCGTCCGCACCGACCATGCAGGCGTCGGTCTCGGTCTGGCGATCGTCGACAGCATCACCCAGGCACACGACGGAACCCTCACCCTCACCCCCCGGGCCGCCGGCGGGCTCCGCGTCACGGTGCAGCTCCCGGTGAGCTCACCGAGAGTCGTGGACCGCGTCGGTCAACGCGATCGGGTCGACGCGATCGCAGGACTCGACCCTGCGATGCACGGTTCAGAAGAGGTCAGCTCATGTCCGGAGCCCGCTACGCCTCGAGGATGATCTCGTAGACGGCGCTGCTGGTGACGGTGGGCGCCTCAGACGGCCGGTCGTTGACCATCACGTCTTCGCCGGCCTTCGCCTGCTCCTCGGTGTCGAAGACGGCCACGCCCATCCCGACCGCTCCGTCGGCGCGGCGGTAGAACCGGGCGCCCTGGAAGCCCGACTGGCTTCGTAGCCTCGGAACGAGCTGCTCGCGAAGCATCTTCTCACCGGCGGCCGGGTCACCGTCCCCAGTGAACTGGACGTGCACCACGCTTGCGAATGGCATCCTCGCCTCCTCGATTCCGCGTAGCCCGTACCGCCCATACGGTCAGTCTGCTGCTCTCCCCGGGCCGCGTCCATGAGAGGCAACGATCCGCCGTCAGGGTGCCACTGGTTGCTCCGCGGTCGCGGGCGTCACGCGGGCCGGGCCTGCGATCGCGGTCCACCTGGGCGAACGCGCGTGCCATCCGAGATGTCTGCGCCCCCGGCAGGATTCGAACCTGCGACGCACGGTTTAGGAAACCGACGCTCTATCCCCTGAGCTACGGGGGCGGGGACTCCGCGGAAGCCTCCGCGTAAGGCTCCGCGTAATTCAGGCCCTCCGACGATACCGGCTGCTCCCGGCTCGCAGCGCCGTGACCAGTTCGGTTAGGCCCGTCGATCGACGGTTACGGCCGGTAGTGCGGCCGAGATCGACCTAGCGTTTGGGCACCGAGGTGCCGGATCAGGTGAGGACGAGGACCTTGCCCCGGCACCTCGGCCTCATCGGACGGAATCGTTTCGCTCGCATGCCGCGAGCATCCATCCGGCGCGATCCGCCACACCTGGATCTTCGTCGGCCGCCAGCGTCGCGAGCGAACGGCGGAACTCATGAGTCTCCACTCGTCGCGCCAACCGGCACGCCATCCGAAACTCCGGTCGTCCGCCGCGCTCAACAACCCGTAGCAACAGCCGCCGGACACGAGCGGCCTGGCGAGTTGAGAGCACCGAGCGAGCGAGGTACCGCATCACCCGTTCCTTCGCGTAGCCCGAGTGCAAGCAGAAAACGTCGCTGTCCAGCCAGAGGATCGCGGGCTCCACCGCAGCGGCGTCACCCGACTGCAACGCCTGAACGAGTTCAGCGAAGCCACTGGGATACGCCGCCTTGCTGATCAGGCGGTACTCGAAGCCCGCGTACCTCTCTCCGGTACGCTTCTGGGATCGGAGCCTCGCCGAGATGGCGTCGAAGGCGTCCCACTGACCGGCCGTCAGCCCGTTGTACGTACCGCCGAGCATCGCCGCAGCCTACGAGGCACGGCCCTGGGGCCGATCGAAGTTTGGGGGTGTCCGGGGCGGGGCACGGTATCCTCCCTTCAAGAAGAGGGTCGGACCGGCGACGTGGCGGCGTAACGGTAACTGGGAGTGCGAGCCCTGGTCGGCGAGATACGCGTCCACCGCCTCGTTGCTGAGGTAAACGATTTCCAGTCGCTCCTGCTCGACTACCCGTCGGGCTCGGCGGACTTCGACCGGTACCTCTTCCTGCCCGTTGGAGTGCCCCTCACTGACTCTTGGGAGCCTCCCGCTGTGTACAGCGAGAACGTCCGCCTCCCCGAGCCGGACATCTTCGCCGTCTCAGGAACCTGGCGGTACGCGATGACGGCCGAGACCCGCGAGCGACTCGGCATGACGGTCGAGTACATGACGGAGTTCCTGCCGCTCGGACCTCAGCGTGACGACCTGCTGTTGCTGAACGTCCTGCACAACGTCAACTGCCTCGATGCTGAACGAAGTGACGTTGACTGTATCTTCAAGCGCTACGTGTTCCTGGAGCACCGCCTCTCGGAATCAGCCTTGTTCCAGGTTCCCGAGACCGACTCGGTCGATACGCTTCTCCTTGAGCGAGATGACGATGACGAACCGGGGCTTCGTTCCATCGTGGAGCACGACGGACTGACCGGGATCAGCTTCGAGTTGGTCTGGTCAAGCCTCACAGGTCCGCACGTCGTCCTCTGACCCGATTCGGGCGCAGGCCCGCGGAGCGCTGTCATGCCCGATCTGGTGGGTCTGACGCATCCGCTGCTCCGGCTCAATGTCATACTGAGTCGCCCTGGGTCTCGTGGAGGCTCGGTGGTTTGGTTTCAGGCTGCCTCGCTGCCCGCGCTGACGGCAGCGTAGTGAGCGGTTTCGAACTCGGCTGGGGGCGTGTCGCCGAGGTAG
>Ga0070741_10007398_pt1 | contig 22723 bp, 12 predicted proteins | sample Coa_R1_4_FD_66440 | JGI IMG/M metagenome (GOLD analysis project Ga0070741, IMG submission 66440) | Surface soil microbial communities from Centralia Pennsylvania, which are recovering from an underground coalmine fire - Coalmine... | ecosystem: Environmental > Terrestrial > Soil > Unclassified ... | reverse complement strand
ACATGGCCGTTGACCAGAAGAATATCGAGCCACCCGTCATTATCAAAGTCGAAGAAGCCGCAGCCCCATCCCAGCCACCTTTGATTCCGGCCGATTCCCGCGCGCATGCCGGTCTCGGCGAACATGCCGTCGCTGGTATTGTGATACAGCGACGAGGGCTCATCGGAAAAATTCGTTTTGAAGATATCCAGCCAACCGTCACCATCGAAGTCGCCGGCCGTGACTCCCATTCCGGACGTTTCTTTCCCGTTGGCGTCGTAGGCGCAGCCCGCGAGGACGCCGATCTCTTCGAAGGTTCCGTCATGGCGGTTATGAAACAGCAGACTGGCGTTGGTATCATTCGCGACGTAGATGTCGGGCCAGCCGTCATTATCGAAATCGCCGGTCAGCACGCCGAGCCCATAATTGCCTTTGAATTTCGCGATGCCGGCCTTCTCCGAGACGTCCGTAAATGTGCCGTCTCCATTGTTGTGGTACAGGATATCGGAGTCGCCAGGGAGGCCACGCGGCCCGCAGTTTACAGAGAGCCCCTTGAATTGGCAGCGGCTATTGGTGCCCGGCTCGGGCGCCGACGCCGGGTCGAAGTTCACGTAGTTGGCCACAAACAGATCAAGAAGGCCGTCCCGATCGTAATCCAGAAAGGCGCAGCCGGCGCCCCAGTGGCGGGTTGAAGACGTGAGATGCGATGCGGCAGTCACATCGCGGAATGTGCCGTCACCCTGGTTGCGGTATAAAACATTTTGCCCCCAATATGTGACGAACAAATCTACGCGGCCATCGTTATCGAAGTCGCCCGCGCACACACCCTGCGCCCAGCCGGGTCGTTCGACTCCGGCCGCCCGGGTGACATCGGCGAACGTTCCGTCTCGCTGGTTGTGGTAGAGCTTGCTGGTGGGCGGCGGCTGATTTCCGAATCCCTCCAGCCGGGAACCGTTTGCAAGAAACAGATCCGGCCATCCGTCGTCATCGTAATCGACAAACGCCGCGCCGCCGCCCGTAGTCTCCAGAATGTACTTCTTGGATTTCTCGCCGCCGAAAATCATCTTTTCGGTAAGGCCTGCCTCGCGCGACTTATCGACGAACACGGGCTCCGTAGGTCCCGCGCTGAGCAAAACCAGGGCGAACGCTGCAACCGCCGAGGCTTTCATGGCCCCGTGCGGCGCTCTACGGGAACACCTTTGAGCTGGTTCAGAATAGCCGCCTGGCTGCGCTGCTCCTCGCTTTTGATGCGCTGGAATTCGCGATAAGCTGCTTGCGCATCCGCAGTGCGGCCGGCGGCCCGGTAGGCCAGCATCAGTTGGTACCGCACATTCTCATCTGACGGAGAGGAGCGTGCCGCCTGCTCCAAATGACCGATAGCGGGTGCGTACTCTTTGCGTGCCAACTGCACTTTCGCCAAACCGACTCGCGCTCGCGCATCGCTCGGGCGCAACTCGATCGCGCGCGCAAAATACTTTGCCGCTTCGTCAGAGTGCTGGAGCCGCAGGTGGAGTTCGCCTGTTTCGACCAGCGTCGGAACGTCTCCGGGGCTGATCTCGAGCTCTTTTTGGAATTCCGCAAGCGCCTGCTGATCGGCTTCCGGCGTGTCGGCCATGCGAAGAATCATCCGGCCCAGCCGATAATGCGCGCCTGGCAGAGCGGGCTCCATTTTCAGAATCTGCCGGTATTCCTTGGCCGCATCGGCGAATCGGTCCTGCGCTTCAAAAACTTCCGCCATGACCTGGTGCACGCGGTAAGAACCCGGGGCCACCCGGATCATCTGCTGAACGGCATTGTTCCAGAGACTGGCATAAGCTTTGGAAGCGGTGTAGAGCACGTCGGGATCATCCGGAGCGAGCTTGCGAAGCCGCCCGATCATCTCCAGCCCGCGTTCGTTATCTCCGGATGCGAAATACACATCAACCAGCCGAATGCCGGCCAAAACGCGGACCGCGGTGTTCGTTTCGCGCTCCACCGCGCCAGCAAGCAAGGGCACAGCTTCCTGGTTCCTGCCCAGCTCCTGGTAATCGAATGCAAGCAGCAAGCCTACGCCGGGAAGGTTGGGGTCAAGCTTGAGCGCTCGCTCCAACGCGGCCGCCGATTGGCTCAGCATTCCCCGATCACGGTACGCCATTCCGAGCCGCGCCTGAATTTCTGCGCCGTCGGGATCGAGAGCTGCTGCCTGGCGGAATTCTTCGAGCGCGGTTTCCAGATCATTTCGGGCGTGCGCCGCAACGCCGTTTTCCAGGTGCTTCTGCGCCTCCACCTTGCCGGACTGGGCATGCAACAAGACTGCCGGGATGAGCAGCAGGCACAGACGCCAAAGCATCGCAACCGCTAAAAGTATAGCTTCACGGCGAACTGAATTTCCCGCGGCTCCACTGCGGTTGCGGAGATCTTGCCGAACTGCGCCGTCCCGAGCGTGGCGCCAGGGTTAGCGAAGATCGGGTGATTGAAGATGTTAAAGAACTCCGCGCGGAACTGCGCCCTGCGCTGTTCTCCGAATGGAAAATCCTTGTATGCCGCGAAGTCGAAGTTGTTGATGCCCGGACCAATTACGATGTGGCGTCCGGCGTTGCCAAATCGAAACGGTCCATTAACGGGATCGGCGGGGCGGTTCTCCAGAAACGCAGAAGTATCGAAAAACTGCGCGACCTGCTCTCCGCGCGGACGGCTGTGCGAGAGCGCGTTCGGATCTTTGATCAAGTCCGGACGCCGCTGGCCGCCGTCGGTATTCGCTCCGTTGAAAACCTGCGTCACGGTGAACGGGCTGCCGCTCTGGAAGGTGGTGATGCCGTTGATCTGCCAGCCGCCCAACAGGAAGTTGCCCGCGCCTCCGCGATTCAGGAAGGCTTTGCCTTTGCCGAAGGGCAGTTCATAGACGTAGCTGAGCACAAAACGATGCCGGATGTCCTGGCCAGCCAGGCCCTTCTCGGCTCGCATGTTATAGGAATCCTGAAACGCGTTGCCGCGGTCCGCCTCGCCAACGAACGTTCCGCCGGTGTCGTCCAGCGCCTTGCTCCAGGTGTATCCAAGCAGCATCGTGAAACCTTTCGAGAATGACCGTTGCACTTTGAATTGGGCGGAGTGATAGTTCGAGTTGCCGTCATAGTCGGCCAGATAGAGAGTTCCCCAATCGGGCCAGCGGCGCCGGCTTTGCAGCGAGCCCGGACCGGGACGCGGCTGATTCGGCTGATAGATGTTAGCCAGGTGCTGCGCCTTGTTCCCCACATATGCCGCGGAAAACAACGTTCCTCCGAGGCTCTTCTCGAGGCTGAAATTCCAGGCCTGCAGCAGCCCGGCCTTGTAATCCATTCCGTTGGCGAAGATCTGCGCCGATGCGGCCGAGGAATTTCTGGTTGGATCGAACCAATTGAACTGCTGAAAATTGGAGGTATCCAGCACCGTATTGGCGCTGCGAACGAATGGCGGGTTCACCGAAGCCTCTACCCACTTGTCCACGATGTCCCGTTGATAGAAGATCCCGTAGCCTCCGCGCATTACCGTGTTCGACATGCCCGGAATGCGGTAGGCGAAACCAAAGCGCGGGGCAAAATTCTTGTTGGCATTGAAGGCCAGCGCCGCGGGCAGCCCAAGAGTGTTCGATTCGACAAACGGAATGCCGCGGAACAGCGTCTGCTTTACGCCGGCGTACGTAATTGCATCGGCGCCTTGCGAAACCACAAGCTGCGGCGAAGCGTTATTCGGCCCGAAATACAAATTGGAAATGCTGCGATTGGAGGAAAGCGGCACGCCGGTCCACTCGTACCGCAGGCCCAAATTCAGCGTCAGGTTCGGCGTGACCTTCCAATCGTCCTGAAAGTACGGCGCCAATGCCGAGTACCGCATCAATGGAAAGAATGGGTCAGGTGAAGAGTTGACACTTGCGGGCAGACCCAGCAGAAAATCTCCCAGCGGCTGGCCGGTGAACCGGCCATCGAAGTTCCACGTGCCATTGGTCCGGAAGATCTCGTCGAAGTTGTCCAGGTGCCGCTTGAATTCCATGCCGACGTGCATGGTATGCGGTCCCCGCGTCATGGTAAGAGCCGGATGCCACTCGTAGATTTCGAGCTGCCATCGCCGCGGCCCATAGTGCACTTCCCCCAAGTTAGAGAAGCCCGTGACGCTCCAGACCGGCGCTCCCCAGGACTCCGGAACCGTGGCCATGCCTTTGATCTTCAGAATCTGATTTGTGATGTCGTTCTGAAAAGCTGTGTTCGCGCTCTCAGACTGATTGAAGCGGGAGTAGCCGCCGGTTATTTCCAGCAGCGTCGTGGGGCTGATCGTCCGCGCATAGTGGCCGGCAGCGGTCTGGCCGCGGTTGCCCTGGTTCACCCACCAGTTCGGATTGAGGTTCGGATTCTTCTTCAGACCGTCGTTGTAGGCGTAGCGGCCATAGAGAAAACTCTTGTCGCTGATCTTATGATCGATCCGGACCATGACCTGGTCATTATCGAAGCGGCGGGTATCGTCGAAGAAGAAATTGAATCCGGGTACGGTCGAGTTGGGCGCTGGAATCCATGGTCCCTTGCCGATGCCATTACGCAGGAAGGGCAGCAGCGTTTCGGGGATGCGGTTTTCAGGGATGCGGTTGCCGGGAAACGGCGATCCGCTCAGAGGATCGATCAGAGGTTTTCCGGCCGAAACCAGGCTCGAAAGATCGCCGCCGAGCTGTGCAGGCGTCGGATAGTTCCCCTGCTGCGGGATGTTCTTTACTTCCCGGAAAAACTCGCTCGCGACGAAGAAGAACGTGCGGTCCTTTCCGTTGTAAATTTTCGGAATTCGAATCGGGCCTCCGAGCGTGCCGCCGAACTGGTTGCGTTTGAACGGCGGCGCGCCGTGCGTCTGCGAGAAGAAATCGTTGGCATCCAGTTTGTTGTTGCGCAGGAACTCGTAAACGCCGCCATGCAGCCTGTTCGTGCCCGAGCGTGTTACCAGGTTTACCTGGGCGCCGGCTTCAGCGCCAAACGCGGCCGAGTAGTTGCTCGTCGTCGTCTGAAATTCCTGCACCGCATCGACGCTGGGCGAGAAGGTGTTGCTCCCGTGCTGGTACTCCTTGATGGTGGCGCCGTCGAGCAGGTAGAGATTGTAGTCGCCCTTCTGGCCGTTAACGTTGAAGCTGGCTGCTGTCGGATTGATCTGTACAGCATCGAAGGTGTTGCTGTTTTTCGAGCGCGTCACACCGGGTGAAAGCAGATTCAACTGCAGAAAATTCCGCCCGTTCAGAGGAATATCGGTAAGCAGCTTGCCTTCGATAACGGTCCCCACCTGCGACGTGCTCTCCTGCAAGAGCGGGGCTGCCGCATTTACGGAAACCGACTCGGTGACCTGGCCGACTTCGAGCCGGATGTCCGCCGTCGCAGTCTGGCCCACGAACAGCCGAATCCCGGATACTACGGCCTTCTTGAAACCCGAGGCTTCCGCCGAAATTTCGTAAACCCCTGGCGGCAGGTCGGACATGGAATACGTGCCGCCGTCGCCGGTAACCACAGAGCGGGAAAACCCGGTCGAACTGGAGGTTGCAGTAACCGAGGCCCGCGGCACTACCGAGCCCGTCGAGTCAGTCACAGTACCGTTCAAAGCACTGCTGCTTACTTGGGCTTGACAAGTACTGATGCACAAAAAGATGGACAGACACAGCCAGCACGCGCGCATACTCGAGTCCTCCAGTTCGGTTTCCAGTACTGTCCATCTAAAGTACCGGCGTTGTCAAGTGGATGCACTCAAACGCGCAGTGTGCTAATGTCATACACATCGCTTTGCTTTGGGGAGTTAATAAATGAAAAAGATTCTCAGACCGTGCGGTCTAGCCGTATTGTGTTTCTCCGGGTTGGCTCTCGCCCAGACGACTTCAACGGCGATCCTTGGCACCGTGACCGACCCCAGCGGCGCTGTAGTGAGCGGCGCAAAAGTTACCCTGCTGCAGGTGCAGACCGGTATCAGGCGGCAGGATATCACTTCGAACACCGGCGATTATTCGTTTCCGCTGCTCGATCCCGGCGTCTATTCCGTAACCGTGGAGTCGCCGGGCTTCCAGACCCAAACTCGCGCCGGCATCCGTCTGGAGCTGGACCAGAAGGCGCGCATTGATTTTAATTTGCAGGTGGGAACGGAGACCCAAACGGTCGAGGTCACCTCCCAGGGCGCGCTGCTCAGCACAGATCAGGCCAGTCTCGGCCAGGTTGTAAACCGCCAACAGGTGGTAGAACTGCCGTTGAACGGCCGGAACATAGGAGCCTTGGCCGTGCTGCAGCCCGGAGTGCAATACGGCGGCCGGATGGGTTTGACCAATGTAAACGGCAATGCGGGCGGCGTTCCGGTTCCGGGAGTATCCATCTCCATTAGTGCCAACGGCCAGCGCGACACCGATCAGCACGCTACGCTGGACGGCGTCGCGGTAACCGAGGCACGCGTCAACACGGTGCCATTTACGCCGTCGCCCGAGGCGATCGAAGAGTTTAAAGTGCAGGCCGGAACGTATTCCGCCGAATATGGCACCAAAGCCGGGGCACAGCTTGTGATGGCGTTGCGGGCCGGCACCAACCAGTTCCATGGCACTGCTTTCGAGTTTCTTCGGAACGACAAACTAGACGCTGAGGACTATTTCCAGAACTACTTCAATGCGCCGGGCGCTGCGCGCAAGCCCAAGAATCAGCTTCGCCAGAACCAGTATGGCGGGGTCTTCAGCGGACCGGTGATCATTCCGAAACTGTACAACGGCAAGGACCGCACGTTCTTCATGTTCGACTATGAGGGGCGGAAGGTGCGGCAGCCAAATCAGATCGGATTCAACAACGTACCCACCGATGCGTTTCGGAATGGCGATTTAAGCGCTCTGCTCAACCGCCGCGATGCGACCGGCAGGCCGCTTCCGGCGATTCAGGTGATTGACCCGCTCACGGGCACCCCATTTCCAGGCAATATCATTCCGGCGTCGCGTATTTCGCCGATCGCTCGCAACTTGCTTGGCTTCCTTCCGGCTGCACAGACCGTGAATCCCGATCCGCTCAGCGGCTTTAACTATATCGGAACCGGAAACACGAGAGTCGATGACGATCAGCGTTTCGTGCGTATCGATCATCAGATCTCGGATAACGATAAGCTGTTTGGCCACTACGCCTTCGATGACGTCTCGTACTCGCAGTTTTACGGCGACAACCCGAATTTCCCTTACTTTGTGGCCGGGCGGAACCAGAACGCCGCCTTCCAGTGGATTCATATCTTCACTCCATCGGTGATTAACGAGTTCCGGCTGGGCTACATGCGCTCGGTCGACAACACATTGAATCCGCGCACCAACAGCGATTTCAATCTGGACGAGCTCGGTATGACCGGCTTTCGTGTCCTCAACGACAACAACCGGCCGTTCACTCCGCGTGAAGCGGGCCTGCCAAACATCACGATTACGGGCTTCGGCTCCGCGAACGGGTTGATCGGCGACCGCGACGGCGGCAACGGATTCGATTTCAATAATCAGTACGAGCTGGGCGACAATCTCACCATTAACCACGGCGCCCACAATTTCAAGATGGGTTTTCAGGCCACGCGCGTATGGCTCGACCGCGGCGCCGCCAACGTGCCGCGCGGCGACATGAATTTCACCGATGACGTCGCAAACAGCGGTTTCGCGGCGTTCCTGCTCGGATATCCGAGCACCACAGACACGCCGGAAGGTCTGCCGCTGACCTTTCCCAGGCAGAATCGCTATGGGGGCTATTTTCAGGACGACTGGAAAACTTCGCGGCGAGTTACTTTGAACCTCGGCCTGCGCTACGAGTACAACACGACCGCTACGGACGTGAAGGGCCTGTGGCGGAGCCTGAGCTTCCAAACCGTGACTAACGGCTTTCCGACACTGATCCCCAATATCCGGACGCCATATCACTTCTACACGCCTGAAAAGAAGCTGTTCATGCCCCGCGTAGGCCTGGCGGTCCGCCTCACAGACAAGACCGTAGTCCGCAGCGGCTATGGCATCTACTACAATGCCCACCAGCTCAACAACTACACGATTCTCAATTTGAATCCACCCTTATCCGGCAGCGCGGCGTTCAGCAATAGTGCTTCGAGCGGGGTCATCACCAACCCGAATCCAATCACCTCCGCCAATCCCTTCGGCGTACTCAGCCCGACCAGTACAATCAACGCCAATACGCTCAATCCTGACAATTTTCAGCCGCGCATTCACCAATGGAGCTTCGGCATCCAACGGCAGTTCCCGCTGCAGTCCGTGCTCGACGTCAGCTATGTGGGAAGCAAGGGCGTGCATATCGACAACACGGTAGAGCTGAATAACCCCGATCCCGGGTTGAGCTCCCTACCAACGACGCCGCAGCAGCGCCGGCCATATCAGTTTGTCGTTGACGGTTTCGGCGGGCCTGTCCGGCCGATCTCCCGCATTCGCTGGCTCGATTCCGGCGGCAACTCCTGGTATCACGGGTTGCAGGTAAACTGGCAGAAGCGGTTCAGCCATGGCTTGCAGGCGAACTTCGCATACACGTACAGCAAGTCGATGGGCGAAGGTTACGGCCGCAATGAGTCTTTTGGCTTCACAAATAACGGGTCCTATCAGAATCCGCGAAACCGCGCTGCGGACAAGGCGCGCTACCCCTTCGATGTGAAGCACAATATAGTGGCCAGCTGGCTGTATGCAATTCCCTCGCCCCCCGGCGTTCGCAGCGGTTTCCTCCACCAGGTTTTCGGCGGCTGGCAGGCGAACGGAATCTGGACAGTGCACAGCGGCCTGCCGTTTACGGTCACGCAGAACAACAGTTTGAATACGTTCAACAGCCCCGTGCGCCCGGATCGCGTGGGAACCGGCGCAGTTTCCCAGCCGACGATCAATCAGTGGTTCAATCCGAATGATTTCCGCGTGGTCACCTGCCAGGTGAGCTCGCTCGCGAACCTGTGCCACTATGGGAACTCGGGCAACGGCATTCTGGACGGGCCGGCCTTCAAGAACCTGGACTTCTCGCTGTTCAAGAATTTCGGGATCCGCGAAGGCATGAACCTGCAGTTCCGGGCGGAGATGTTCAACGTATTCAACAGCCCGAATTTCAATCCGCCTAGCAGCGCGCTTTCCGCTTCGGCGCAGTTCCTGCCGACGAGTCCTGGCGGCGCGTTCCCGAGCCAGATCCGCGCCCAAGGCCCCGGCCAGATTACCGGTCTGGCCGCGCCGATGCGGCAGATCCAGTTCGGCTTGAAGTTCCTGTTTTGATATGGGGCAACCTTGGCAAGGGACGGATATAGGAAAAATCTGGCCCTGGCAGGTCGATGAGGGAATTGGAGCCACAGAGCAGGAAGCAGGCGATGCAAGAAAGCGTACTTTAGACATAACAACCAACTCCTTCGTATGCGGCTCTGCGCCGCGGTTTTTGACGACTCACAGCGTAATCCGCGACACTGCGAATCGGGGTTGGTTGCCCCAAACTGACTAAACACCGCCAGGCTGGCGCGGAGTAAGATGGTCGTCGAGTGAAACTTGCGGTTTCGGTCGGGACTGTCTTGCTCCTCGCGCTGGCGCTGGCGCCGTGCCGATGTGAAACCGAAATCTCTTCGCTATTGGCGCGATACAAAGCCGAACCCGGCAATGCCCGGCTTTGCCTCCAGATCGGGGTTGCCTATACCCAGGCGAATCAGCTTGAAGCTGCCGCAGAGTTCTATCGCAAAGCTCTAACGCTCGACCCTGCACTGACGCCTGCTCGCAAGAATCTGGCAACAGTGCTTTGGTTTCTGGGCCGCAAACAGGAATCGGAAGCGGAATTCCTGGCGGTAAAGAAAGCTACGCCTCGCGACCCCGTGCCCGAGCTGTACCTGGGGCTTGCTGCTTACGAGCGGCGGGAATTTCCTTCCGCCATAGCTCATTTTGAAAATGCAGGCCCGCTTGCGCAGGAGAATCCTGAAGTGAAGCCGTTGGTCGTGGAGACTTACCTTGCGGCTGCCCAGGAATTCGATCGGCAGCAATTACCCGAAAAAGCGTACCGGGCCTATGCGCGAGCTCTCGAAATCGATCCTTCCTCCGAGGCAGGTTATGTAGAGCTTGCGCGGTTTGCGTCCGAGCATGGCAACCACGAGTTTGCGCTGAAGGCTCTCGCGCGCGGTCTGGATCGAATGCCTGCCTCGCCGAAGCTCCTGCTCCAGAAAGGTCTGACCCTCGCGCTTCAGGGGAACTTCGAACAGGCGGCACCGATTCTTTTGCAAGCCGGCAAGTTCGAGCCGCGCTGGCCGCTGCCTCTGCTGGCTCTCGGAGTGACACAGTTACAGGCGTCGCGTCCGGCTGAAGCTGCGGCCACGTTCGCGAAAGCGGCGCAGCTTTCGCCGCAGGACTCCCGTACCCATTACCTCCGTGCCTTGGCGCTCTATCGTGACGGCGGTGAATCCGACCCCGCGCGCCGCGCCGAAGTTGTTGCGGCTGCCCGCCGCGCGCTTGCCCTGAACGGCGACGACGCCCGAGCCCGCGTGCTGCTAGCCCGCTGCTACCTTGCCGACGGCAAGCTGGAGCAGGCCATTGAGGAGCTGGAGCGCAGTTTGAAAGCCGACCCTCGCGATGCGACTGCTCTCTATCAACTCGCCATGGCGTATGGCAAACGGGGAGATACAGCCGGCGCAGAGCGCGCACTCAAGGCTTACCGGGATGCGAAGGCCCGGTCGCGCAAGCAGGAAAGCGAGACGATTCAACTATTGAGGACCGTGCGTTAGCGATAGTTGACAAGCCGCAGCGAAGCAGGATAGAAACACCTATATCGGCTTGCACAAATCCATTCTTTTTCGGGGGTGCTTGTGTCTCGTCGCTGGACGCTTGTTCTTGCAGTTCTCTTAATTACAGGCCCGAATCAGAAAGCTCGTGGCCAGGTCTTTGGAAATATCAGCGGGTACGTGCGGGATCCAAGCTCAGCCCCCGTCCCGAACGCAACCGTGACCGCGAAGATGGTGGAGCAGCAGACCTCGCGGAGTGTTTCGACGAGCTCCGACGGATTCTACAACTTCGTTGCGCTCCCTACAGGCACGTATGAGATTACCTTTGAGGCCGGTGGCTTTCAAAAACAGGTCCGCACCGGTATCGAGCTGACCGTAAATCAAAACGTGCGTGTAGACGCCGCGCTGGCGCTGGGCTCGGTTGAGACTCAGGTGACGGTCGGCGCCGCGGCGCCTCTGGTCGATACCGTTTCGCCAACCCTCTCTGGACTGATCGACGACCGGCGCGTTGTCGACCTGCCGCTGAACGGGCGCAATGTCATCGGGCTCGCGCGCGTTTTGCCGGGCATCCTCAATGTGAGCGCGCCGCAGCAGATGAATGACGCCCGCGGCGGTCCCGAAATGAATGTGAACGGAGGCCGCGCGAACATGAACCTTTTCACATTTAATGGCGGCTACTTTAATAATCCTTCGCGCAACACCGGCATCAACTATCCGCCTCCCGATGCGGTGCAGGAAATCCGGGTCCAGACACATAATTTCAATGCCGAATACGGGCGGAATCCCGGCTCCCAGGTGAATGTGGTCTCCAAAGCAGGAACCAACGAGTTTCATGGCGCGCTCTGGGAGTTCCTGCGGAATGATGCCTTCAATGCCCGCAATTTCTTCGCGGATCGCGTACCTGCGATCAAACAGAACCAGTTCGGCGGTGCAGCGGGACTGCCGATCCTCAAGGATCGCTGGTTTATTTTCGGGTCCTATCAGGGCTTGCGCGATCATCGGGAAGCACAGACTGTGCAGGCGCTCGTCCCATCGAGCGCACAGCGCGCCGGCGACTTCACAGGGCTGGGTATTAATCTCACGAATCCCGTCGATCCCGTAACCGGTCAGCCGTTCACAGATGCCGGCGGCAGGCCGTGCGTAGCAAATAACCGGATCGCCGCCGGCTGCATCAGCCCCGTCGCGACGAAGCTGCTCGGTTTCGTTCCCAATGCGCCCGGCGGGACGCTGACGTCTCTGGCCGCCAGCCCGCGGCGCGGCGATCTGTTCATGATCCGTTCGGATTGGAACCAGAACGAAAAGCATCGAATTTTCGGGAGCTTCTATTACGACCACAACACGCGGGCAAATCCGTTCGCTGCCGATGGAAACATTCCGGGCTACATTTCGGAAAGCTTCGTGCAGGACACCCGCCACGTCGTGGTGAACGATGTCTATACGCTGCGGCCCACCTTGCTGAACGAGGCTACCGTGTCGTTCATCTCCACGCCATCCGATCAGCTTCAGACCCGGACGATCGCGCCGACGGATCTGGGCATCAATATGCCGCAATATGTCCCGACCGGCGCCGTCACCGTTGACGTCGCCGATAATTTCAACCTGGGCTCGGGCTTCACTACCAGGTTCTACAGTCACAATTGGCAGTTCCGCGATGTCATGTCCTGGATGCATGGCAGGCATCATTTCAAATTCGGATACGAGCTTCTGCGCCTGCAATTCCGGCAGGTCTTCATCGGCTCACCAGGATTTTCGTTCACCGGCTCCCGCACAGGGGATCCGGTAGCCGATTTCATGCTGGGCGCGTACGACAACGTCAATCTCGACTTCGGAGTTCGCGACACCGACACGATTACGAACGCACATTCGGCATTCTTTCAAGACGAGTTCAAGGTCAATTCCCGTCTGACTCTGACGCTGGGTATACGATACGAACCGTTCCTGCCGTGGACCGAACAGCATGACCGAATCAACACCGTGGCGCCGGGCCGCCAATCTACCGTGGTTCCCGATGCGCCGCCCGGAGTGCTGTTTCCGGGCGATGTGCCTCGCGGGTTGGCGCACGCAGATCTGAACAATTTCGCGCCCCGGATCGGCTTCGCTTGGGACGTGTTCGGTAACGGAAAAACAGCCGTTCGGGGCGCATACGGCGTGTTTTACGAAAGCGTGAATGCCGATTCGCTCGCGCAAGAGAATCCGCCGTTTGCCGGTTTCGCCTCCGCCTTCAGCGGCCGCATCGAGGATCCATTCGGTTCCGTTGGCAAAACAGCCCCGCCCGCAGTCACAACCGGAAAGTTCGGCTGTACCAAAATTGCCCAATATCCCGGCTATGACTGCCCGTTATTCCCGCTGCCGGTCGGCGGCGTGTTTACGGAACCGGGACTAAAGACGCCGTACATTCAGTCGTTCAATCTTTCGGTGCAACGGCAGGTAACGCCCAGCTTGATGATTGAAACCGCCTATGCGGGCAAGATCGGAATCAAGATCGAGGCCCTGCGGACATATAATCCGGCGCGCTTCATCAATTCGCCGATCGACGGCTCGCCTCCTTCCGATCAGAACATCAACGATCGCGTAATCTTCGAGCCCGGCATCTTAGGCCCGCAAGGTTATCTGCTGGGCAATGATTTCCGAAGCTGGTATCACAGCTTCCAGACGCAGGTAACGAAGCGCTTCAGCCACGGGCTGACGGTTCTCGGTTCGTATACGCTATCGAAATCGATCGACAGCAGCTCGACAGATAACCTGGGCGCCACGGTCGCCAATCCGTTTAATCTGCGGGATGAGCGCGGCCGTTCGGATTGGGACCGCCGTCATGCCTTCGTGGCATCGTGGTTGTGGACGCCGCCGGTGCATTTCACAAACCGTGTGGCGCAGAGCTTCCTCGGAGGCTGGACGCTCACCGGTATTCACACGATTCAAAGCGGCGCGCCGCTCACGTTTACTCAGGGAGACGACGTAGCGCTCGATGGCACGTTCGGTAATCAGCACGCTCAACTCGTGCCCGGGGTCACTCGGGCCAACATTGAGCTCGATCATCCCAGCCGCGGTGCCATGGTAGACCGCTTCTTCAATACGGCTGCGTTCGTGCCAACCAATCAGGTTCCTCGCGGCACGTACGGGAATGCCGGCAGAGGGCTGATCAGCGGCCCCGCGATGAACAGCACGGACCTGAGTCTGCTGAAAGATTTTGCGATTCGCGAGCCGATGCGCCTGCAATTTCGAACCGAGTTCTTCAATGCGTTCAACCAGGTAAACTTTACGGAGGTCGAGACGCAGGTCAATTCCGGTGCATTCGGCCGTATCCGGGCCGCTGCCGACGGGCGTGTTATTCAATTTGCTTTGAAGCTGCTCTGGTAAGACGGCCTTCACCGCGCTGTGCGGCCAAGTGCCTCGAGTACCCGGCTGCGGTAACGGCCTTCGTTCTTCAGAGAGCGGAAAGCCGCAAGCTGCGCCTTTGCTTCTTCCTGATTGCCGAGGCGCTGGTAGGCAAGCGCGAGCCGATAATGAGCGGCCGCTAAGGCTGGGTCAAGACTGACGGCTTTTTCCAGCGCGCCGGCGCTCTCTTCGAGTTTGTTTTCTGCCTGGGCCATCATGCCCGCCAGCAGCCAGGCCTCGGCGAAACTCGGATTGAGCTTCAGCGCTTCTTGCACCTGCGCCCTGGCAGCCGCAAAATCGTCCCGATGTTCGGCTTGCGCCCGCTCAAATAGAATCGACGCATAGTGATAGTAGGCCCATTCATCCCGCGGCTTCTGACGGACATAATCGTGCAACGCAGCGGCGATCGCCGGCTTCCGGGTTCCGGCGGCTTCATAGGTTTCGCCAAGAAGAAAATAGGCGACGCGCGGCTCGGGTTTGAATTGAAGCGAGTCGAGCAATATATGCGCGGCCTCGTCATAGCGGGCCGCCAGGTAATAGGCCGCTCCGAGACCAACCCGCAGCCGCCACGACCGGGGGATTTCTTGGACAGCGCCAAGAAATGCCTCGAGCGCCTCCTGCTGTTTTCCGTGCTGCAAGAGCGCGTTGGCGAAATCAAAACGGTAATTTTCGTTCTGCGGCTCCAATTGGGCGGCTCGCGCGAACGCCCGCTCCGATTCAGCCGGGCGTCTTCTCTTCTCTTCGATTGTTCCGAGCAGGTCGAAAGCTTCAGCACGGTCCGGTCCGGGCGCGCTGCTGATCGTCGCGGCAGCTTCAGTGTAGCGGCCGGCCTGCATATAGACGAGCGCCAGGTTGTAAGCGACATCGTAAGAGTTCGGAAAGTTTTTTCGGAGCTCCTGGTACATCTGGATCGCGGACGCCGTTTCGGCGTGGCGCGCCAGCAGCGTCGCAACCTGGAACAGGCGAGGATCGTTGGGACGGAGCAGTTCCCGTAATTGGCTAAGCGTCTTTGCCGCGTCCGGCATCTTGAGCATCAATTCGCTTTCCAGCATTCCGATCAGCGGACCTGGATCCGAAGGTGCGGCATGATGCACCGCACGGAAGTACGAAAGCGCCTCGGCCGGTTTGCCGCGAATCAGCGCGACTAGGCCGAGATTGTAGTTGGCGCTGGGGTTCGCAGGATCGAGCTGAAGGACGTGGCGGTACTCCCGCGCCGCTTCGTCGTAGCGTTTCTGCTGGAGGTAGGTCGAGCCGAGATATCCGCGCGCCCTGTAATTACGTGGTTCGAGAGATACGGCGCGCTTAAAACGCCGCTCCGCCTCGCTGAACTGGGAACGCGCGGTGGCCAACAGACCAAGCAGAACCTCGGCGTCCGCATAATCAGGGTCCAGTCTTAAAGCTTCCAGAGCTGTGGCTTCGGCTTTGTCCCACTGCTGTTGCTGAAAAAATCTTTGCGCGGACTCAAGCTGCTTCAGAGCGGCAGGCGGCGTTTGGGCGCGCAGTGCCGCCAAGCTGAGAACAAACAATGCCGCCAGGCACGGCGCCATCGCACCAGGCGGCAAATTGCCAAGCGCGCTAATTCCGGCCGGGTGCCTCACGAGCTCTGCCAGCGGCCAGCGAGCGGGCGGGCGGGTTTGGCAATTGATTGAAAGCGTACCAGCCGCGCGACGTCTCTATCTTTGATTGAGGCCAGGGCCATAATGCCTTCTTCAAGCAGGTCTTCCACCGTCCCGTCGGTCAGGAGCACCTCCGCACAGGGCTTTGCGCGAAACTCACCCGCCTCAGAGTAGATGTGCAACGGCAGGTCCTCCAGGTCTCTATGAACTCCGGGGCGGAAGCGCCAGCCATATGCGCGGAAGGCTTTGCCGAGCAGATATGCGCAGGCAAACGCCGGATTGCCCCACAGGTACCACGGATGCTCCGGGGTCTCCGGCATCTCGTCGAACTCGAAGCTCTCGATCGGGCTGGTCTTGCTTCCATATGGCAGCCGAAGCAGGAAGCGTGGAAGAGCGAGGCCAATCCAGGGCGCTTCTTCGCACCGCCGCAGAGCAATCCATTCGCGACAGGGTGGAGTTTTCAGATCCGGCGGGGAGATTTCCGCGATTAGCGGGGCCCGAAGCTCGCGCGCAATCTGTCCGATGCCCTTGAGGAGAGCGGCGCTTGACGCGGTTAGCTCGAATACATAGTTGCCGATGAGCAGCGCCCAGGGTTCACCGCCGCTGGTGAGCGCTTGAAAGATGCGGCTGGAGCGGATATCCGCGCTGAGGTCCGCTTCCAGGTCCGCGCGCGAGATATCCGCCAGATGGATTTGGAGGGACGCATCGGTTTCCAGGCGCGCCACGAGCAGCGCCACTGCTCTCCATGCGGCTTCGAGCGCCTGGAAATCGGGGTGGTGAAGGAGCGCGCGCATCATGGCTCCCACGGCCTCGTTTGTGCTGCGAACGGCTCGCTCATGCTCCGGATCATTGCCGGCAACCAAGTGCGGCTCCGTGATGTTCCGCAGAAACGTTTGAAAGGGGTCGGATTCGGCCGCGCGCGCACGCGACGCGCCGGCTTCGGAGACCTCCAGAATTCTATCAAGCAGACCGGGACCCGCAAGTTCCTCAGGGCTGGGCGCAGCGGCAGGCTCGGACGGCGCACGCTGGGGTTTGGCCGGCTTGCCGGAGCTCTCGCGCAGCGACCGGAACAGTTCGGCGCGCCGAAAGATCGCATCGGGGTGAAAATCATCCAGCTCTTTGAAGGCGATGGAACAGGGCGATTCGAGCGCGACATCCAGCTCCGCGATCACTTCGTCCAGGTTGTCCCGATCCACCGGGATAACGCGGAGAGGAGCCGCCAGCCTCAGTTTGCGATTGACGCGTCCGCTGAAGTCTCCCAAGACGAGGATACGAAAGGGTTCTTCCGGGTCGGCCACCGGCCGCCGAGGCTCGGCCGCGGGCTCAATGTCAATTTGGACCGAGGAAACAGAGCGGCTCGGGGGCATGGCTAAACTTGTCGCCTAGTATAATACCGGAGATGCCGCAGGGACCTGCCGCAAGAATCACCGACATGGTGGCGCATCCGCTGCCGCCAGTGCTGTCTCCTGGACCGGGAAGCCCAAACGTACTGATCGGATTTCTGCCTGCCTGGCGCGGAGTGCCTGCGGCCGCAGCAGCGGCTATTCAGAGCGCGAAGCAGGTTTCCGACGCCGCGATTCAAACATTGGAAGCCGCTACCAAGGCGGCTGCGGGCACGCCCGGCGCCCCGGCCGCGCTCGCCGCCGAACAGGCCGGAAAAAGCGCGGCGGCTACTGCCATGGGTTCGCTGATCTCAGGCGCCGCGGGAGGGGCCGACATCCATACATGTGCGGTTCCGCTTCCGTTGCCGCCGCACGGGCCGGGTGTGGTCATCGACGGCAGCGCCACCGTTATGATCAACTTCCTGCCGGCTTGCCGTTTGGGGGACACCGTTCTTGAAGCCTTGGGCCCGCCCAACAAGATCACGAAAGGTCAGCCGGATGTAATCATCGGCGGCTGAGTACGGAACTGCAAGCGTACTGTATCTCCACGCACTAATGGTTGGGCGTTAATGAGCCGGAACAGGTGCAGATTGCGCGTTTCCAGACGAGGTGAGTATGTGGTTCCTCCACATGACGATTGGAATCGCGATTCTGGGGATGTTCCTTTCCATGCTCGCCTCTCCGCCTCCGACAGGCTCCGCGCTCGCGAACTGGAAGCCGCGCCGGCATAGCAGCAGCCGAATTCGCCTATGGTACGATAAGGGAACGATTGCCGTCATCTCAGCGGAGAGGTGGCTGAGTGGTCGAAAGCAGCGGTTTGCTAAACCGTCGTAGGGGCCTAAACCTCTACCGGGGGTTCGAATCCCCCCCTCTCCGCCAGACTCTTAGAATCAGATAATTTCCGCCTTTGGAGCCTCGGCCCAGCATTCCGTTTCATTCCTTCTCGCGAAAAGCGAGCCTCATGCGAACTACCAACATGTTGTTAGCGCTCGTTCCGACGAATCGCTCTCGTCTTTGAGCTTGCTTCGACCAACCTTGTCGCAGAATTAGGAATCATTGTGATCGTCCCCATGGGTTGGCAGTTCGCCGCGGCCGAATTTCTGGGCGCGCCCCTCATGGTCGTGATCCTCGTGATGCTCTTCCGCTCGTTTCTTACCAGCCGTATGGTGGAGGAGGCGAGACATCAGGCCGAAAAAGGTATTCGCGGCAGCATAGAAGGGCACGCCGAAATGGATATGTCGGTGACGAGTGGCCCCCCTTTTCGAACGGATCCTCAGCCCTGAGGGACGAACCGCGATCAGCCACTACTTCGTCACGGATTGGGTGGCGATTTGGAAGGATATCGCTGGCGGTCTGCTTCTTGCCCGGGCGCTGGCCGTGTAAATGAGGCGGAATGAGCGGCCGAATTCCGCCGGATCCCCAGTGTCAACCACAACGAGAGCGGCGAGGTCGTGGCCTGCTTTTTTGCTGCTTGAAAACCAAGTGGTCCATGCGCGGAGCAACTCAACAAAGATATCAACGAGCTGCTCCACTGTTTCGTGGGCGGTCTCCGCACCGGAGCCCATCAACACAAGGACACGCTCTGCCTGCGGGTGGCCAACCGCCTCCGATTGCATCTCCACGACGTCCGGAACCATACCCCAGAGGTTCTTTCGTCCCTGGCTCGACCACTCGTCCGCCAGTTCACCCATGGGCGAGCTAGGGGTAATTGGGTAAATAGCGATTACTTCGCTGACACGGTGAGCAATCGACGCGGCGGCCTCATTGCCGTCGATAGTGAGTGTACGGCGGCGCTGGTCGGTATTGGTCGGATTCATGGAATAATTTCAAAATTCTTTCGGCAAGCAGGTTGCCGTTCTGATGATAAATCTTTTCGACTAAAACGCGATGACGAAAACGGGGAAATTCTGCGTGTATATACGCAGGCGCTGGGTCAAATCCCCCAGGGTCGATATGATGGCCACCCAACGGGCGGCGCACACCCAGGTTAGTTCCGGAAGTTCTTCAATCGCAATCCTGTGTTCCTCCAGTTGGATTGATTCGTGCAGTATGCTCGCCTGAGCTGTCGGCGCGTTATTCGGGTCTCGGAGTAAGAAATGCGCTGGAGCTCCTTACAGATCAAATTACTGAATATTGCGAAACTATTCGCGGCGACCAGCACGTGCCGGCATCTTGCCTAACCCGGTAATTACAGCAGTGCAGCTTGGATGAAAAACAGCCTGAGGGAGGTGGAGCTCATGACGAACGAGAGTGGCGGCGCACCAGTCCTAAAGCGCATTCTGCTGGCGACCACGGCGGTGGTTACCCTGGCGGTGTCGCTCACCAGTGCGACCCGGTCCGGATTCACCACACGCAATAAAGCCTACTACGCTGATTCTGCGACGGTGGCATTCGTCAGGCCCGGGTTGGTCATCAAAGTGACCTCGGCGGAGGTGGCCGCCGATGGCGCCATCAGCGCCGTTTTCACGATCACTGACCCGCAGGGGGCGCCGCTCGAACGCGAGGGAATCACGACGCCCGGAGCTGTGGCGCTCAGCTTTGTGGCTGCATATATTCCGAAAGGCCAGACGCAATACGTGTCCTACACGACCCGCACCGCGAGCGGCGCCGCACTGGCGTCGGCGACGCAGGCGGTAGCCGATGCGGGCGGCACGTTCACCAAGTTGGCTGACGGGCAATACCGGTATCGTTTCAATACCAAGGCTCCCGCCACCATCGATCGCACCAGCACGCATACGATCGGCGTCTACGGTTCCCGCAACCTCACCGATTTTGACTTGGGCACCAATTACGCCAGTACGACTTTTGATTTCGTCCCGGATGGCTCCCGAGTCTCAACTACACGCGACGTGATCCGGACGGCCAGTTGCAACAAGTGCCACGATCAGCTTTCCGCGCATGGGGGTTCACGACGCGGCATGGAGATGTGCGTCCTTTGCCACACGCCCCAGACCACCGATCCCGATACCGGCAATACCGTCGACCTGAAAGTGATGGTGCACAAGATTCACATGGGCGAAGAGCTCCCGAGCGTCCAGGCGGGCAAGCCCTACCGGATTATCGGGTTCCAGAACGCGGTGCTGGACTGGTCGACGGTGGCCTATCCCGCCGACGTGCGGCGCTGCGAGTCGTGTCATGACCAGAACGCCGGCGCGGCACAAGCCACCGCCTATTTCACCAGACCCTCGCGGGACAGTTGCGGCTCCTGCCATGACAACGTGAACTTCGCCACCGGTCAGAACCACGCCGGCGGCCCGCAAGTGAGCGACAATCAGTGCGCGACCTGTCACGTACCTCAGGGCGAGTTGGATTTCGACGCTTCAATCAAGGGCGCTCACACCGTTCCGGCTGAATCTTCGATGCTGAAGGGCCTCGCGTTCAATATCGTCAAGGTGGACGACGGCGCGGCTGGGAAAAGACCCACCGTCACTTTTAAAGTGACGGACAAGAGCGGAGCCGTCGTTCCGCTGAACCAGTTGAATAACCTGAGCCTCGTGATGGCTGGGCCTACACGGGATTACGGATACACAAACTTCGGCTCCGATGTTACGACTCCGGGCTATGTTTCTGAAAGCGCGTTGAGCGCGACGTGCGGCACCGACGGGACCTGCATGTACCCCTTCCGGCATGCTATCCCAACGGATGCGACCGGGAGCTACAGCATCGGAATTGAAGGAAGGCGCACCGAAACCCTGCTGGCGGGCACAACCAAGGAGATGCGCGTGCAGTATGGCGGGGTGAACAAGGTAATCAATTTCGCGGTGGATGCTTCCGCCGAAACTCCGCGCCGGACTGTGGTTCAGACGCAAAGCTGCAATCAGTGCCATAGCTTCCTGTCCGTACATGGGGCCAACCGAAATGAAGTTGCCATGTGCGTGCTATGCCACAATCCTTCGCAAACCGACAGTGCGCAGCGCGCCAATGCCCAAAATCCCGCTGACAAGACACAACCGCCGCAGGCAGTGAACTTTGCCCTGATGATCCACCGGATCCATACAGGGGAAGGGCTCAAAGAGGCCGGGCGCAGCTTTACGATCGTGGGCTTTGGCGGCAGTCATAATGACTTCACCGAAGTGCGCTACGCCGCGATGAGCCCGACCGGTACGCCGGGCGACACCCGCAGTTGCCACATGTGCCACGTCAACGGCTCCGAGCAAAACCTCCCGACGGGGCTGAACGTAGTAACGGACCCGCAAGGTCCCATCAATCCGGTGATGCCGGTGACTTCGGCCTGCACCGGCTGTCATGTCACGATTCCTGCGGCCGCGCATGCGCTGGCCAACACATCCGCGCTCGGCGAGAGCTGCGAGGTTTGCCACGGGAGCAACGCCGATTTCGCCGTCAGCAAGGTTCATGCACAGTACTGAGTGACAGCCGGAGCAGCGCATGACCTGGTTGTTGCGAACGAAAACGGGAACGTTTGTCCTCGGGATCGCCGCGTTTGCGATCGTCTGCCGAGCGGCGCAGAAAGCCCCGGCTACCTATGCCGGCTCCGAAGCGTGCCAAACCTGCCACGAAGATATTTTCAATGCTCTGCGGAAAAGTCCCCACCGGGCTCTCGAGTCGCGCCAAAAAAGTGCGTGGGAGGGGAAGAGCTGCGAGGCTTGCCATGGACCGGGGAGCACGCATGTCGAAACGGCTTCGCCGGACGACATCCGCAACCCGAGGAGGCTCCCTGCCGCCAGCGCCGATCAGATCTGCCTGAAATGCCACCTCAACCAGCCTACGCACGCCGGGCGCATTCAGAGCAGCCATGCGCGTAACCAGGTAAGTTGCGTCGGCTGTCATCCGATTCATCGCAATGGCCCCGCCGGCCTTGTGGTCAGAAAAGCTCTGGACATCAACCAGCAGTGCGCCGCATGTCATCTCAACGCGTGGAGCCAGTTCCAGAGGCCTTTCCGGCACCGGCTTCCGGAAGGAGCTATGTCCTGCACGGATTGTCACAATCCGCACGGCTCCTTTCGCCCGGGCATGATGCACCTGTTCGCAGCCAACGAACCCGGCTGTTTCAAATGCCACGGCGACAAGCGCGGCCCATTCACTTTCGAGCACCCGCCCATGCGCATGGAGGGCTGCGGAAGCTGTCACGAGCAACATGGATCTTCGAATCCGCGCATGCTGACGCGGCAGGAGGTGCGTCTTGTCTGCCTGGAGTGTCATGCGGGGCTGCCGGTCCAGACTGCACCGACGGGACCACAGGCCTCTTTGGGTGTAGTCCCACCTTCGTTTCATGACCTGCGCTCGCCGCGGTTCCGCAACTGTACGATCTGCCATCAGAAAGTCCATGGCAGTCACGTGGACCGGCATTTGCTGCGATGAGAGTCCTCCTGATCACCTTGGTGCTCACTGCGCTGGCGGCGCAACAGCCAGCGGCCGAGCCCGGATCACCGGTGCCGGACACCGAAGCAGTATTTACGGGGTCAATGGATGTCGGCTATCGTTGGAGAACCGATGTGGCGGGGAGCTTCAATTCCTTTCGCAGCGTTGTGAATCTGGGTGAAGGTCCCAAGCTCCTCGGAGCGGAGTTCACTCTCCGAGATCCGCACAGGCGGCTGTTTGATAGCATCGAAGCCCGCGGATATAACTGGGGGGACGATCCGTACACCAGTCTCCGGGTAAATGCCAAAAAACAGAAGCTCTATGATCTTGGCGTGGATTACCGGAACATCGCCTATT
>Ga0070741_10007397_pt1 | contig 22724 bp, 14 predicted proteins | sample Coa_R1_4_FD_66440 | JGI IMG/M metagenome (GOLD analysis project Ga0070741, IMG submission 66440) | Surface soil microbial communities from Centralia Pennsylvania, which are recovering from an underground coalmine fire - Coalmine... | ecosystem: Environmental > Terrestrial > Soil > Unclassified ... | reverse complement strand
TGCTTCATCATTAGTCGTACCGACGAGCAGCGCCGCAACCTGGAAGGCCAAGCGGTGATTGATCCCCAGCTTGAACGCTTCATGCGCTATCAGGCGCATCATGATCGTGCCTACGCACGCGCCTCGGCGGAACTGCTAAAGAGAAGGAAAGAAAGATTGTTAGCCGAGCGTGGCTTTGTTTCGCAGCAGCGCGCTGAACAGCGTGAAAAGCGTTGCGAAGAGGTCCATGTCTACCGTGTCGAACGGGGGAAAATCGCTGTCGCCATCGACAAAACCAAGCTCGAACGTGAGTTAGTTTGCACAGAAGACGTCAAAGTCAGAGCCGCGAACCAAACGATGGCCTCCGCACCGCCTCAGGAGGAGCCGATCGCAGCTTAAAACGTCCCCAAATTCTGATCGTCCGCAACGGCTCAAACGACACTTGCGCCACGTCCGATTACGCGGCGGAACGTTCCTCGTACGCTTCGCGAGAGGAAACCGCAATCTTTCGTTTACGTCTGATGGCAACGGCAAACCGGCGAATTGCAAGAGACAGGCCGGTATAAACAAGCACGCAAGCGGCGAACGATGCAATTGCGGCGACAACTTGGCCCGGCCAGCCGCCATATTCTCCTGTATGTCCGAATCGGACAAACGCGCGAAGTCTCTGGCCAAGGCTCCCATCGGCGAACGTGACCGTTTTCATGACCGCTCCGGTGTCGCGATTCAATGAATATTGCGTACGGTATTGCGGCTGTCCTCCATTGCCCGTATCCACTGTTGCTGAAACCGGCGCCTTGCCACCGCGGGCAATGTTTAAGGTGATTGTTCGCCACTCGGGATTGAGCATCTTGGCCACAGTGAGAAGTTTGTCATAATTTGGTTCGTTTCCCTTGGCGAACTCGCGTCCTTGTGGACGCCGATCGCCGCCTCGGCCTGAAGCGGCGGGCGTCGAGTTGGTTAGCCGAAATAGCAGAGCGTTCGCCCAGTCGAACGACATCACCACGCCTGTAAGAACAATGACCAGTAATGGCAAAGCGCACCAGATGCCAAGTACGTTGTGCCAGTTCCATTCACGCGCTTTCCCGCGGAGTCCGCTTCGAAATGCGATGGATGCTCGTACTGACTTCCACGCCCATTTTCGCGGCACCCAAAGAATAATTCCGAGAAGAATCAGCCCGCCGAACAAAAGATTCGCGATTGCCATCAGCCAATGCCCGATGCTTTTCGAGCCAAGCGGAGCCCCCAGCGTTCGATGCAATCTTTCCACTGTAGAGAAGAACTCGTGTGCCCGGACGGAGCTAAGCCCAATAACGGCGCCGCTGTACGGATCAACATAAACCGTCTTGTTCCGGCCGACTGTAAATTGAGTGGCCGCCTGAGGCTGATTGCGCACCGCCAGGGCCGTTGGCTCACCCATGCCCGAGTGTCGAACGGCATCAAGCAAATCGCTCAACCGGCGTTCCTGACCGTCACTCGGCGCGGCAACTGATCGAATGTCTCGATCCACTAGCTCGATAATTTGCCTTTCGAAAGTCAACAAGACGCCTGTTGCCGCCATCACAAAGATGAATAGTCCTGCGGTCACGCCCACTGACAGATGCAGCCAGAAAAAAACCTTGCGAATCATCGTTACTCCCCGTTTCACCAACGTTCAGCATCGCCGCTGTAGCTTAAAATTGCCTGAAATCTTCATTCAGCCCTTTCAAATGAGTCAGCAAATCTGCTGCAATAAATTGCAGGTGAAATGCGCGTCCTGCTTGTCGACGATGACCGTGAAGTAGCCGATTACGTTCGGCGGGAGCTCGAAGAGGAATCGTTCAGCGTGGCCGTTGCACATGATGGCGCCTCCGGCTTGCGAATGGCCGAATCATCCGCCTTCGACATTCTCGTACTCGACGTGATGATGCCATTCATGGACGGCCTGCAACTTACTCGCAATCTTCGCAGGCAGAATATCGATACGCCCATCCTTTTACTCACAGGCCGCGACGCTCCTGAAGAGATCGTGCGTGGCCTTGACGCCGGCGCTGACGACTATCTGACCAAACCGTTTTCGTTTGACGTTCTATTGGCTCGCATCCGCGCCCGTACACGGAAAATTGATCTGGCAAAGGAGCAGTTGCGTTTTGCCGACATCCTCCTTGATGTAGGCGAGCACAAAGCTTGGCGCGGAAAGCGTGTACTCAACTTAACCCGGACTGAGTTCGCCATACTCGAATGTTTATTGCGGTCCGCTGGACGCGTAGTGACCAGAGAGCGGCTCATCGACACGGTCTGGAGCGATCGCGAAGTAAGCGAGAACAATCTTGATGTCTTCATCAGGTTCCTTCGTTCGAAAGTCGACGTACCGGACTTGCCAAAGCTGATTCACACGGAACGGGGGCTTGGCTACACTTTGCGCCAAGATACACCTTGAGCCGATTCAACACGCGCTCGCTACGCTTCCGTCTCACTCTCTGGTACTCCTGCGCACTGATTCTGGTTGCGTTCATACTCGCAGGCGCGAGCCGTTGGGCCTTGGCGGTAAGTCTCGATCATGCTCTCGATCAGAGCTTGCGCTATCGCTTGATCGGGCTGCACGGATTTATCGAGGAGAACAGCGATGGTGGGCTCGATCGGCTGGCAACGAGGCTTAGAGAACTAAACACCCTCGGTGAGCTTTTTCAGGTCTTTGGACCGAATGGCGAACTCATGGCGCAGTCTGATGGCTTGACGCGTCATCATGTGGGCAGCCAATTGCCGCCAGATCCCGGTGCGGGCATGCTTTTCCGCGCCGCCGGTCCGCGCTGGTTCCCGGTCCGCATGGCAACGCAGCGAATTTATGTTGATGGGCAGCCGCTCATTATTGAAGTGGCCGATCCGCGGGGCAAGTTCCAGAGCCTGTTGAACGAGTTCTACTCCGTTCTTTACGTCGCAATTCCAATTGCCTTGATTGTCGCCACACTCGGTGGTTACTGGCTGAGCGGGCGCGCCCTTGCGCCTGTTGACCAGATCATTGATGAGGCGAGATCAATTGACTCGGCCAATTTGGCGGCACGACTTTCTGTGCCTTCATCCGGTGACGAGCTGCAGCGCCTCTCAGAAACACTGAACCAGATGCTGGATCGCGTGGAGCACTCGGTCTTGCACGTGCGGCGATTTACGGCGGACGCTTCTCACGAATTGCGCGCGCCCATGACTTTGATCTACACAGCCGCTCAGTTTGCGCTGCGGCGAGATCGTGATCCGGAAGAGCTAAAGGAATCGTTACGCAAGATTCTCCGTGAAGCCAAGCGATGCACGGAGCTTATTAATCACCTGCTTTTGCTTGCCCGGTCGGATGCGGGCGGCAGCCAAATGCAGATCGTCCCGACTGACATCGGCGCACTGGTGGAGGATGTCAAAGGTGAAGTGAGCATGCTTGCTTCAACCAAGAGACTAAACGTGTCCTCCATCCTGCCGGAACAACCAGTGTTTCTTAGTGTGGATGCTACCTCTTTCCGGCGCATGCTGCTGATATTGCTCGATAACGCAATCAAGTACACGCCCGAAGGCGGAGCCATCACCATTAGCTTGATCGAGGAGCCAACCAACGTGGCGATTGCGGTCGCGGATACTGGCGTCGGTATCCCCACGGATCAATTGCCGTTCATTTTTGATCGCTTCTGGCGCGCCGATAAGGTGCGCTCACGAGATGCCGGAGGAACTGGCTTGGGGTTAGCCATCGCCCGTGAAATTGCGCAGAGTCATGGCGCCGAGCTAACTGCCGAAAGCTCAATTGGCATCGGGTCAACGTTTACCGTTCGCCTGAGGCGCTCTACCACCGAACTGTCTCCCGTACATATATCGAACGAACAAACAGTTTAAGTACCAAAATCTTAGTGGCTTTCAGACAGCTTTAAGGTGAAGGCCGCAAAATTCAAATATTGAAGGACCTTTCTCCTACCGGCGTATGAAGCTGCGCAAGTATTCGCAATTAAAATTTGGCGTCGTTCTTGGAATCGGTGCGCTTGTCGCCTTAGTGCTCTGTGTGCAATGCGTGCGCACCTATTTATATACCGGCAAAATCCTTGTTCCGCAGCAAGCGGAACGCGATGCGGCACGGCAAGCTGGCGCACTCAGCGCCGCTGCTCGAAGCGCCGGAATTGCCAACGTGCGCGATATGGAGCCGATCATAGAACACGCTATCGAGTCTGCTGCGGATCGCATACTTTGGATACGCGTGCTAGATCTCGATGGCAATGTTTTCGCTCAGGGCGGCAATCCACAAGTTGCGGCGAAGCCGCCCCGGTGGTTATGGAATCAAGTAGAGAAGCACGACACGCTTGGCGTCGCAGTCGATACGCCGGAAGGCAAAGCGTGGGTTGTCACGCTTCCATTTCGGTTACTTCGGCCGCCGCGCGCCGACGTCGTTAGCCCAAAAAATGCCTCGCACCGCTCGGACTCGCGTGTTCCTACACCAGATGAACGGCACAAGGCCTATGTGCTAGAAGTCGCCATTTCTCTGAAGGCGGTTGCGAACGCATTCGAAGGGCTACGTCAAAACTTGGTCATCGGTCTGATCGCGTCGTTTGCGCTGTTGGCATCCGTCGCGGTGATCGGTCTACGGGCGCCTCACTATTTTCGCGGCAAATATCTCGAGAGCGAACTGCAGCTCGCACGGCGCGTTCAGAGCGACCTGCAACCGAAGCCAGACTCCGTATCTCCGCATTTGGATTTTGCCGCTTTTTCCCTGGCCGCCGACCACGTCGGCGGTGACTTCTACGACATTTTTGAAGTCGAATCCGGCAAGATCGCCATCGTCCTGGGCGACGTCTCCGGCAAAGGAGTACCGGCGGCATTGCTGGTAAGCGTGCTCCACGGAGCGATTCGCTCCTCGACATCGTCGCAGCACGAACTGGCTTGTGAGCGGATCAATCGTATGTTGTGTGAGCGAACCGCCTGCGAACGCTTCGCTACTTTGTTCTGGGGCGTTTTCGATCCGGCGACCCGTACGTTACGTTATGTGAACGCTGGACATGCAGCTCCGATGCTCATAAGGCGAGATGATAACCGCGTTGAGCGATTAGACGAAGGTGGTCCGGTTCTTGGTCTGCTCTCCGACGCGCAATATATTGCCGGAACGGTCAAAATCGACGATGCCGACACACTCCTCCTCTACTCGGATGGAATCAGCGAAGCGGCAAACCAAAACGAACACGAGTTTGGAGACGCTCGCATTGAAGAGATTCTTTCGGACAGCTCGGATGAAAACGTGGAATTAATTTGCCATCGAATCATGAATCAAGTCACCGCATTCTCAAGCACCGGAGTGCTGCCGGACGACCGGACCTTACTAGTTGTCAAGTTCCAGCAGTTACCCGCCTCTGCGCGTTGCCGAACGTCCCAGGAGATCGTGATGCCGGCGGTCGCCTGACAGATTGAAAAGTGACGAAAAAGATGATGAACCCTATTTCGATAAGAACAGCCTGCGGTATCGGGGCGCTGACATTGATTTGTCTGCCGCTAACGCCTGCCCAGCAGCAAACAGCGACCTCTCGAATCGTAAGTGCTGCGAACACGTTCCTGGCAACGCTCGACCAGAAGCAGCGTCAGGCCGTGCTTTTCTCGTTCAAGGATGAGGAACAGCGCAAGCGTTGGTCGAATCTCCCGGTGGTAGCCGTTCCCCGTGGAGGCATCAGCCTGAAGGAAATGAACAGCGCTCAGCAGTCAGCCGCCATGGCTCTAGTCGCCTCGGCACTCAGCCCACGAGGTTTCGAGAAAGTTCAACAAATCATGGAGGGCGACGAGATCAACAAGACGACTGATCAGGGACCTCCCGGTAATCGAGGACCCCGCCCGCCATTTGGAAACGCTGGGCCCCGGCCCCCATTGGGAAACGGAGGTCCTCCACCGCAATTCGGAAACGGGGGGCCTCCTCCCCCTGGTAATGGTGGGCCGCCATCCGGTCGCGGCAATAACCGACCGCCGTTCGCCAACGGTCCCATCTTCGGAAAGGATCTCTATTACATATCCATCCTCGGCGAGCCGTCCGAAAAAGATCCCTGGATGCTGCAGTTCGGCGGACATCATCTCGCTCTCAATATCACCATTGCCGGTGAACAAGGTGTCCTCACTCCAACCCTGACTGGAGCGCAACCCGCTATTTATACGATTGATGGAAAGACGATCCGGCCTCTCGGTCAAGAGAGCGACAAGGCATTCGCACTGCTGAACGCTCTAGATGAGAATCAACGCAAACAAGCAATTCTCAGCTACCGTTTGGCGGATCTTGTCCTTGGCCCCGGACAGGACGGAAAAACGATTCAGCCTGAAGGACTCAAAGCCTCCGCGATGAATGATCGTCAGCGGGCCATGCTGCTGGACGTGATTGCTGAATGGTCAGGCATCATTCATGAGAGCGCGGCCGCGTCGCGAATGGCCGAAATCAAAGCCGGTCTGAATGAAACGTGGTTCGCCTGGAGCGGCCCCACAACCGTTACTCCAGGTAGCAACATCACTGCTTACTACCGGATTCAAGGGCCGAATCTCGTCATTGAATACGCGCCTCAAACGTTAGGAGGTGATCCCGCGCTTCATGTCCATACCATGTATCGTGATCCCACTAACGACTACGGCCGAAAATTCATTGCAAAATGACAAAAAAGCTTTTTGCCGTGCTTGCGATTGTTCTGCCTCTCGCAATTCCGGCGTTCGCTCACAGGCTCGATGAGTACCTGCAAGCCACCATCATCTCTGTTGAGAAAAATCGATTGCAGGCATCCCTCCGTCTGGTGCCTGGTGTCGCGGTATTTCCCGTCGTATTTGCCAGCATCGATACCGATGCGGACGGCGCCGTTTCAGAGACGGAACAGCGCGCATATGCTGAGCGCGTCCTTGCCGATATGTCGTTCAGCATCGATGGCCATCGCTTCCATCCTCGGCTGGTCTCAGTCAATTTTCCAAAATCCGACCAGATGAAAGAAGGGCTCGGCGAAATCAAAATCGAGTTCGCTGCGGATTTGCCTGTAGGCGGTCCTAACCGGCAGCTCATTTTTGAAAATCATCATCAAAGGCGGATCTCGGCTTACTTGGTGAATTGCCTGGTGCCGCGCGACCCCGATATTCAGGTTCTCGCTCAGAATCGAAACGAAAATCAGTCGATTTACAAATTGGATTACACGCAGGCCGGCAGTCGCTCTGACTCTCTATCGCTGGTTAAATGGTGGTCAAATGTTCGTGCGTCGCTGAAAAGCAATGTTGGCTTCGTCAGCTTATTCCGGCTGGGCATCCGGCACATCGCTGAAGGTACAGACCATCTTCTTTTCTTGCTGACGCTGCTTCTACCGGCACCTTTGCTGGCATGTTGTTCCCGCTGGGTCGGCTTCGCGGGCGTGCGTCACAGTCTACGGCAGATCTTGAAAGTGGTAACAGCATTTACTGTCGGACACTCTATTACGCTGGCGTTAGCGGCTCTTGGATTGGTTCACGTGCCCAGTCGCCCCATTGAAGTATTGATCGCCGTTTCCATCCTCGTCTCGGCCATTCATGCCATCCATCCGCTCTTCCCTGGCCGTGAAGCACTGATTGCCGCTTCTTTCGGCCTTATTCATGGTCTTGCATTTGCCACGACGCTCGGGCAACTTGGACTTGGCCGATGGCAGCGTGTGGGCGGCATTCTGGCGTTCAACCTTGGCATCGAGACCATGCAGTTGGCGGTTGTCGCGGCCGTTATGCCGTCTCTGCTGCTGTTGAGCCGCACACGCGCGTACTCGTTCTTGCGAGTCGGCGGCGCGTTATTTGGAGTTGCCGCATCCATCGGATGGATCGCTGAGCGCCTGCTGAACATACACAGCTTCGTAGATTTGATGGTGGATAGTGTCGCGCATCAAGCGCCTTGGATCGCAGGTGCTTTGTTTTTACTTAGCGTCGTTTGTTGGTGGCAGCAGATGGAAACCAAGACGGCCCGCCTGAAGTTCGCGCTAACGGCAAACAGGCAATCCATTGAGATCTAAAGGCTGTACGTTCGCCCCCGATGCGCGCCAATCAGTATCTGGAAAATGCGGTGCGCAATCAATTCGTGGAGTGAGAGTAGCTCCTTGTTTGCCTTCACGATTGATTCCGCATTCTTAGTATCGGCGCCCAGTCCGCCTGCCTTCAACGCGTCTGTGGCTTCCTTGATGACTACATCCGAAATTACTTCACCGGCCATCTCCCAGAGCGTGATAAAGCGGTCGATCATGGTCGGAACCGACACGGCCCACACGCCGTAGTTACTTGTCGTCCGCGGCGGCTTGTAATCCAGATTGAATGGTCCTTTGTAGTCGTGTGCCCGGAGCAGAACCAGCACGTTGAGCCAATCCAGCGGATTCACTAGGCCAATCGCGATGTCGACGTCGTGCTTGAGGCGATAACCGTCGTTGATATCGAAATGGAAAAGTTTGCCACAAACCAACGCTCGGGCCAACGCGGCGCGTGGTGCCGCTCCCCACATCAGTTCGTGCAGATACTCCGGATTCAAGCCCACCATATCCGGCCGCTTTACCAGTCCGGAAGAAATGAAAGCCAGCATCGCGTCTGATGTGGGAAGCAGAATTTCACCCTGCGGTTCGAACGGCTTGGCCTCCAGGCAATGCTTCAATGTGGGCCGTTTTTTCTGTTCGGCAATCTTGACATCGGCATCCAGCGCCGCGTTCAGCGCGTCCGCAAACCAGCGCAGCGTTTGCGGCTCATCCACCACGCCTTGGACGTAGTAGCCAAGCATGCCTGGCCAGTAAACACAGAACTGCGCGCCCAGTTCATGGCCAATGGCAACGGTGTTCACTAGCCGGTTGGCCGCATATTCGCGCACTGATGGCGATTCAGCCGCCGGACCCGCGGCCCAAACCGGATGATGAAATGTTTCGGTGGTCACCATAGAGCACTTCATCCCGTGCTTCTTCAGCGCGTCTTTAATCTTCGAAACAATCTCGTCCTGTCGCGGCGTAAATAGATCGTTTGTCGGAATGACATCCGTATCGTGCGTGCACCAATAGTTCACACCTACTTTGCTGTATTCCTCAATGACTTGCTCGAATGTCAGGCGCGACCTTATTGGAGCGTGGAAAACAGCCTGCCCTTCGTAAGACGGTGCCCACTGCGGCCCCGTAATGAAATAGCGTCGCCGTATGTCCGGCGAGTAACCGCCTCCGCAAGCTTGCGTCAATCGATCTACTAGCGCGATTTGTTTGTCTGGCGAAATGGGATTCATAAAGAGCCTTTGAGGCTAACAGGTCTGATCTCTATATAATCGATGGGCGCGTGCTCGTCACCGTCAGGCACGCCCGCAATTCTGATTTCGTCTCCAGGCCGAAGCGCAAGCTCTGGGACCGTATGCCGCGTGTTCGAGTTCGAGTCCGGTTTGCGCGTCGGCAGCCACTGATCTGCCGTCCATGTTGCGACGCTTTGATCGTTCACAAAAGCTTCAAAATGCGAAGCGCCGTTGTTCTGATCGAAATACTGGATCACCAGGTCATACCATCCCGGCTTGCCCTCGAATTTTGTACTGGCTACGCACTTTGCGGCGGGGCAGGTGACTGCCTTGCTGCCCGACGCGTCTTCCCAAGGCGAGACATCCGTCACTACGTATCTATCCAGCGACATGGCTTCGGCTTCGATTCTGTCCGGATGATGACCTACCCGCCCGTGCGCATCGGGAATTCCGGATTCGTGCAAGAACCAATTGCATACGGTATCGCGCCAAACGATGGCGTGCCCGGCCTGATATTCCAGCTTCTTCAAGACTGCCTGATATCGTTCGTCGTCGACAAGTCCCCGCAGCACTGTCCAACGTTGCGGAAAAGTCTGCGCTTGGGCAGCCCCGTCGTAGTGCGAATCGTAAATGTATTGAATTACCGTCTTGCCCGAATGGAGCACGTATTTGTAGGAAACGTGATGCATGAATAGCAGCAGATTGTCAGGACAAAGCGCGAGAGACTCATACATTCGCGCCACTTCAGTCGAATACTGCCCGATGTAGCCGGTTCCGGTTGCAACCGTTCGATCCATGCCGATGCCTTCGTGGTCCGCGCGATGCCACTGTCCCCAACCGTTCCGCTCGGACGATTCGATTCCAGGGCCGTAGTGGCTGCCGATATACTTGTGCTCGGTGTCCCCGGCGATATCTGTCAACCCTCCAACACCGAGCGATCCGGTGTAGTCTTCATACATCCGCCAAGATTCCATCTCGAGATCGTCAATAGTCTGTACAACTTTGTTGTTCGATCCGAAAGTCATCCGAGTCCATTCATCGATAATCTGCGACGCGGGCAAGTCCGCATTCCATGCGATCCGGCCAAATGCATACAAATTCGCCATTGCCAGGTCATAGCCCAACCAGTTCTGATCGCGACCCACATTCGTAACTGCAACAAAACCGCCCCACGGCCGGTTGAAGGTTCTTCCCGAAACAATGTCTTTCACTAATGTGCGCCGGTCATTCACGCGCATGTCGAAGTTCAAAATCTCTTCCCACATAGGCAGCAGAAAACAGAGATGTCTCTGTTGTCCCGTGTATTCCTGCGTCACCTGGAATTCCAACGTCTCGTTCGTCTGTTTCAGCGCGCCGAACAACGGTGAAACCGGCTCCCTCACCTGAAAATCAATGGGACCGTACTTGATCTGAACCAGCACGTTATCGTCGAACTTTCCGTCCCAACTTGCGAAGTTATCGTACGCAGCCTTGGCGCGGTCGTTCTTCAGGTTGCGCCAATCCATATGGTGGTTATAGACGAATCCGCGATAAACGAGAACACCGCCGTGTGGCTTCAAAGCTCTCGCAATCACATTGGCAGCATCCGCGTGAGTCCGGCCATAGGTAGACGGACCCACGCGCCCCTCCGAATCGGCTTTAAGAACGATTCCGCCCAAATCCGGAATCGCCTTGTAAATTTCATCCGCCTTGTCTGTCCACCACGCCGCAACCTTAGGGTCCAGCGGATCGAATGTATCCAAATGACCCACTATCTTCGGGCTGCTGAAGTCCACTGCAATGGCGAGCCGCACGCCCCACGGACGGAATGCATCGGCAATTCGCGCAAGCTGCGGCATAAAGTCGCCTGATAAGACCAGAGGGTTGGCATTGACATTGTTAACGGAGCACCCGTCAATTCCAATCGAAGCTAGCAGTCGCGCGTAGTCGCCCGCTCGCGTCAGATCGTCTACAACTTTTCCGCCCTCGAAAAAAATAGATCGCCCGGCATATCCTCGTTCGATGCTCCCGTCCAGGTTGTCCCATTCGTTGGTCCAGCGAATAGGAGCATACGGCGCACTTTGTTGGTCCACGTGCGCAATCTCTTGATGCAGCGCAATTCTGCGCAATAGCGCAAACGTACCGTACAAAACTCCGCGTTCGTTTTGTGCTGCGACCAAAAGAATGTTATGTCCATTCGCCGCGGTTGCCTTCAATAGATAGGCGTCGTCGCTCAGACGTTCCGGTAGTAACATGTGCGGCGCGATGTGCCGGATCGAATCCAGCGTTCCCAGCAGAATGCAATCTTCCTCCGGCAGCTTTGTTGACGTTCGCAGCGTGCGGCCTAACATTCCATGAACGCCTCGCACTAACTCCCGCTGCGCCGTTTGCGCCACTATCGTTGAATCCAGCGAAACCGTAACCGCCGGCAGCCGCGCATAGATCTCACGAACATTGGCATCGTTAATCGGCTCGTAACGTAGCCATGCCGCGTAGCCAGTCTCCGCGTGCAATGAAACACACGCTGTCCCTGCGAGAAAAACTAATAGTCCTAGCCTTCTCATCTGCCAGTGCTTCGCAGACTGGGACAGCGATCATCCTTCGGATCGGCCCAGCGGTCGTTCGGAATGGTCGGCGCCCAACCCGGCCGCAACGGGTCTTGATCGTATGGATAACCGCCCAGCTCTTTATAGAGTTCCTGATATTTCCGCAACTTGTCGCGGTTGAGCTTCACACCCAAACCGGGCCCATCAGGCACCGCAATCGAGCCGTTCTTGTACTCCATTAGCCCGCCCTCGATGATGTCATCGGTCAAGTGATGATAGTGTGCATCCGCCGCATAAGACAAATTTGGAATCACTGCGCCTAAGTGCAGCATGGTCGCAAGCTGAATGCCCAGTTCGCCGGATGAATGCACGGCAACTCCTAGCTGAAATGTTTCGCAAACGCCCGCCGCTTTGATGCAGGGCCGAATTCCTCCCCAAAATGTGGTGTCCAGCAGAATGACATCGCATCCGATATCCAGAACATTCGCGGAAAGCTGCTCGAAGTTGACGACCACTGTGTTTGTCGCTAACGGAATCCGGACCATCTGGCGGACACGGCGCAATCCGTTCAACCCATATACCGGATCTTCCAAATAGTCGTTACGCAAATCCTCTATCGCTTGTCCCACGCGAATCGCTTGTTCCGTTGACCACGCGCCATTCGGGTCCATCCGCACATTGTCATCAGGAAACTCGTTCGCCAAGGCGCGAAACGCTTGCATTTCGTAGTCCGGATGAAACACGCCGGCCTTTAATTTGTGGCTGGTGAAGCCATACTTCTGTTTCAGGTCACACGCCAGGGCAATCAACTGGTCAGCCGTCCGCACTTCTCCTCTGCCGCCGTCCTCATTCGCAAAACGCCAGAACAGATACGAGGCAAACGGCACCCGATCCCGTAGCTTGCCACCCAAAATCGCGTGAACCGGCACGTTCCAGGCCTGTCCCAAAATGTCGAGGCAGGCAAATTCCAGCGCCGCCAGCAACTGCGTCCGGTTGTTATAAAGCGAGGCCGTCGGATTCGCGATCCGAAAACGCATCTCTTCCAGTCGCGCCGGATCGTGCCCCACCAGATACGCCTTCAGAGCCCGAATCGCTGCCTCGGCCGATTCGCCGCCGCCTCCCATTTCGCCCAGTCCGATTAAGCCGTTATCGGTTTCAACTTCGACAATGGTCCGAACAAACCGGCCCCAATGGCAACCGTTGCCATGGCGCAGTGGGGCCTCAAGCGGAACGGTTACGGTAAACGCACGGATATCCCTGATTTGCACTGCTTCTCTGGATGCCTGGCACCGCGTTCAGTTTCAGGCTAGATCGGCAAACTCAAAAACGCAGAACACCGGACACCACCAGATAGCGCGGAGTCGATACCGTTGAACTAATAATGCCGAACCCGTTGTAATTAACCGTGCCGCTCGATGTAGTCGACCAGCAGCAACTCCCGCCGGGATTCGAGAACACCGGCGTATTCGTCAAGTTGTAAGCCTCGCCTTGCAATTGGAAATTGAACTTTCCTTCCTTGAATGGGAAGATTCGCGAGATGCTCGCATTCCACGCAAATAAACCCGGCCCGAATACGCCACCGAGGTAGTGGCCCGTTGTTCCAAGCACCCCCGGAGGTGGATTGGTGAAGGCCGATCCATCGTAATAAGGACTGCTGGAATTATGCCCGCCATAAATTGCCACCACGGGATTAGTCTGCGAGGCCGTATTGCCCTGGCCGCCGGCGTTAATGACTGAGGTGGTTCCCACAGTGAAGGGTAATCCGCTTTCGCGTGAAATCGTACCCGAGAGCTGCCAATTTCCGATTACGTAAGAAAGCCATCCTTGATTCAACCAAGTGTGTCCCTTGCCAAAGGGCAAGTTATACACGTAGTAAAACTGAAAATTGTGTGGGCGGTCAAAGCCGGATATTTGCTTATCGAGCGAGAAAGAAACGGGGTAAGCGCGCCAAAGCGAGCCGTCGTTGTTATCGCCGTTGATATTGTCGATGGACTTTGAAAATGTGTAGCTGACGCCGAAGATCGAAGCGCCGATGCTCTTCCTTACTGTTGCTTGCAACCCGTTGTAAGTCATGTCTCCAAATGGTTCGACCATATTTAAATCACTGGTGACATACGGATAAAGCTGCCGTCCGGCAGTACCGGTGCCGGGCGCCGCTCCGTTGATATTGACGTTCATGTCGATATGCACTCCATGGCTGCCTACATACCCCACCTGGGCCATCAAGGTTGGCGAGAATTCGTGCTGAACTGTGAAGTTCCAGCTTTCGTAATACCCGCGGTTGAAATACTTCGGGAACGTTACTGTACTAATACTTGGCAGATAAGTCCCTGGAGCACCTGTCGTGGATGGCGTGAGAGTGCCGCCAGTGATAACTGGGTAAACCGGATAAGGAATGCCGTCCGTAAGTGATACGCGCGTGGACCCGTCGGAATTCGGCACACCGGCGTAACTGATGAATTGATAGCTGTTCGGCGGTTGATAAACCTGATTAACAATCGATGGATACTGATTGCGCTGATTACGCATATTGTCAGGATCGGTGCTGATGCCGTAACCGGCGCGCACGACAGTCTTCTCTCCAACACGATAGGCCGCGCCAAGACGAGGACCAAAACCCAATTTGCTCGCGCTGGCGTACGCATCCCCTGGCACGCCATTTTCGCCACCAATATAAATGTCTTTTGTTACGGGATCGAATCGGGTGGCCCCGAAATGGTCATGGCTGTAGATCGGATAATATTCCCAGCGCAAGCCGTAATCGAGAGTCAGCTTAGGCGAAACCTGCCATAGATCTCGCACATATAATCCCCAGTCGGAAAAGCGGAGCGCGATGGGATTGAAAACTTGTGTCACCTTTCCCGTTTCGGAGGGGAAGCCCAGCAGGAATTGGGCCCAGGAGTTCGCTGGACTGGCGGGAAGAGCGCTGCCGGCGGGGACGCTATTGATGGCCGTGCCGCCTTTGAGCGCGGTCAGTGATCCGTCAAATCCGAAGGTGCCGCGTGCTGTGCCAAATGTGCCTCCCTGCGGCTGGAAATGGTTCAGGGCGCCGTGATCGTATTCGAAGCCCGCCCGGATGTTATGCGCGCCTTTGATTTTGGTGACATTGATATTGCTCGTGTATTGGTTATCTCGAAATTGGAACGGGCTACCGGTGCTGGTGTTTCCGATATTGGCAACGGCCTGTGCGCCGCCGGGCCCGTTCGAGAACTGAAATCCGGGAATGCCCTGGTAATTCACGCCAGGGCCATTGGTGCCGGGGATCCCCAACACATCGCTCCCATAGTCGCCGTTGAACTCGTCACCGTTCGCGCCAATATTTTGGCGCGTGTAGCCGACATTGCCGTCGAAAATCAGAGTCGGCGAGACACTATAGGTCAAGCCAGCAGCAGCTACCTGCACGCGCCCGCCTGCAACCCCTGGATTGCCGCCATTATAGGCATCGCCTCCTGCAGCCCCCAACACGAGCGGGGTGACGATGTCCATAGGTGAAATGCTGTAGCGGCCCCAGAGCATCACTTTGTCGGTGGCGTTGTAGTTGACTTTCCAATCGTAACGATCCACGGTGTAGGTTGTTGAACCGTAGGAATCGAAGTTGTTGAAGAACGAAGTGGGACGAGTCAATGCAGGCAGAAGCCCGGTCAGCTTCGCGGACGCCGTTGCGATGCGGTTACTTGGAATCGTGTTGTTCGGAAATGGCGACCGTCCCGATCCATCAGCGTTGCCCGTCAACGGATCGTAGATAATTACTCCGGTGGCGCTGAAGTCGCCTGTGCGCATCGCTGTTGTAGGTAGCGTCAGATTTGGATCGGCGGCAAATTGCGCTTGCCTCGTGCTTTCATACGACATGAACCAGAAGAGCTTATCTTTGCCGTGATACACCTTCGGAATCCAAACGGGACCGCCGACAGTGAATCCGAACTGGTTTTGAATGTTCTTGGCAAGACGTCCAGGACGAGTAAACGGACCATTCACAGCAGAGAAGGCATTATTCGTATTCCGCTCGAATAGTGAGCCGTGCAACTGATTGGTCCCGCTCTTGATCTGGACATTGACAGCAGCGCCGCCCGCCATGCCCTGCTCGGCGTCGTACGCGTTTGCGCTGACATTGACCGTTTGAATGGCTTCGAAGGAGGGTACATACGCGACATTGACTGGAAGCCAGGGATAGGCATCTAACGCGCCGTCAATTCTTGTGTTATTAGCCTGCGATGAAACACCGTTCTGAAATACGGTAATGGCTCGCTGCGGATTGCCCGCCGTCGAATTAGCCTCGCCGGTTCCGGCGGTAGTGACCGCACCCGGTTGCAGCAGCAAAAGGGCTTGGAAGTTTTTCCCCTCCGTACCGTTATAGGGCAGTTGTGATATTTCCGTGTTTGAAATTTCCGTGTGGACGTCGGCCTTGTCGGTTTGGAGCACGACAGAATCGCCGGATACTTGTACTGTTTCGGTGGTGGTTGCAACCTGCAATTGCACATCTACGCGCCGGACGGTGCCCTGTTGCACCTGCACGTTAGTCTCGCTGAAGGTTTTGAATGCTTTGGCCGTGACGGTGACTTGGTACATGCCCGGCTGCAGGTCGGTGAAACGGTAGACGCCGTGTTCATCCGTGTCCGCTTGCTTCTTGTCGTTTGTGCTTTGATTCGTGGCTTCTACGTGGACTCCTGGAACCACGGCGCCGGTCGCATCCGTTATGTTTCCCGTGAGCGACCCGTAAAGCACCTGCGCATTAGCCGCTCCAGCCAACGCCAGCAACGTTACTAGCGCCGGGGCAATTATCGCGCCACGGCAGAAACTGAAATGATTGAGCTTCTTAGCTCCCAATGTTGACATGAACACCTCGCAAAAACTAACTTCGTCCCTGATCGACTGCCCGTTTGACAGACCCAAGCACAATCCGCTCGGGATTAATATGTGTCTTGAACTATATCCGCGAGCAGGCAAAGTTGTCAAGGCAGTATCGCCGTTTTCCGGCCCGTAGTAAAACAGACCTTCAGCCCCGACGGTGAACGGAAAAACAGTGAAAGGAAAAGATGAAAAGCAAAGCGATGAACGGTAAGCATTCCTGGATGTTGCTATTGATTGCCTTTGCGGGCTCAGCCGCCGCGCAGAGTACGTACCAGAACCCCGGCGCGACTCCCCAAGCCCGCGCCGCGGATCTTGTCTCTCACATGACTCTCGACGAAAAAGTTGGCCAGATGATGAATAGCGCGCCTGCCATTCCGCGCCTCGGGGTACCGGCATATGACTGGTGGAATGAGGCTTTGCACGGCGTAGCCCGTGCCGGAAACGCCACGGTCTTTCCACAGGCCATCGGCTTGGCCGCCACTTGGGACACCGATCTCGAGCACCGCATTGCCGACGTTATCTCGACTGAAGCGCGCGCCAAATACAACGACGCCATCAAGCACGATAATCGCGGCCGCTATTACGGCCTCACGTTCTGGTCTCCCAATATCAATATCTTTCGCGATCCGCGCTGGGGCCGCGGCCAGGAGACTTACGGCGAAGATCCCTATCTCACATCCCAAATGGCGATCGCTTTTATCAAGGGCATGCAGGGGACCGATCCCCACTACTTCAAGACCATCGCCACCTCGAAACACTACGCAGTCCACAGCGGACCTGAAACTGGGCGCCACGGCTTCGACGCCCGGGTTAACAGCGAAGAGCTGACCGGCACCTACCTTTACGCATTCAAGGCAACGGTCGAAACCGCAGGCGTGGACTCGTTGATGTGCTCCTATAACGCCGTTAACGGCGCTCCCGCATGCGCGAGCACCTTTCTGCTGCAAGACACGCTGCGTGACGCATGGCATTTCAAAGGGTACGTCGTCAGTGACTGCGATGCGGTGGACGACATCTTCACAGGCCATCACTATGCTGGTTCACTAGCCGAAGCCTCCGCAAAAGCCGTCAAGGCGGGCACTGATCTCGATTGTGGCCGATCCTACCGCTCACTCGTCGACGCAGTCAAACAGGGCTATATTAGTGAGGCAGAAATCAATCGCGCCGTCGAACGTCTGTTTGTCGCTCGTTTCCGGCTCGGGATGTTCGATCCGCCCGAGCGTGTCCCCTTCTCAAACATCGGGATGGATCAGGTCGAATCGAAAGCACACCAAAATTTAGCTCTCGAAGCTGCGCGTAAATCCATCGTCTTGTTGAAGAATGACGGCCAAATCCTGCCGCTTCGCTCGGTTCCGAAGAGCATTGCCGTGGTGGGTCCCGCTGCCGACGATCCCGATGGGTTACTCGCCAACTACAATGGCATCCCTTCTCACATCGTCACGCCGCTTGCCGGAATCGAACAAAAGTTCGGGAGGCAAACGAAAGTTCGTTTTGCTCTTGGAAGCACCTACGTAGAGTCCTCCATGGCGCTCGTTCCCGAAAACGTGTTGCGCCCTTCGCAAGCTTCGGCCGGTCAGCATGGCCTGAAGGCGGAGTATTTTGCCAACAACACGTTTTCGGGAGCTCCGATCCTGAGCCGCATAGAACCGCGCGGATATTTCATCTGGGATATGCAAGATCCCGCCGTCGTAAAAGCGGTTCCTCGCCAGAACTTTTCACTACGCTGGACCGGCGCAATTGAAGTAAGCCAAACAGGCGATTACCAGTTCGGCGTCGTTCGCGCCGAGTGCCATAGCTGCGGCCGCTCCGATTCCGCCCGCGTCTACATCGATGACCATCTCGTCGTAAACGACACTCGCCGTGCGAACGAATCCATGTCGCCGCAGGAATCGACCGTTCATCTCACTGCCGGCCAACCCAAAAATCTTCGCGTGGAGTACTCTGGCACTGGCGGTGGTGGAGGCCTGGAATTGCTCTGGAAGCCGCCCGCCGATGCTGCGCTTGCCGAAGCAGTCGAAGCCGTCAAGCAATCGGATCTTGCCGTTGTTTGCATCGGCCTCAACTCTCGCCTGGAAGGCGAAGAATCGAAAATCCAAATTCCCGGCTTTAACGGCGGTGACCGCACCAACCTTGATTTGCCTGAGCCTCAGCAAAAGCTGTTCGACGCCGTACGCGCCACCAATAAGCCAATCATTGTCGTGCTCATCAATGGCAGCGCCCTGGCTATTCAAACCGCAAAAGAGCACGCGCGCGCCATTGTGGAAGCTTGGTATCCAGGCCAGGAAGGCGGCACTGCCATCGCGGAAACGCTGTCTGGCGCGAATAATCCGGCCGGCCGTTTGCCCGTCACGTTCTACGAATCGGCTGACCAACTCCCCGCATTCACCGACTACTCCACCGCCAACCGAACCTATCGCTTCTTCACCGGAAAGCCGCTCTATCCCTTCGGTTACGGAATGAGTTTCTCTGATTTCCGCTATTCCAATCTCTCGGCGCACCCAAATGGCGCCAATTATGAGATCACTGCAACTGTAGCCAATGTCTCTTCCCGTGACGGCGACGAAGTAGCCCAACTATACTTGAGCAAAACCGGAGGAACCGAACCCGAATTGCGCGGCTTCGAACGACTTCACCTCCGCGCTGGCCAGAAACAAACTGTTCACTTCACCGTTCCTGGCAGCGATACAAAACGGCGCAACACAATCAGCGTCGGCGGCGGCCAACCTCTTCCCGATTGGACAGGTAACCATTTCGTGCAAATATCCGTGCCTTGACTTCGAGCCGCCGCGGATGGAATATAGCCTCTGTTAGTGAGCGGGCAACCCGATTCAAGTCGGCCGTCAAGGTTCTCTGGGATGCCAGATGTTTGCAGCACCCGAAACACAGTACTAAAGGTGCGCGCTCGCAGCTCAGGATCGCGTAGACGAGGACCTGTGGAAGTGAGAGTTGCTCTCGACACTAACGCGTACGTTGACATGTGCAAGGGAGCAGTGGAAACCGTCAGCCTTCTGGAAGAAGCGGAGGCCATTCTGCTTCCGTTTGTCGTGCTCGGCGAGCTTCGTGCGGGCTTTGCCCAGGGTCGACGCCAGGCCGAGAACGAACGGGCACTTCGCCGCTTCTTACTAAAAGATGGTGTTCGTGTGCTTTTTGCGGATGAGCAAACAACGCATCACTATGCGTCTGTTTACCGTCAGCTCCGAAAACAGGGAACCCCGATTTCAACGAATGATATGTGGTTAGCCGCTCTGGTCCTGCAACACAATCTCGCCTTGCACGGACGAGACTGGCATTTTGATTATCTTCCTCAACTTGTACGCGTCTAGCCGCAACTTGTCCCCTGTATAGTTTGATCAGATCCCTCAATGCTGCGAATCGATCTGAGCGACCTGCCGGTGGCCTCGAGCGAAACTGCGCGTCACCTCAATCGCCGCGTGATTTTGAATCTCATCCGCGACAAGCAGCCTATCTCGCGTGCCGACCTCGCCCGCCTCTCCGGTCTGCAACGCAGCACCGTCTCGCTAATCACTGAAGAACTGATTGAGGATCGTTGGGTCGTCGAAGGCACTACCGGCCGTCTGCCGCGAGGCCGTCGCCCTACCTTGCTTCTTTTGAATCAGCGACGCCGCATTTTGTGTATCGACATCCGGCCCAAGCGCAGCTTCATCGGCGTCAGCGACGTCAACGGCCTCTTCAGCTTTCAGGAAAGCATTCCCACCGCTCCCGACCCCGAGCGCGCCATCCGTCAATTGATTGCTCGCCTCCGTCCACTCCTGAAAACTCGCGCCGAAGATCCATTTGAAGGAATCGGCATCAGCCTTCCCGGCCGTATCGACACAACCACTGGACAGCTTGTCTTCGCCCCCAATTTGAAATGGCCTTCGGTCGATCTCAAGAGTGCCATCGAGCGCGAAACGGGTTTAGAAGTTGCGCTCGAAAATGCGGCGAACGCCTGCGCGCTTGCCGAGATGTGGTTCAATCGCGCCAATACCATCCGCAACCTGGTTACCGTAACGGTCTCCGAAGGTATCGGCACCGGCATCGTGACCGATGGCCGGCTTCTCCGCGGCGCTAATGGCATGGCGGGTGAGTTGGGTCACTTCCCGCTTGATCCGAGCGGCCCTACTTGCGGTTGCGGCAGGCGAGGGTGCTGGGAAGTACTCGCTTCCGATCAGGCCGCCCTTCGCTACTATTTCGAATCCGCAGGCCGCGCCGTGCGGCCCCGTCAAGCAGACTTAGAGTTCAAAGCTCTGCTCTCTATGGCTGACCAGGGCGACACCCTCGCGATCAAGGCATTGGACAAAATGGCTTCGCAGCTTGCGCGCGGCGTGCGCATGATAATCGCTGGACTCGATCCCGAAGCAATTCTGTTCGTCGGCGACTTCACCAGCGCCTGGGCCCGTTTTGAGCCCCGCATCAAAAGTGAAATACAGGAACAAAAACTGTCCACTCTCCCCGTCGCGCTGATTCCCGCTCGGGATGGCGAACTCACTCGCTTGCGAGGCAGCGTAGCGCTTGTGCTATATAAACATTTCGGCGTTTCCCTTCCTGGGTCTCTCGGAACCTAGCTACTCCTCTAATCCCGAATTTGTTGGCGATTTGAATTAATGCATTCGGCTCGATTACTCTAAGAGATTGATCGGCCGTTTAAAGGAGTGCCCGTGAGCAAAAACTGCTTCGACTTGACCGGCCGTGTAGCTATCGTTCTCGGGGGCGCCTCCGGCCTTGGAAAAGCGATCAGTGTGGGGCTTGCAGCGCACGGCGCCGATGTTGTTCCGGGCGGCCGCCGCCCGCACTCATTGACCTGCGTTTGCGAAGAGATCAAAAGCTTGGGCCGGCAGACTCTTCATGCTGCCGTGGATGTTACTGATCGACGCTCCATCGCCGCGTTTCGCGATTTATTGCTTGAGAAGTTCGGACGCATCGATATTCTGGTGAACGCGGCGGGGGTCACGTTTCGCAAACCAACTGTCGAAGTATCGGACGAAGAATGGTCCGGCCTCTTCCAAACGAATTTGGAAGGTGTTCTGCACGCTTGCCAAATCTTCTATGATCCGCTCAAATCGAGCGGAGCCGGACGTATTGTCAACATCGCGTCGCTGGGCTCCTACGTCGCCTTCCAAGAGGTAGCCGCCTACTGTGCCTCCAAAGCCGCCGTACTCTCATTGACGCGCAGCCTTGCTATTGAATGGGCGCGCGACAACATTTGCGTCAACGCCATCGCCCCAGGTGTCTTTCCCACAGAGCTAAACACGAAGCTACTATCAGGCACCGAGCGCGGCCGCGAGATTCTGCTCCGCACTCCCATGAACCGCTTCGGCAACCCCGACGAGATCGTCGGCGCCGCGGTCCTCCTGGCGTCCGACGGCGCGTCCTTCATCACGGGTCAATGCATCATCGTCGATGGCGGGTTGCTGGCTTCCGGCGTCAATTCATAGTCAAAACGCAAGCCGCGAATCTCTAATCGGATGGCCGTGCCGATCGGTTTTCTTCGGCGTGGCTGCTCCGCAAGTTATTCAGGCATTCCCGCTTTTTGGGTCACAACCTAAAAACCATTTATTATCAGTTTCTTACGCAAAATCGCTTGCAACCGCATGGGATACTGTAAATAAGAGAGTTGACATGATCAAACGCCGGGCGGGCCGCAAGGTCCAAACCGGCGTTTGCTTTTTAGGAGGAATCTAAGTGGCCACCGAAAACCAAATTCAAGCTAATCGCGAGAACGCCCAGCACTCCACCGGCCCCTCATCTGAAGCGGGTAAAGCCGCGTCCAGCAAAAACGCAGTCCGTCACGGACTCGCCGGTCACGCGTTCGTGTTACTTGAATGGGAACACGCCGAAGATTTTGACCGGCTCCAACAAAGTCTGCGCGACGAACATCAGCCAACTACCCCGACTGAACAGATCCTGGTTGAAAAGATGGCCCAGCATTACTGGCTGAGCCAGCGTGCCCAGAGCCTTCAGACCATTGTCATGATGGATCGTCCTTTTGACGAGGAGGTGCAGAAAGAGCTCGCACCTTACGTTCGCTACCATGCGCACTTCGAGCGGCTCTTTCAACGGGCGCTCAAGGATCTGCTAACTCTCAGAGCCGAAAAGCGCAAAGCGGAAATTGGGTTCGTTTCGCAGCAGGCCCGCGAAGCGAAAGAATTGCGCTCGCAAGC
>Ga0070741_10007395_pt1 | contig 22725 bp, 28 predicted proteins | sample Coa_R1_4_FD_66440 | JGI IMG/M metagenome (GOLD analysis project Ga0070741, IMG submission 66440) | Surface soil microbial communities from Centralia Pennsylvania, which are recovering from an underground coalmine fire - Coalmine... | ecosystem: Environmental > Terrestrial > Soil > Unclassified ... | reverse complement strand
CGGTTGCGACACCTGCAACCTGGAGCGATGGTGCGATTCAGGCGGCGGTGCCGGCAGGAGCAACCACCGGCCCGGTAGTGGTCACGATTGCAGGCGTCGCCAGCAACCGGCTTCCTTTTAACGTCACTCCTTCAGGTTCGGCAAACTCCATCGCCATCGCGCCCAGCAAGGCAGCGATGCTGGTGGGTGCCACTCGAACTTTAACCCTGGCCGATAACTTCGGACGCACGGTCACGGGCGCAACTTGGACGGTAGACAACACCGCGGTCTTGACTCTCTCGATGGATGATCCGCCAGTGCTTACAGCGCAGAACCCAGGCACCGCCACCATCACCGCCACCTCAGGGAACCTTACGGGGCAGGCAACCGTGAATGTGTATCTGCCAGGAAGCAACGGCGGCTTGCCGGCGGGAACGGTCTTGTGGTCGGTTCCGCCTGCGGCAGGCTATGGCCCGTCCGCTCTCTTGCAAGCGGTCCCGACCAGCAATCAAACCCCTGATTTACTCTCGGTTGAGACTGCTAATGGCAACACCAGCACCGTGATTCGCGGGCTCATGGCCGATGGTCAGCAGATCTCAACTGGCTTCATCAATGAACCCGTCGCTACCACCATTCCCGATAACCTGGGCGGAACGGTCAGCGCGACGGCATATGGAATGAGCAATTCGTCGCGCCCGGGCAACCTCAACTCCTTGATCCGGATGGATGGGGCCAGCGGCCTGCAATCCTGGTACTACGATTCTCCGGGACTGGTCTCGACAGGTGCGGTTGGTCCGGACGGAACCGTCTTCGCCGTGGAGCAGTCGGGCGGTTATTACTCCAATCAAACCGCGCGGCTGCTAGGCTTGGATGGCGTCAGCGGCAATCCCGTATTCCAGTACCAGCTTCCGCTGAGCTTTCAAAACCATTATGGCAATGAGGACGACTGCACTTTCCATAATTCCGGCTTTAGCAGTCCTCGGACCGGTCCGGTGAGCATCGCTCCCGACAACACTGCCTATGTGGAGGTGCTGACCAGCACCCTTATCGATGTTTTTGACTGCAACACCATCACTGACAATTTAGCCGGCAGCGGCAGCACTTTGCAGCTCCTGCGGGCAGGAGCGAGTGGCAACTCGCTGCTGCCGCTTTCCTCCAGCAGCAGCATATTCCAGTTTCAGGGTCCGGGCGAAGTCATTCCCGACGGGCAAGGAGGCGTGCTGGCAGCCTGGGATATGAATTTCCAGGACCAGAGCAATAACTTCACTGACGTTGCGCACATAACCCATGTGGACCAGAACGGGAATGCCACTGACTACACGCTGCCCTTTTCGCAGCTAGAGGGTTGGTGTGGCGATGCCCCGTGCCAGATTGGTGGCGGGCGAGGACGCCTGGTGCTGGGCGACAACAATATCGCCTTTGCCAGCAATAGCCACGAGCTGATTGCCTTTGACGTTAACAGCGGCGCGGTACAGTGGACCCGGTCGGCGCCGCAAAACCATCAATTTCCTCTGGTGGCGGCTTCGGCGGGGGGCGGCGTGGTGGTGACCGACCTGAGTTATGACAACAGTAACACTCCCACACAGCAGGTTGTCAGTCTCGACTCCACTGGCAACTCCACTTATGATTCCAGCTTTGCCACCGGCGTCTCCAACCTCGACTACTGGACTCTCGGCGAATATCTCGGCGTGAGTAACACATTCCAGCAAATCATGAGCGCCACGCCTTTCCAACTCGCCCTGACTGCCGCGCCCAACCCAGGCGGAGGCAGCCGGTTTAAGAACGGCTCAGCGAAGCGGTTAGAACTTGCGCACTTTGTGAACCATGATCCCGATACGCCAACTGTAACCCTACTAAACTATGAGAGAGATTTTGAAAACGTGGTGCCGCAGACAGTCGCTCCTTCCAAGTACTACCTGGGGGACCTTCCGCCTGCATCTAACATAACCAACTTCAGGAAAGAGATAACAAACCCACTTGATATCGTTGGATTCATCGGGCATGCCTTCGAGGTCAACGGTTGCAAAAACACAACCTGTATTCCTCAAGTCATCCCATTCTCTGTTGGTCTTGTTTTTGGAGGCAACGACAAGGAGTGGTGGATTCGGTCACCTCAACCAGGTGACAATCCCTCCTATAATGTGCCCGTTCCGGATCCCAATAACCCCCACGATGCGGGGATTCATATTTCTATTCTCAACAAACCTTTTATTCAAACGCAAGCCAAGGTTGTCTTCATTGCCGCTTGCGCCGACAACCCCTATTTCGAACAACTGTGGAACATCTCAGACAGCACTCCGAACCAGGCGCTCATTGTGCCGCAAGATACGGCAGTTTTCTTCCAGCCCGCGTACGTCTTTTGGAAGGAACTGGCGCGCAGCTTGACTGCCGGCGATACAGTCGACAAAGCCGTTATCAGTGCAAATGACAAAGTTCAAAAGTCAACGTTTCCTGCAGGAGTAGAAAAAGTTGAATGGAAGCTGATTGGAGGTAAGGATGCCAACCACAACTATATCCACTTATATTAGACATGCTTTCTATTTGTTTGTGCTTGCTTGTTCATTGATTCATGCCGCTCTTGGCCAGAATCAATCTGGCCAGGACAAGTCAAAACAACGGCAAGGAGCGGTTGACCGCGTTGAATATGCCAAACATTTCCTGGGAATATTCTATCCGGAGATGGAGAAGCACCAGTTTCGTGTAGTTATCCGCGACAAAACTCCCTTCAACCTTTCTCCCTCGTTGATTGAATTCGCTCTTGAATTAGAGTCGCCGAAGCCTGACGAGCGGATCATTATGGGCGAAATGCCGCACCCCGATGAGAGTGTGCTCAAACTGCTGCCATTCGACTCGGGATTTTGGTTTAACAACAAGGGCCAGTTATTTCAATACGGTCTGACCGCTCAATTGCTTCACGAGGAGCGAATTCAGAACGTTGAGAGAGAGATCAACCTTCACCAGCAATGGAGCGACGAAGAAGCGATAGCTGCCCTTGAGAGAGGAGGTGCGAAATATGGCCCGCGAGAGAAGGAAGCTTTTTTGAGAACGTTACCGCTAAGCTCTTTGACGGAATTGTTTGGTAAGACGACTATCGCGTCGACGAGGTTCAATCTAAGGGTCGAATTGCCATCCGGTGAACGGCGATCAGGAACACTGACGTGGACGGTCTATTTCAAATGCGGGGATGATAAACATCCCGCTGCTATCTACGGGGCCTCCTTCGAGCCATTTGAGGGCCGGTTGCTGAACCTGGGAAAACAGGACAGCATTCCCCAGTGATACTTCTCCATTTCTCAACCCCGAAGAGACGATGTTGTGGGACTTTCTCGCGCCGCACCATGCGTAAGAGCCTTTCCATTGCAAGCATACGCCCGGTGGGACAAATGACATCGGCTCGCACATGCCGGTCTTAATATTGACGATCACCTGCATGTGACGAAGGGGAGAGTACTGCTTATTGTCGTGACAGAACAGCCAATGTCACCAGCGATTACGCGGCCTTTCTTTAATTCAATGTTCGCGCACCATGATCACATCGGTTGGCAGGCTTCCGCCACTCGGGAATGGCGATCCTGGCACCGGCGTGAGCGCTCCGGATGCGCTGTTAAAACTGAAGACGGCGATATTGTTTGACGGAGAGTTGGTTTCAGCATTGCTCCCGTTTGTGGCGAGCACAAATTTGTCTTGCGGGTCGGCGCGCACCATGCTTATGCCGATGCCTTGTGTGTTGAAGGGCGACCCGGCAACCTCGGTCGGCGTACCGTTGCCTGGATCAATCGAATAAACACGAAGAAGGCCGCCCTTGAAGGGATCTTCCTCGATGGTAAATAGAAACTTGCCGGCCGGATCGTTGACCAGACGGGTACCAAGTATCTGGTGATCTCCTGTTGGCGCCATGGTTGGACGCCCGGTGCTGTCAATCTGTGCAACAATCGTCGGCTCTGTAGCGCAAGCAAATCTACCGCCGGCGAAGGCAGCCACAGAGCTTACGTCTCCGCTGAAGTTGGGCAGGTCGTTCATCTTCGTAAGGGCGCCGTTCTTATCCCGCTGGATGACCGTGAAGAATCCACTACCATGCCAACCCAGATATCCGGCGTACAGATACGGACTGAAGGGAGTCACCAGAACGGCCAGGGCCCATTTGTCAACGCGCGGATCGTCTCCGGGAGTGTTGGCAAAATAAGGAGAACCGGGCAACGCGGTAAATCCAGAATCGCTCAGCGCATAGCCAAAAATTGCTTCGTTGGCCCCAACATAGACCAGAGAGGCTGATTCATCGGCAGTAATTGCGTTCATGCTCACTCCGCGGAGTGAGACTGTACTGAACGACGTGAGCGCGCCCGTGCTGGAGTCTATCTTAAAGGCCTCGAGCTGGACTCGTTCGCCGGCTATGACAAATTTGTTCCCGATGCTGGCCAGCCAATGCACCCCGCTCGCCGGGGCTGAGCCCGTGAGAACTAACGAGCCATCAGAGTTCATCTTGAAAATAGAGATATCGTCCGAGCCACTGTTTGCCACATAGACAAATCCGGCCTGTGTGCTGCCCGATCCTCCACCAGATCCCGAACCGCCGCCAGAGCCTGAACCGCCAGACCCAGAGCCACCTCCGGTAGGAGAGCCGGAGCCGCCTGCGGAACCGCCGGGAGGCGTGTTCCCGATCCCGGGGGACGAGGAATTGTTGGCTTTGCCGGCAGTGCCACAAGCCTCTAGAAAAAATGCTGTAGTAAACAGAAGAAGGATTGCAAAGAGCTGGAACACATCGATTCGGCGCATGAGTAGAGTCCTCTGTCAGTTCAGGCATGAAAGCGGGACAGGGGATAGCTTGCAGTACCCAATGTGGAATGTTACTGCTTACTACGATGCTGCTTCCCGCTGCAGTGTAGGCAGGGTAAATCTAAAATTTGTTTGTCGTAAATGGTCAAGGATTTTCCAAATCTTGCAAACCCACAAGCAAACCATCTCACCGAAATATTTCATTCTCAACACAAACACAATGCACGGATCGTCGATTTTGCAACCACTTGGAAGCCGTTGCGTTCGAGGGCTGTATGAAGATCGCTCGGAATCAAGGAATCGTTTTGCACAAGAAGAACCCTAGACGGAGCTTGGCCGTGATCTTCTTGCGGGGATTTGCCAGTTCTCGAACGTGGCATTAAGGGTGCACTCCCAATACCGCCAATCTCCAAGGTCATCATCCGTCGCATGAGATCGTCTTGAAAAAGAAACCTCAGCAGAAGGAAATTGCGGGTGGTCGTAAAGTCTGAGCAAAACAGCACATCGTTTACCGCCCGCGCGGGCTATCCTAAAAGTATGGCTGTTTTCAAAATGAAGAAATGTCCAACTTGTATCGGAATTGGCTCATGCACCGAAGGCGATAAATGCCCAACCTGTGAAGGGACGGGCGAGGTGGCTAGCGATGAAGTCATTATTGACGAGCCTTGCCAACCCCTCAAGCACTCCGAAAAAGTGGCATGAAACCGATCCACTATCAAATTGTGACGCGACGCGTTGAACGCCGCCCGGTTGTACTGGAATCAAGGAAGCTTTTTGCTGCTGGTTCGCCTGGCCTAGCTGTTTACTATACAGACCCGCTTGCTGCTGATGCCGGAAGGGACAGCGGATAATGTCGAATCGGGAACAGCATAGGATTCTTTGCGTCACGCCTTTCGCTGCTCATCACGAGACTCTGCAATCTGTTCTTCGTTCAGCGAAATATAGAATCGCCTCTTCCATGACGGTAGATCAGGCAATTGCGTTTTGTATTAGTAACCGCGTGGCCGCAATAGTGCTGGACTCAGCGTTCTTGACAGAGCAAGACTGGTCCGCAATTCAGACGTTCAAGAGCATCTGCTCCGGAATTCCTATTCTTGTTCTGGCTGACAATCACGACGAGAAAATTCCGCAAGAGGTGGATGCGGTTGCCAAGTCAGCCGAACTTATATTGAAGAAATTACAGCAACTCGTTGATCGTCACCCTCCCCGGAGTAAATCGCAGGGTGCTTAGCAACTACGATTGCAGGAAAGCCGGGCTGCGTTGGATAAATTCCTTAAACCTTATCTACCGAAAGCCCTAAAGCCGTGGCGATGCCCATTGTGTGGCCAGCAACGCAAAAAGAAAATCGGCTTCAACTCATAAGACCTTCCTACCTGATTCGCAAGCAGCGCGTGAAAAGCCCTTTGACATAATCTTCCAAAGAGCAAAAACGAAGGAATGGCGCGCCCTGAGAGATTCGAACTCCCGACCTTCTGATTCGTAGTCAGACGCTCTATCCAACTGAGCTAAGGGCGCGACCGTGTGGTGCAGTTGAAACCTTGATTATAACGTATGGCCGATGGAAGTAAGAAGAGCGAAGTGTGAAGGAAGAATGCAAATGCGAGTATTCAGTACGAATTTTTTTCCTTGGGGTTCGCCGCTAACGAGGGTCATCAGGAGAGCACATGGAAGTAGGAGAGCACATGGAAGTAGGAGAGCACATGGAATATTTCTTAATGAGAGTTGCTGCTCCCCCTCAGATTCCGCGTAGCCCTTTTCCAAAATTACTAAGTAATTCTTTCTTAGGGGTGGCAATTCCTACCCTTGCAGGCGGCCATGCGCAACAGCTAAGTCTTTTATTTTCAATAAACTCATATTTGGCGTGGGCCGTGCAATATGGTATGGCAGACGAAGTGGCGCGCAATAGGAACACTCTAGAACAAACTTCGGCCAGAGGTTTAAGGAGTGTTCCTTTTGCTTTTATAGAAGCTTTTGGTCATTAGCTCTAGCCTTTAACTCGTTTACCCTTAAAATCCTAACTTCTCTTCTGATTTCCCAAATCTAATCTCTAGCCAGTTCCACTGGTTCGGCTGCAATGCAGAGTGACTTTAGTTAGGCCAGGTTTATCTTTTCTGTGAGATCCAAACCTGCACGGCGCAGCAAGGCTTCTACATTGCTTTCGTTGAGGCGGGTCGCGTCAAATTCCACGCGCACGGTCTTATTCTTTTCATCGAAGCGCAGGGCGCGGATGCCGTAAACTTCCCGCGCGCTCCCCAGGGCCCGCATCTCCGCCTCACCGGGAGGCATTCCGTAGCGAAAACAAACGTCTACCGTAGTCATGAAGTCCCTTCTACTGTTTGGAATGAAAGCCATATGTACCGAGAACCGGCACTCACTCAATATAAATGAGAGAGCTCGATTTACAGAAATTGCCGCAATAGGACTGAAGCTGTGCCTGCAAAACCTGCAAGGGCCAGGCAGAGGACGAGCGTCGTTGACATAGGGGTGGGGGGTATATATAAAATGATCCTATGAAATCGAAAGCGAAGAAGAACCCCGAGACTGCTGTTTGTGGATGCGAAACCACCGCCTCGCCCCGCAAAGCGGCGGCGGTTGATCCCGAGATCAAGATTGCAAATCTGCACCGCTTGAATCGCATTGCCGGGCAGGTGCGGGGGCTGCAAAAGATGGTGCAGGAAGACCGCTACTGTGCCGATATCCTGATGCAGATTTCGTCAGTGCAGGAGGCCCTGCGTGGCGTGAGCAGGGAACTGATGCGCAATCATCTGCGCCACTGTGTCACGCAGGCGGTGCAACACGGTTCCAAACAAGAGGCCAACGGAATGTACGAAGAGATTGTCGAGTTCATGTTTAAGAATCGAGCTCTTAGCTCCTAGCCTTTAGCTCTTGTTTTTAGTTTCTGAAAGGTTGGTAATTGTGAATCAGACGGAGAATCAGGCTGCGACAGTTGTCGATCCGGTATGCGGAATGAAGGTGGTCCCGGAAAAGGCCAAAGCAAAGGGCGAGCACAAAGGGCAGAGCTACTATTTCTGTTGCCCGGGATGCGCGCAGAAGTTTCAGGCCGATCCGGAAAAGTATCTGGCCCCGCCTAAACCTGCGGGCCTGATTCAACTTGGGGGCAAAGCAGTGCCCTCTGCTTCCTCGCATGCGGGTAGCGAACATACAAATGCAAACAGCTTGACGGCTGCAACACGGCCGGCCGCACCAGGCAAAGTCGAGTACATCTGCCCAATGGATCCGGAGGTGTTAAGCGACAAGCCCGGGGCATGTCCTATTTGCGGTATGGCGCTGGAGCCGCGCACGTTGTCGTCCGAAGCCGGTCCGGAAGACGACACCGAATTGCGCATGATGAGCCGGCGTTTCTGGATCAGCGTGGTTCTGGCGCTGCCCCTGGTAACAGTTTCGATGGCGCAGATGTTTACAGGTCCGGATGCACCCTGGTTCAGCGCCATTGCTGCGTACTGGAATTGGGTGCAATTGGCGCTGGCGACCCCTGCCGTCCTATGGTGCGGATGGCCATTGCTGGAGCGCGGCTGGAAGTCGTTTCTCACCCGCCATCTCAACATGTTCAGCCTGATCGCGGTAGGGATTGTAGCCGCTTATAGCTACAGCTTGGCGGCTACGCTGATGCCTGGGATTTTTCCTTCCTCGTTTCGTGGCATGACCGGAAGGCCGGATGTGTATTTTGAAGTAGGAGCGGCAATCACTTCGCTGGTCCTTCTGGGCCAGGTTTTGGAGCTGAGAGCGCGAGCGCGCACCAGCGCTGCCATACACGCCCTGCTTGATCTTTCTCCTAAGATTGCTCACCGGGTGGCTAATGAAACCGAGTCGGACGTGTTGCTGGGCGAGGTGCAGGTAAGCGATGTGCTGCGCGTGCGTCCGGGCGAGAAGATACCGGTGGATGGCACAGTACTGGAAGGGAAGAGCGCGGTGGATGAATCCATGATCACCGGCGAATCCCTGCCTGTAGACAAAGAACCGGACGCCAAGGTCATTGGCGCAACGCTGAACACCACCGGCGCATTCACGATGCGGGCCGAGCGCGTGGGCAGCGAAACCCTGCTGGCGCAAATTGTGCGCATGGTGAGCGAGGCCCAGCGCAGCCGCGCGCCCATCCAGCGGATTGCCGATGTGGCGGCCGCGTACTTTGTGCCCGCAGTTTTTGCCGCAGCGCTGATTACATTTGTTGTCTGGGCATGGATTGGCCCAGCCCCGCGCATGGCGCATGCACTGCTTGCCGCTGTGGCGGTGCTGATTATTGCCTGTCCGTGCGCGCTAGGGCTGGCTACACCGATGTCCATCATGGTGGGGACAGGACGTGGCGCCGCTGCCGGCGTCCTCATCAAAAAGGCTGAAGCCCTGGAGTCCATGGAAAAAATCGATACCGTCGTCGTAGATAAGACCGGAACCCTCACTGAAGGCAAGCCTGAGCTGGTGCACGTTGTTCCGCTTGGCAGCTTTGATGAAAATGAAGTTTTGGCTCTGGTCGCCAGCGCGGAACAAAACAGCGAACATCCGCTGGCAAGGGCGGTTGTGCGTGCGGCCGAGAAGCGCGGCTTACCTATGCGTCCCAGCACCGGCTTCCGGTCTGTTACCGGGGCAGGAATTGAAGCAATAGTAGATGGAAAATCCATAACTATCGGAAACCAAAGGCTTTTTTATGAGCTTGGAATAGCAGTTGATAGCACACTACAACAGGCAGAGAAGATGCGCCGCGATGGCCAAACCGTTACACTGGCCGCGATTAACCGGAAACCAGCGGCGTTGCTGGGGATTGCCGACCCTATGAAAGCGACGACTCCCGAGGCGCTGCAGGCTCTGCGAAAAGAAGGCGTCCACGTGATGATGCTCACCGGCGACAACCAGGTCACCGCCGAGGCGATAGCGGTTCGACTAGGATTGCAGGAATTTCGCGCCGAGGTTTCGCCGCAACAGAAGCTGGAGGTCGTCAGGAAATTGCAGGCCGAAGGAAGAAAAGTTGCCATGGCGGGCGACGGTGTCAATGACGCTCCTGCGCTGGCACAAGCCGACGTGGGTATCGCTATGGGTACCGGAACCGACGTGGCCATAGAAAGCGGAGACATTACGCTGGTGAAAGGCGACCTGCGCGGCATCGTGCGCGCTCGCCGGTTGAGTGAAGCCACCATGCGCAATATCCGGCAGAATTTGTTTTTCGCCTTCGTCTACAACGCGCTGGGAATACCTATAGCGGCCGGCGTGCTGTATCCGTTCCTGGGAGTTTTGCTGAGCCCCATGCTAGCCGCAGCCGCCATGAGCCTCAGTTCAGTCAGCGTGATCAGCAATGCGCTGCGGTTGCGAAGGGTGAAGCTGTAGTTCATCACAGATACTCAGGGGCACAAGCTAATCACTGGTTATCCACCGGTTCGTCTGAAAGTCGTAATACACGACACCGAAGAACATGACGGCAAAATATAAGCTGGGTCTGTTCTCGTCGTAGCCGAACTTTCGTTCGATTAGCGTATATCTCGCGTCTGGAACAGACGAAAGATATGTAGGAACAAGCTCATCCAATCCCTCGGGATAGCGGCCATTGTGGGCGCGGAATTGTTTGCACGCGGCGATAACCGGAGCCGCCCTGCGTTCCGCGACCTTCCAGTTGAATTGCAGCAAAGCGAAAGTCGCAATAACGAGACAGACATAGATAGCGGCGACTTGAAGCCGCTTTAGAAAACGCGGCCTGTTTTGGACAGGGCTCAAGAGAATGACGGGAGCAATGAACATGCCCATACCCCCAATCAAACCAACACCGAATAGCACTTCGAATCCAAAGAGTATTGCTGCAACTATCAGATGACGACGAAACGATAATCCTTCTCGGTCGTGTGGCATTTACCGGCCCTGCCTCGTACTCAATCACATGATAACCGCCAACAGTATCGCTTGTGCTCGACTTTCAGCAACCTGCTAAAGCTGCTGTAAGTATTGCAATATGTCGGGCCTGGTCCACTCGACTGCGCCGATAAATTTACGGCGGATGACGCCCCGGGTATCGATGATGAAAGTTTCAGGATATCCATCCGTTTTGTAAAGCAGTCCACTCTTTTGCTCGGAATCGTGGACCGTGAGCAGATTGATGTCATGTTCGCGGAGAAAGCGGTGATAAGCATTGTCGTCCTGATCCAGGCTGACGGCAAGAACATTGACATGGTCTTTCATTCGCGATTGCATGGCGATCAGCGAGGGAAGCTCCTCGATGCATGGCGCGCAATTGGAAGCCCAGAAATTCAATACAATTACTTTGCCGCGCAGGTCGTGCAGAGAAACGGAGCGATCGGCATCCCGCACGGTAAAATCGGGCGCAGGTCCGCCGACTAGGGCCGGTTGAATGCCCCGATCGCAGCCCCAGGCCAGCAGAAAGACGAGCAGGAGCCCTGCCCAGCAGCCAATCTTTTTCGGCGAAACACGCATAATTCGTATAATAAAAGAGTTCCACATGTCAGGTCATGGGTCGATCATAAAATCTGAAACGGCCCCATTTCCGTACTATTTTCTGGCCTGGCGGCAGTTGCCGCACAAACATTTTGTAGTGCTTCCACGCTCTTCTGACAATCTATACCAGAGACGGGAGGCGAATACCGGAGAGATGAATGATTTATCTGACACGACGAGTAGAATTCTCCGCTTCGCATTATTATCACAGTCCGGAATTTTCTGACGAAGAAAATCGCCGTATCTTCGGCAAGTGCAATAACCCCCACGGTCATGGGCATAACTATATTTTAGAAGTGACGGTGAAAGGTGACATTGATTCCAAGTCGGGCTTTGTGATGGACCTGAAGCAGTTGAAAGATATCATGAACCGCGAGGTGGTAGAGGCGCTCGATCACCGCAATTTGAATAAAGAGGTGCCCGAGTTCGCGGAGCAGATTCCCACCTCGGAGAATATCGCCATCGCTATCTGGAACCGGCTCACGCCCAACCTGAGGCTGGCGCAACTGCATCGGGTACGGCTGTATGAGACAGCCGATTTGTTCGTGGATTTTTACGGAGAAGCATGAAGGCTCATCTGACCCGGCGGTATAGATTTTCAGCTTCGCACCGGCTGCACAATGACGCCATGTCAGCCGAAGAGAACACGGCCCTTTACGGCAAGTGCAATAACCCGTATGGCCACGGACACAACTACATCCTTGAGGTCACGGTGAGCGGCCAGGTGGACCCGCGCACGGGCATGATATGCAACCTGGTGAACCTCGACAGATTAGTAAACCAGGAGATCGTGAAACGCTACGACGATGGCAACCTGAACACCATGGATGAATTCCAGAAACTGGTGCCCACCACAGAAAATTTGTGCGTGGAAATTTTTAATCGGTTGCAAAGCGGATTTCGTTCGGCGAAGGTAGAGAAAGTACGGATTGAAGAGACCATGATGAATTCATTCGAATATGCCGGCGGCAGGGAATTGGCGCACTGATGGGAAAAGGAAGAGAGATGAAACCAGTGCCGGAGCAGGTTTCCGTGACCGAAGCCGGCACAGAAGAGCTGTTGCGTGAATTGCTGGTGCGATTGGGTGAAGACCCGGAGCGCGAAGGGTTATTGCGCACACCGCAGCGCATGGCGCGCGCCTTGCAATATCTGACTAAGGGCTACCAGGAAGATCCGGAACAACTGCTCAAGAATGCCCTGTTTACCGTGGACTACGACGAGATGGTCATCGTGAAAGACGTAGAGATGTTCAGCCTGTGCGAGCACCACATTCTGCCGTTTTTTGGAAAGGTACACGTGGCTTATATCCCAAAAGGCAAAGTGATCGGCTTAAGCAAGATTCCACGGCTGATTGACGCTTTTGCCCGCAGATTGCAGGTACAGGAGAGGCTAACCACACAAATTGCGGAATGCATCCAGAGCGCCATCAGGCCCGAGGGAGTCGGCGTTGTAATCGAGGCACGCCATCTGTGCATGATGATGCGCGGAGTCGAAAAGCAACACTCCGCCGCGGTGACCTCTTCCATGCTGGGATCGTTCCGCGAGCAACAGCAGACCCGTGAGGAGTTCTTGTCGCTGATCCGGCAGAAAAGCGGCAACGGGTTCTGAAAGCTGCTTTGACGTAGATCTGGAACCGCTTTGTTGTAGAGACATAGCTTGCTACGTCTCCAGATGGAAGCGCCACTGTTTCTCACAACGATTGAACTCAGAATGCCAGAAAATTCAAAAAAAATTAAACAACATGCGGATGTGTTGCAAGGCAAAGTTGCCGTGGTCACCGGCGCCAGCCGCGGCATCGGTCTGGCAATCGCAGAGACACTAGCCGCTGCCGGATGCAAGCTGTGCATCACTGCCCGTAATGGCGAACACTTGCGAAAAGCTGGACAAAAGCTTAAGCCCCATAATGTAGAAGTTTTGGAAAAGACCTGCGACATCGGCAGCCCTGAATCTGTCGCCAGCTTTTTTCAGGCGGTCAAAGAACAGTTTGGAAACATAGATATTCTCGTCAATAACGCGGGCATGGCGCATCCACTGGCGGACGTAGAAAAGCTGGAATGGAAGACGTGGCAACAAGTGCTGCAGGTGAATCTTTCCGGATTGTTCTTAGTGACGCATTCAGCCCTGCCGCTTATCAATGCAGACGGCGTCATCGTGAATAATCTCTCGATTGCCAGCAAGCAGGTATTCAAAGGCATGTCTGCCTATTGCGCTTCAAAGTTCGGCGCCCTGGGATTTACCCAGGCATTGCGCGAAGAAGTTCGCGGACGTGGTATCCGGGTATTAGCCTTGATTCCCGGCGCGGTGGATACGGAAATCTGGCAGCAGTTCTGGCCGGAGGCGCCACGCAAGCGCATGATTTCACCCCAAACCGTTGCTCAGGCGGTGCTGCATGCCATCACCGTGCCGGCGGGAGCGGCGGTTTCAGAACTGACGATAGAGCCAGTGGCCGGAACGCTGTAAACCGCAGCGCCAGTGGCGCTCATTCGTAGGAAAAACGCTGCGGCCTGGCGGGGAAGAGCTTGATCAGCAGCAGGCCGGCGAGAAAACCTCCTACATGCGCCCAGACGGCAACTCCGCCGCCGTTCTGGTGGGCGGCATAACTGATCGTATCGGCGGCCCCGGTGAGGAACTGCACAACGAACCAATAGATCAGGAAAATCCAGGCGGGCAGCCAGGTCAAGAAAACGAAGAAGAACGGCACCAGGGTCAAGACGCGCGCTGAAGGATAGAGCAGGAAATACGCTCCCATGACGCCGGCAATCGCTCCACTGGCTCCCACGGTGGGCGCAGTCGAGTGCAAATTAAAGACGGTGTGAACCAGATCGGCGAGGATGCCGCAGGCCAGATAGAAGCCGAGATAAGGCAGATGTCCGAGATGGTCTTCCACGTTATCCCCAAAAATCCATAGAAACCACATATTGAAGATAATGTGCCCCCAGCCGCCGTGCAGAAACATTGAGGTCAGGATGGGGAAAACTGCGCTTACAAAATTTACGTTGTGGCTGCCGGATATCCAGGCAGTGATGTTGGCGGGGGTGGCCCCAAACAGCGTGAGAAAGACGCTTTGTTCCGCCTGCCCCAGCGTCTTTTGAAACAGAAAGATCGCCACATTAAGCCCAATCAGAAAGTAGTTCACATACGGCGTAGTGTAGCGGGGGGCGTCGTCGCGGATGGGGATCATCGCAGTAAGGAATAACTATATAGAATACATGGTACAAGGTTGAGATTCAGAAAATGGATGGAGTGTTGATTCTCGATAAGCCGGCCGGCCTGACCTCACATGACGCGGTCAACCGCTTGCGCCGCATCGCTGGCGAGCGTTCCATTGGCCACTTAGGCACGCTCGACCCGATGGCCACCGGGGTTCTGCCCATGCTGCTGGGACGAATGACGCGGCTGGCGCAATTTTATCTGCATTGCGAAAAGGAATACGAAGGCGAGATCCGCCTGGGATATGCCACCGATACATACGATGCAACCGGCGAACCCAGCGGGCCGCCCGTCGCGGTAAATTGCACAGAGGCGGAAATCCATGCCGCCGCTGCCGGGTTCGTAGGAGTTATTGAGCAGACGCCGCCGGCATATTCCGCTAAGAAAATATCCGGCGTACCTGCCTACAAGCTGGCACGCAAAAATCAGGCAGTCGAACTGAAGCCGGTCCAGATCGAAATCAAGAAACTAGAAATTACAGCCGTGGAAAAAAACTTGGTGGGTTTCCGCGCACAGGTCGCGTCAGGAACTTATTTGCGTTCCATAGCTCATGACCTCGGACGTCAACTTGGGGTAGGCGGCCACCTGGCAAGCCTTCGCAGAACGGCAGTGGGGGAGTTCAGGATTGAAGAGGCCCATGGGCTGGAAAAACTGGACCGTATACGTATAGAAGCAGGCTCCTCGCCTACGGATTCAATGTCCGATAACGAATATTACTGTCTAGCTGGACCGGAAGGTATGGCCAATTTCTTAATCTCGCCCTTTCACCTGTTACCGCAATTCCCGGTGGTGAGGGCAGATGAAACCGCGTTGCGGAAGATCCGTCACGGGAATGCTTGCAATCTCCCGAACTTCACCGCAGCGCCCCTGGTTAAGGTCTTCGACGGCAATCAACTGATTTGCATCGCGCGTCGTATCGCCGGCACTCTATTCCAACCCAAGGTTGTTTTGTGCCACGACCAGGTCCCAACTGCTAAAACTGAAAAAGTTTGGTAAATATATACGGACTTACAGAGGCCTGTCGATAGCAAAGTAGTAAACAATAACCAGCCATGATTTATGATCGGGATTGTCTCTTGAAAAGAGAGGGAGAATGGCAAAAACCGACATACATAAAAAGCCGGCGCACAACAGTAATCCTGCCATCGCCCGCGTCATACGCGAGCGTGGGTGCTCGCGAGAGCGGGCGCGACAGATTGTTATGAAAGAACTGTTAGAGTCGAGCGGGGTAAAAGATCTGCAGGATAGAGCAAGCGCCCTCGAAAAAAGATTCACTGCTATTGAAATCCAGTTGATGAAACTTGAACGGCGTATCGACAGGATGTTACGCGAGAAGCTAGCCCAGAAACGTGAGGCACTTGTCAGGCGGATTGCCGACATAGATGCGCTATCAGCTCAGTGCCAAGTAGAGGCCAATCGCTCCCACAATTCCCACAGCAATTAAAGTTGGACTTACGCCTGGCGCCGGCGGCGGAGTACTCGAGTAGTCAAACGAGCTGGTGAGGTCTGGACCTGGTGGAGCTGGTTGGACAGGCGGAGCTGTAGGCTTGGTTGCCGCGATCGCGTTGCCGTAGGTATAGGCCCGCGCCATTACGTTGTTAACGTAGCTGATGACGCCGGAAGGGAAGCCGTTGGGATATCCGCCGCGCGCGCGGATCTCCATATCGACTTTTTGCGGTCCCCAATTGTAGGCGGCGAGTGCGAGCTGCCAGCTCCCATATTTTGCGAACATCTGCGACAGGTACATGCAGCCGCCGCGGATGTTGTCATAAGGGTCTTTTGGATCCACTCCAAGGGCGGCGGCCGTCGCCGGCTCGAGCTGCATGACGCCGATCGCGCCGGCGGAGCTAATCACGAGCTGGCCATTGGGACGATACTGGCAGATCCCGGATTCGATAACCGCGACGCCCAGGGCGATTTCCGGAGGCACTCCTATGGAGTTTGCGGTCTGAATCACCACATCGCGCAGATCGACATTGCCAATAGTGCAAGACATTGAAACTGGGTTAAATTCTGCTCTCTTTTTAGATGCAGCTCGCGATTCTTATTTGCCGACAAAACAATAATATTCATCGCCTTGGCTCTGTTCGATCACCTGATAGGTCTCGCCGTTTGCCATAGCCGTGATCTGCGTGAGGGCCGCGGACGGTGAAGTCTGAATCGAGCCTTGCTTGAAGGTAACGTTGTCGAACGCCATTGCGCCAACCGATGCATAGTGCCGCGCTATCTTGCTCGTGGTCGAGTCATTTGCCGGCGGGGCGCGGCGCGTCCAGTGCGAAACGCATGCTGCCGGTTCTGCGGCGAGCGTTGTCCAGTTAGCGCCGGCTCCCTCACCCGTGTGTTGTGCGTCCCAAAGTACAAAGCAATATGCTGGATGCGCAGAGACCTTCACCTGAAAGGTGAGAATAGTTTCATTTCCACCGGGTGTCGATTTTTGCTGGACGTCCACCATACGGTAGACGACGGCCTGGTCGTGAAGAAAGAACGGCGTAGGGCCGGCCTCAATGTAATGACGCACCGCCAGCGGCGCTCCTAGCTCCTGAGAGAGTCCGGGCATCGCTACAGCAATCATGACGGCCGCAAGAGAGAAAAGTTTTTTTAGTTTCATTTGTGGACGGTCCTCCAGGCAACCCTGAAATGAAATTACGCCGGCAGGAGAATGCGGCACAAGTGGCAAGTTGGTTAATCTCCGGAGGCACTCCTAAAAGCTAGGGTTTCTGGGTGTAAATCACCCAAGCGGTTTGTGTTGCCGTGGCCGCGTCGGTGTTGATGTTGATAAAGTCGCCGGGGTTCAACGTGGCCATGAACTCCACTTGGCTCATCTGTTGGTTTAAGATGCTGCCGGCATTGAAGATTGCATTGGCGTTTGCCGGCGATCCCGCATTGGGAACGATGTTGACGGTTATCGTGCGCGCGCCGCCGCTATTGTTCCAGTACCAGATGGTTGGAGCCTCGACCAGGTTGAGCGCCGCCGGAAAGCCGATCAGCGACACCGTCTTACCGGCCGGCACAGTGAACAAAGTATTGGCTCCACTGCTCAGCGACAAAAGACGCGCGTCAAATATTGGGACCGTAGCATCGAACTCGACCACGTAAGCCCAGACGCTCATACCGGATGCGCTGTTATTTACGGCAAATTTTTCTCCCGCGTGCAGCAGGAATGGCGCCATCGAGTTGGCGTGGCTGGCAGCTCCGGCCGCAACGTTGTTGGCGATGAAATCAAAGGTGTGATAGGTGCCCGCGGTGTCCTTAAATTCTGCCAGAGTCGTGACGGCGCCGGCGTTGCCGATCGGGTTGGTGAACATCGTTTCCAGCACGAGCGCGTTACGGCCGGCAGGAACGGTGTACAGGTCCACGTTCCCGGAAGCGGAGCTGATGGCGTAAGCCGATGGAAATTTGGCATTCGTAAGCGGGATATTGATCGGCCCGAATGACATCGCGTAATCGATGAGCGCGGCGCCGCTTGGACTGCTGAGAGTTACGTGCGATAGTCCTGGCGCCGTCGCCTGGTTGCTCAGTGTGACGGCCGTGGTATTCGGATCGAAGGTATTGACGGTGTAGGGGTTCAAAGCGCCATCGGCAACGGCATCCGTCTGCACCTGGTTGCTATTGAGCAACAAGTTGACACTGCAGCCGCAAACCCCGGTTGGAGGCACCGGCGTGGTAGTGCGTAACACGTTATAGTTCAGCGCCCCAGGAGCCGCGGTCCAATATACGCGCGCAAAAGAAGTCCCTCCGCCTGGGTTGCTGAAGCCGGTCGTCTGTCCGGAGCAAGGCCCGAAGACTGCAGAGTCTCCGACCGTGTAGTGAGCGACGATCCAGTAGTAATACGTCTGGTTGCCGGCCAGCCCGTTCAACGATTGCGCCACGCAGTTCGGCACCGGCTGCGGAGCGTTGGAAAGCTGCAGGGTTATGTTGCGGGCGTTGTAGTCGGGAGCGGTGGACTGCTGGGCTGCAGCCGGCAGAGCGATCAAAGCGCAGAAAATGGCGATGTCAAATATATTCGACACCAGGCGGCGGATGTAACGTATGTTGTACATGTTTGTGTAACTCACTTCCCGGAGCACAGTGCTACGTTCTTTCCCGTTTTGGCGTCCACTGCTAACGTGAACTTGCCGCAGTAGCAGCTCGCCAGAGTGCCATCGTCATTTTTTGCGGTGACGTGGCAATTCTGAAAGGTCGAGATCTCGCCGGCCGGCTTCGGTTTCTTTTGCGCGGCGCAGCCCGCCAGTAGCAATGCCAGCGAGATAAACAATATCGGGGCCCAGGGTTTCATCTTCGTCTCTCTCAGGTCCGCTCGCGTGCGCTGGTCCAGCTTTCATATCCGTTTTCTCCCTTGGCCGTCGGGGGTCTCGGCGGGATCCAGCCGTTCCTGATCAGGCCGGCCATGATGAGCTTGACGTCTTCCTGCAACTGTTTGAACTCACCGCGGACGACTCCCAGGGCATAGACGCCGGCGAACAGAGTTGCCAGGAACGAGAGTGCACTGATGATCAGCGACGCCAGCGCGATTTTGTCGGACAGTGTCATAAATAAAAACCCCCGAAGCCGGGCGCTGCAGGGCGCCGTATCTTCGGGGGCAATTTCGTTTAGCTTTCTTTTTAGATGCAGCTCGCGATCATCGTGCTACGATTTACGCGACTTGCAAACAACAAAAGGCCCGGTTCACGGCCGGGCCTCTTGAAAAACTTAAAACAGGAGTCTGAACGACATGAGTATACCACCGCGCGCGCGGGAGCTTATGGATGCATTGATTTGTGCCGTTATTGTCGGTGCTTTTTGGGAGACGCTGAAAGGCGCCGTCCTCAACACGCTTCGTGACTGGCCACATCTTCTGTACCTGGCCGGTTTTCTCTGGCTGATGATTCAGCTTGGACGGCACCGTGAAACAACGGACCCACTGAAGCCGCTGAATTTGCGCCGGCTCATTGAGAAGTACGGTCCTTCTACGACAGCCGAGATTACACAGCGGCTCTATGTGACCGAAAAACGCATCGAGCGCGCGGACGCTGCGTTGCATGATGTTCCTGAACTCACTCTCCAGAATGGCCGCTGGCATTTGAAAGATAACCTCGACCGCATGATTCGCCGCAACCGCTAGGTGCCGTCGGGCAGTGTCATTGCTTGTGCGTTGTATCCTCCGACATGCCCACAATCTCAACTGGAATCTCTTTTCCGCTTTTCTGTTTTAGATAAGCCGAATAATCACTTGGCTGCGCAACGTCGAATCCTTCAGAAAGGCGGAATTCAACATAGCTGTGTTTATCGAATAGAACAGCGGGTTCATTCAGCGGGCCGTAATGCACAAAAGAATAGGACGCTTCAGGTGTATCGACTCTGTAGTCCGTTCGGCGGCGACAATTACCCGTTGATTTGGAGCACACTTTTGTGGATGCCTGACATCCCAAGACTCCTACCTTGTATTTCGGCTGATTCTGCTGAGAGAATCCCATAGCACTACTCAGGAGGCAGAACCCCACAAATAATTTTCGCATCATCGTATGTTTCTCCCTTCGTTTGCCAAGTACAACGCTATAACACCTCCCACAGTCAGAGCAAGGACTCCCTTTACCGCTCGTAAAAGAACAATGTTGCGGTGATGGTCCCAGTGAGGGCGCCTGAGTTTCGTACCACAACGCCTTTGGCGCTACCTACCACGATGCTGCTTACGTCCAAAATGAAGGGAGTATTCGCTGCGAGATTTATTGGTTGAATGAGCACTCCGGTATTGCTTTGCCCTGGCGCCACTCCGCACGTGCTGATATCAAATACATTCTGGGAGCTCGTATTGCCGCCAAGTCCAACGCCGAGATTGGTCCCCTGCGTCGGCGTAGCGCAACCCGTGCCATTCGATGTACTCGTGGTTATGTCGAAGGTGCATGCGGCCGTGCAGCTCACAATCAATTTATCCAGGTAGACGAACGGCCCATTTGTGACCTGTGGTTGCACCCACAAGATACCTGTATTTCCGGCCGGGTTAACACGGCTCGCAGTCTCGCTCCAACTCGTATGATTTTGCAGAGCATTACTTTGGATCGAAGACATTGTTGCCTGTCGCGAGCTCAAATTTTGTCCCAGCCCAGGGAGCCCGCTTGGAGCTGCCGCCCCGGAGTAACTGACAGAATATGTGGCCCCAGCCGTGAAATTAAAGGCCAGGACGTTAACGCGCAGCATCGGGTAATAGCCCGGAGCTCCGGGCAAATAAAAGCAACTATTTGAGCCTGTTATCCCAATATTTGTCCCTAAATCCGAAACGGCCGACCAGACTGTTCCATCGTCACTGGCTTCCAACTGAAGAGCAATTGCGCTTACGCTTGCAGTCGTTTGGTTCACGCAGTAACGCACTGTATGTTGGCTTTGTCCAATACTCCGGATAACGCAGTTGCCAGGAACGCAAGTAGATGCCCCAGTTGTTGTGGCGTTGGTAAAAATAGGGATTGGCCCTACAGTTTGAATTCCAACGTTGCCGGCATTTTGGGCGAGGCAGGTTGTGGCCAATAAGAATGCAACATAAGTTACATAGCGGAGGAGTCTTGTTTTTTTCATGCGTTCACGCTCCGGTTGATGTTGTACGTCCAGCCACGGATGAGGGCTCCGCTGGTGCCGTTAACGATTGGCTGGCCGGATGGGACCTCGACAGTCACGCGAAACACATCGTTCTCCACCAGTTGAATCAGGCAGTCGTTGGGATTGCTGAATACTCCATACTGCGCGGTGAGCGATTGCAGGCCCTCAATGGCTGCGTCATTCACCAGCACGCGCCACACGATATTGCCGCTACCGTCGACGAAGCCGCCGCCGGCAAACTGGATTGCCATCTTCCAGATCGTGGCGTTCTGCCCTGGGGGAACGGTATACGTGATGATGCTGATCGCGGCCGCGCCCGGCGCCGGCACGGCCGGAAAGCCCGCTGTCGGAGAAAAAGAAAACGGGCTCGCGTCCGGAGGCGGAACGTCGCTCATGATTCGAAGGTTCAGTTTTCGCGCGCGATCGAGCGCCGCAAACTTGTTCTGGTATACGAGCTGTTGCAATGAATCCATTACGTTGTGAACCTCGCTTCCGCCCAGCTCCAGACGGCCGGCAGACCGTTTGTCTTAAACACCTGGCGGATCTCATCCGGAGGCGTATCGGGCAGGCCTTCGGGATAGAAGTGTGGGTAATCCTTTAACGTTCGCCAAGTGGCGCCTTCGCTCAAGTGAAAGCCGGCGCCCACAATCAACATGCGCTGCCAGGCGGGATGCTGGACATTCCAATCCGCGGCCAGGTGGGTGAGGTCCTCGCCCTGGAGAACAGACAGCGGCACGACATCAAATGCCAAGCCGAACTGATGCCAACTCCAGCCGGGCTTCGCATTGGTGATGATGGGACCAGGAATGCTGCGTCCCTGGGAATACAAACGCGCCTGGTCCTCCCAGGAGCGCGAGCCTTGCGTGATCAGCGCCTCGATCCCGCCGGCTTCGAGTACTTCCAGGAAGTCATGCCCGCGCGAGGCCAGGACCGGATGAAGGGTGCTCAACCGTTGCGCGTTGTATTGCTTTGCGACGTTTGAATCCATAAACTAGGCCGGTATTGCCCCCCACAGCAGGATCTCGATGATCGCGGTCGGGTTGACGGTCGCCAGGTTTTTCATCTCCACCATGAGCGCGTCGCCTTTGCTCACCGGATACAGCTCCAGCAGCAAGAGAGGGAATTGCGCCGTGCCCGCGGCATTGTTCTGCCGTTGGTGCTTGTTGAACATGGCGCGGTGCGTGTCGCCGTGGTCATGAAATATCTGGTAAGCAAACCCCAGGGGATCGGAGCTCACTCCGCATATACCCCAGATCAGAAAATCTGTATCGAGCGCCATGCTGACTTTTTGCACGGCGAGCACGGGCACTGTCTTGAATTGAAATGAGAGCGCCTTCAGCTCCGCATCGGGAAGCTGCGGGATCTCGATCATCGGAGGGATAAAGTAGCGGCCCAAGCCGGGATCGCGCTGCGGAAGATATATCTCGTGTGTTTGTCCGTAAAACATTTTTATCGCCTCATCATCAAAACAACCGCCAACAATCCGCCGCCGGCGATAAGCCCCCACATCGGCACTGATCCCACAATGGGAAGTTTCACCGGCGCCGATAATCCCGTTCCTGTCGCCGCCGGTGCCGTTGCGTCGCTTTGCCCGGGTAGGACCGGTGGCCCCACGGGTCCAGGTGCTTGTCCGCCGCCGTCGGTCCGCCGGCAGATGCCCTGGGCATCGCAAGCGATCGGAACGCCTGCGGCCGTCCAAGCCTTCACCTCGTCCTGGCTCACGGCGATATTGGGATCCTGGCCGG
>Ga0070741_10007394_pt1 | contig 22730 bp, 19 predicted proteins | sample Coa_R1_4_FD_66440 | JGI IMG/M metagenome (GOLD analysis project Ga0070741, IMG submission 66440) | Surface soil microbial communities from Centralia Pennsylvania, which are recovering from an underground coalmine fire - Coalmine... | ecosystem: Environmental > Terrestrial > Soil > Unclassified ... | reverse complement strand
ATCAGCAACCATTCGCTATACTTCAAGTCGGTCGGGTAGGTTTGGGTGAATTTGCTCATTCCCCAAGCTTACTCGACTTTTGGCGATTTATGAAACACTCTCTTATGCATACACACGTCGTCCGTTGGACGTGGCTCGGCATTGCGCTCGCGTGCGCGCTCGCGCTCGCGACGCCGCTGCACGCGCAGCGCGCCAATTCGTTTTTGGAGCAAGCCATTCCCCTCGCCATTCAATCACAGCGCGAGACCAGCGTACCCGCGTCGGTCACGCTCGCGCAGGCGATGTGGGAGACCGGACGCGGCACAAGTCCGATTGGCGAAGCAAATAATTTTTTTGGCATCAAAGCCGCAGCAATGAGCGACGGCACTGTAAATATCGGTCCGATTGCGACGGGTTGGATTTGGGCATGGACGAAAGAGTGGGACGGCAAACGCTACGTGGACAAACGCGAACGATTTCGCCAATATGCGACGATGGCGGATTCGTTCCGCGACCACGGTTTGTTATTGGCGACGTTACCGCGTTATGCCGACGCTATGCGCGTGGTGGACGACCCGCGCGAATTTGCGCGCCGCATCGCCGCCGCGGGCTATGCGACCTCGCCCACGTACGCGCAAGATTTGATTCGCTTGATGGACGCGGAAAATTTGTATCAATACGATTTGCCGCGCAACGACGCGCAGTGGCTCGGACAATCGGACGCGGTGACGGTCAATCCCGGCGAAATTTTCCAAATCTATTTCGATGTGCAAAACACCGGTTTTGGGGCATGGAGCCCGACAGCGGATTATTATTTGAGCAATATCAACGCGCAACCGTTCGGCGCAAACGCAACGCAAATCTTGGACCAACTCGTCGCGCCCGAACGCGTCAAACGTTGGGCAATCACCATGTTTGCGCCGCGCACGCCCGGCACGTTTCAAACCGTCTGGCAAATGAAACACGGCGGCTCCACTTTTGGTCCTGAACTAAGGATGGAAATTCACGTGCATGAAACAGCGGCGGATAACATGTTGGGGCTTGGCATGGGAATTGTTGTGCTGATCGCGGCACTCGGAGTAGGCATATATGTCTTGCGCCGAAAGCGCGCATAGAAAAAAAAGAGGCGCGCCCAACGTGGGCGCGCCTCGTGAAAATGGCGAAACAGAAAAATTAACCGGACTTGACCTGCGTCCGATACCACTCGTTCAATGCTTCGGACAATTCAAACTCGGCAGAGCCGATTTCCAACATGGCTTTTTGTTGTTCGGTTTGTTCTTGGCTCTTGAGCAGCTGTAGACTCCGCCTTTGGATGACTTTTTCCTGATAGGCTTTGGCTGCTTTGGCAACGCGTCGGAGTGCGTTCAGTTCCTTGTCCATATCCTTTGCCTCCGGAGACTTTTGCGAATTCCCCGTCAAGTTTCTTGTCTCCTCCCGCTTTAGGATAACCCACGACAAACAGCAGGTCAATGGATTTTGATTGCGAAATCATTACAAAAGAAGACGGCGCGTTTCGCCCGAAAATCCAGACAGCGGAGCATGGAGAAACGCGCAAAATTCGTTGCGCATGGAGCCAACGGTCAAATTTACTTTTTCACACGCCTGCGTCATAATTTAGCATAATCTGAATCGCTCGGCAAACGTAACGGAACGTGTAGTATGCCTCAGTTTTCATTACTTAGTCTCAACACCTTTGGGCTCCCCCTCTTCTTGGGTGTTGGGCGCCTGGCGCGTTTGATGCACCAGTTGAATCATTCGCCCGCGCAAGTATTGTGTTTGCAAGAAATTCAACAGAACGCGTATTTGTCCCTGCTCGCGCGCGGCTTGTCCAATTTCCGACATCATGCGTACGAACGCAATCGCTTTGCGCCGAAAGGCGGATTGTATAACGCCGGGCGCGTGAAACTTGTTGACACGCAATTTGTCGCCTACCAAAATCGCGGGCGCCCGATGAGTTTGGGCATCGGCGATTGGGCGCTGAACAAAGGCGTCCTGATTTCGCGTGTAGATGTCGCCGGACAACGCATCATCGTCATGAATACCCATCTGCACGCCAATTATGCCGGCAATTGGGAACCCGAACACGTGTATACCAAAATTCAACGCGATCAAGTCGCGCACTTGACGGAACTGGTCAACGCGCAGCCGCGCGACGCGGTGGTCATCGTCTGCGGCGATTTCAATTTCCCGCGCGGCACATTTTTGTACGAACAATTATTAGAAGCAACGTCATTATACGACCCGCTGGCGCAAGACCCGCGTCCGACCTACCGTCCCTTTCGCATTTTGTCCGCGCACAAATGGGCGCTGCCGATTGACTTTGTGCTCGTGCGCGCGCCCGAGTGGACTAACCTTTCGCTGCGCGCGGACGTGCAGCAGATTCAAGACCCGACGCGCGCGCTGCCGCATCAACGCTTTTTAACCGACCACAACGCGCTCACGCTGCGCATCAAGTGGAATGACTGACTCGTGTACGCGCGTCATTTCGAACGCAGTGAAAAATCTCTGCTCTTCCAGCGAAATTTCTCGCAAAACACGCCCCGAAGCATTGAGGGGACGGCTCGAAATGACCGCTGCTATGTAACGTGAGTGACGGATATGGAAATCGAAGCCAAGTTTGTCATTCCTGATGCGGTGACCGCGCGTCGTTTACGAGCGCTCGCGCGGATCGGCGAATTCGCGTTGACAGAGGCGCAAACACTGCGCGTACGCGATACCTTTTTTGACACGCCCGCGCGGACGCTCAGCGCCGCGCGCACTGTGCTGCGCGTACGGCGGCGCAGTGACGGCAAAACTTTCCTCACCCTCAAAACGCCCACGGCACAACGCGGCGCAATTCATCGCCGCCCCGAAATCGAAGCCGAAATCCCTTTCGCGCGCGCGCCAAAAACATTGGCGCGCGAAAATTTGCCGCCGCGCATCTACAAACACATCGCGCCATGCATCGGCGATGCGAGGCTGCAGCCGTTAGTGTCCATTTCGCAAACGCGGCATGTGCGTCTGTTGAAAAAAGGGCGGCGCGTCATCGGCGAATGGAGCATAGACCGCGTCGAATTTCGCGCGGGCGCACAAATTCGGGTGATGTACGAATTAGAGATTGAATTGAGCAAGTCGGAAGCGGAGGCGGAACTCGCGGAACTCGCGCGTTACATTGAAAAAGAATGGAATTTACAACCGCAGCCAAAAAGCAAATTCGCGCGCGCGCTTGCCTTTTCGACGGCAGACGCGTAACTTGTTACAACCACGCCAAAAGAATGACGCGCAAAAATTTTGGACCGTGCACACCGCGCGTCAGTGTCAATTCAATATCTGCCGTGCGGCTTGGTCCCGTGATAAAGACCAAATTGCTGCCGCGCTGTGTCACATCGGGATGCGCGGCGAAAAACGCCGCCATCGTCGGATACAGGCGCGACGCGGGCAGCAGCGCAATGTGCGTCGGCGGCAAAAGCGAATTCATTCGCGGGCGCGCAGGTTCGCTCACGAGCGCGAGCGTGCCCGTATCCGCCAGTCCCGCCAGCGCGCCCGTGATGCCTACCACCGCGCGTTCCAATTCGGCGAGTTTTGCTTTGCGTCCCTCCGCGTCGGCGGGAACGTGCGGCTCGATTCTTGTGTAACCATTGTCGCGCAGCGCCTGCCCTAACCCACTCACCGGCAAATCCGCTTCGTCCCACGCCAAAATTTCTTGCCCGCCTGCCTCGCGCAAAAGATTCAGAATCAACGTAATTGTTTCATTTGCATTTTGCGTGAGATAACTCGATCCGCCGAGCGGTTCAAGTTCGCGTTGAAAACGCGTCAGCATTTCCGCGCGGTCGCCCTGCTCTACCATCGCGCGCGGGGGAACACTTGCGCGCGCGTCCGGTAAATGCGCAGCTTGAAGCGCCGCGCGAATTTGTTGGAGTACCTGTGCGCGTTGGTCGTTCATTTTTGCGCCGCCTTTTTCTGCGCGGAATATTCTTGAAACTGTGCGCGAAACGATTTCGCCGCGAACGCCGGAAAATCGCGCGACTGCGTCCACGCGTTCAACGGCGGCGGAAGCGTTTTAATCCAACCTTTGTTTGGCGCGCCCAAAATGCGTGTGCCCCAACGCGCGCCCCATGTGGCGATTCCAAACAACGCGGGTTTGGTCACGGTGAACGTATACACATGCAACCCAAAACGCAGCCACCACGGCATCTTGCCCGCGCGCACCGCCTGGTCGCGTTCGACCAGCAACATGCGCGGAATGTCAATGCGGACCGGGCACACTTCACGACACGCGCCGCACAACGAACTTGCCTGCGGCAAATCGCTCCACGGCGCAATGCCGCCCAACGCCGGCGTCAACACCGCGCCGACCGGACCAGGATACACACTGCCGTACGCATGTCCACCGATTTCGCGGTACACCGGACACGCGTTCAAGCACGCGCCGCAACGAATGCAGTACAGAATTTCCGCAACCTCTGTACCCAAAATGCGACTGCGCCCGTTGTCCAACAAAATCACGTGCAGTTCGTCCGGTCCGTCGTCTTCGTCCGCTTTGCGCGGACCGGTGATGAGATTCGTATAAACGCTGAGATTTTGCCCCGTCGCGGAACGCGCCAGCACCTGAAGCATCACGCTCAAATCGTCAAGAGTCGGGACCAGGCGCTCGATGCCCATCACCGCAACGTGCACACGCGGCGCGGTCGTCGTCAAACGCCCGTTGCCTTCGTTTTCGACCAAACACAGCGTGCCCGTTTCGGCGACGCCAAAATTCACGCCGCTGATGCCCATGTCCGCGTTCAAAAATTCCCCACGCAGTTTCGCGCGCGCGGCGGCAGCCATTTGCGCGGGGTCATCGGTCAACGGCGCGCCGATTTTTTCATGCAGCAATTTACCGATTTGCTCTTTGGTCTTGTGCACCGCCGGCACGATGATGTGCGAAGGATGTTCGCCCGCGAGTTGAATGATGTATTCGCCCAAATCGGTCTCGACCACGCGTATCCCTTCCGCTTCCAACGCGTGATTTAATTCCGTCTCTTCGCTAATCATGGACTTGCCTTTGACGACAGACGTGACCTTGTGCTGCTGCGCGATTTCGACGACCATGCGATTGAGCGCGGCAGCATCGGCGGCAAAATGAACGTGCCCGCCCGCGCGTTCCACACTCGCGGCGAATTGTTCGAGATACGCGTCGAGACGGCTTAACGTGTGGGCGCGAATCAAACGCGCGCGGTCGCGCACCGCGCCTTCATCCGGCAGCGACGCGAGCGCGGTGCGCCGCAAATTTTGAAAACGCCCTGTGGCGCGGTCGAGCGCGGTGCGCAAAATTTCATTGCGCAGCGCGTCGTCCACGCGTTCGTGAAATGTGACGTTCGGTAATACAGTTGACATGATTTTGTGAAAAACGTTTGAACGTTGAACATTATCACGTTCAATCCGTTTGCGTATCCAGAACTTCGGCGAGATGTTTTGTCGCAACATTCGTGCCGCGCCGATGGAGCCCACCGCCAAGGTGCAGCAAACAGCTCACATCACAACCGACGACCGTTTGCGCTTGCGCGGCTTGAATTGCATCGAGTTTGCGTTCCAGCATCGCGCTCGAAATGTCGCCCATCTTGATGGCAAAGAGACCGCCGAACCCGCAGCATTCGGTCGCGCCGTGCAATTCGACCACTTGGGCGTCCTGCACATTTTGCAACAACGCGCGCGGCGGCTGCGTGATGCCCAGCCCGCGCGACAAGTGACACGACGGATGATACGCGACGCGTTCGGCAAAGCGCGCGTGTAAATCCGTGACGCCCAAAACCTCGACCAAAAATTGGGAAAACTCGTACGTGCGCGCGGCAATTTGTTCGGCGAGCGGTCCGTATTTCGGGTCGCCGGCAAACAATTCGGGATAATGATGCACGAGCATGTCGCCGCACGAGCCCGACGGCACGACGATTGGCGCATCGGATTGAGACAACACATCCAACGTGTAACGTCCCATCGCGCGCGCATCGTCCCACGCGCCGCCGTTGAACGCGGGCTGCCCGCAGCATGTTTGCGCGTTCGGAAATTCCACCTGCACGCCGAGCCGTTCGAGCACCCGGACAACCGACATACCCGCTTCCGGGCGCAGGGTTTCAATCAAACAGGTCACAAAGAGCTGCGCCTTGCGCGGCGCGTTTGCGTTCATTTGATTTACCTCTTGACAATCCGCAAAAGTTGACCGATAATCGTTGCACAATTGTGCAACGAACTGCAAAATTTTTCAAGTCCACCAGTACGTCTCGAATTCGATTTCTCCCGTAAGTTGGTATGACGATCGAGCCGGAGCAAGCCGAACTGCTCGCCCAAGTCGCCCATCTCTATTTTGAGCAGGGCAATGACCAGAGCGCGATTGCGCGGCGTTTGCGCGTGTCGCGTTCCAGCGTCTCGCGCCTTCTCACGCAAGCGCGCAAAGCGGGCATCGTCGAAATCCGCATCCACTATCCAACCATGCGCGTCCCCGAATTGGCGGCGCAGCTCTGTGAGCGCTTTGGCTTGCAAGAAGCGATAGTGCTCCAAGCGAGCAGCGTCAATTCTGCCCCGACCATTACTCAGGTCGCCCGCCAAGCTGCGCGTTATCTCGAAGAGCACATCACGCCCAACAGCGTTATCGCCATCAGTCGCGGTCGCACTCTGCACGCGGTGGTCGAACAGCTCACGCCGCTTGCGCGGCGCAACGTGCGGGTCGTTCAATTGGTCGGCACCTTACATGCGAATCGTTCCGCCGAAGACGACGCGAACCTTGCGCGTTTGCTTTCCGACAAGCTCGGCGGAGACTATTATAACTTGACTGCGCCGCTTTTTGTCGAAAATGTGGAAACCCGCCGCGCGCTGATGCAGGAATCCTCCATCTCTCAAGTGCTCGACTTGGCGCGCCAAGCCACGCTCGCATTGGTGGGCATCGGCTCGCTGGACCGGCAGTCTTCGGCAATTGTACGCCAAAAATTATTGGCGACCGCGCAAGTGGACAAACTCCGCAAAGGGCGCGCCGTCGGCGAAATTTGTTCGCAATATTTCAACTTGGAAGGGGAAATCGTTTCGACCGAACTAAGTGAACGAACTATCGCTTTGGAATTGGCGGCGCTGAAAAAAATTCCGCAGGTTCTGGGCGTCGCTACCGGGGCGCACAAGGCAAAAGCAATTCTGGGGGCGTTGCGCGGAGGATATGTTAGTGTTATCATTACAGACGACCAAACAGCCAAACTCGTCCTTGAACGTGATCGTCCGCGCGCGCGCGCGAAAAAATAATCTTACCGCGTACAACGGCTTGCAATCTTCCCCGCAACCGCTGTAGGCGATACATCAAGAGGCGAGAGTGAACAACACAATCAGCAAAATTGGTTTCCCGCAGCAACGCGTGAAATTGGCTGCCGGTCTTTTTTGGGCAGACTATGCCGTACTGGGCGCGCAAGTTCGGGAGTTGGAACAAGCCGGAGTGGATTGGATTCATATCGAAGTCCGCGACGGACAGTATATGCAATTCGCCATGCCGCGCGGCGGCATTGATATTCTCGAAGCGGTGCGCTCCAGCACCACGCTCGAAATCGAAGCGCAGCTGCAAATGATGCGCCCGACGCAAGAACAACTGCGCTTGATGATTCAAGCCGGCGTCAATCTGATTTCCCTGCCAATTGAAACATGCGGCGAAACCATCGTCGAGCATATTTTCTTTATCAAAGAACATGGCTTGAAAGTCGGCGTATGGGGTTGGGAGGGAATCCCCATCGCGAATTTTGAACCGCTCCTTCCTTTTGTTGACATTATTGAATACGAAACGTGGTACCCGTTCTGGCAGCCGCCGCAGACGGGACGCAGCCCGCATATTGTCAATCCGACGTTCGGCAAACAATTGCGCCAACTGCACGACATGCTCGTCGCCGCAGGACGCGAGCGCGAAGTGGATTTGATGATGGACGGCGGCGTCAATGCGGGCAACTGTGCGGAATTTGTGAAACACGGCATGACCGTCGCCGAAATGTCATCGCCCCTCTTCAAAGGTCCAAAGGGCAAGCTGCAGCCGGGCACCGGTGAAATTCCGGCAGCCGTCGCGCGTGTCCGTCAAGCTTTGGACGAGGCAGGCGCGGCGTTTCGCACCGATGCGGGGCTTGTGGCGCATTCAGACTAATCATGCAATCGCATTTCAGGAGGAGAGACAGACGCATGAAGTTTTTCACGATGCTTGCCTTGCTTGCCACCTTATTGTTCGCGCTCGCCGCGTGCAGTGACGAGACCGGTTTGCCCGGTCAACCCTCAACCGGCGGCGACACGAGCGGGCAAGCCAACGCGACACCAACCATCAACCCGAATGTAACACCGCTCGTCGCAGAGGCAACGAGCACGCCAGTGCCGCCGCCGCCAACACCCACACCGCGCCCGAAACCCACGCAAGCCCCGACGAATCCGCCTCCGCCGACCAGTCCGGGCGCCACTGCCGCGCCGACACAAGCACCGAGCGCAGGCATAGATACACCAATGATTGATATTCCAGCGGGTTCCTTTCAAATGGGCAGTGACGCGGGCAATGCCGATTCCAAACCACCGCATAAGGTAGATGTTGCCGCGTTCAAGATGGATGAGTTCGAAGTCACCAATGCGGATTTCAAGACTTTCGTGGACGCCACCGGGTATAAAACCGATGCGGAAAAAGCCGGTGAAAAAGGTTGGGTCGCCTTCGCCGACGGCAAAGACAATCATCCGGTAGTCAAAGTAAGTTGGAACGATGCCAACGCGTTCTGCCAATGGGCAGGCAAGCGTTTGCCTACCGAAGCGGAATGGGAATATGCCGCGCGCGGCACGCAAGGCTTTACCTATCCGTACGGCAACGATTACGATTCCAAAAAACAGAATGGGAAAGATTCGGGCTTGCGCGGCACTGTCGCGGTCGGCTCATTTCCCGCCGGCGCGTCACCGTTCAAAATTTTGGACATGGCGGGCAACGTTGCGGAATGGACCGCTTCGCATCCGGAACATTATCCGGGCAACACCACCAACTCGAAGTTATACGGCGACAATCTTTATATCTTGCGCGGCGGCGGTTGGTTCTCCGCCCCAGACCAATTGACAACATTCTATCGCAATTCCGCAGTACCGACGACAGCGAATGATGATCTCGGTTTCCGCTGCGCGAAATGACTTGCCGGTTCATTGGGTGATTGGGTAATCAGACGCTATCACCGAATCACTCAAGGCGAAAGGAGGGAGAACATCGCAAGACATCCAACCAGACGCATTCACTCTGCATAGACAAATTCAATCTGATACGACCAAGGGAGGTCAAGAGAGATGAAGAAAAAGCTCGTATTTGTTCTGCTGATTGCGGTGATGGCGCTTGCCCTGGTCCCAACCGCAAGCGCCGCACCGAATGCTGCCGTCAACTGCGACCAAACGTATACTGTCACCGCCGGTGACACATTGTCCACGCTTGCCGACAAATTTCTCGGCAACCTCAAAGCGTATTGGGCAATCATGGCGCAGACGAACTACAAGAACGTCGAAGACCCATCTTACACCTTGATCAATAACCCTGACGTGCTCGAGGTCGGCGATAAACTCTGCATTCCGAGCAAAGCCGACGCCGATGCAATCTTGGCAAAATTCGGCGACCCGGCAAAGGGCAACGTCAGCGTGTTGTTTGGCGCCAAGACCGGTGGTCAGTTGGTTGCCGGCAACTGGTGGACCTCAGGCGGCGAACTGGCTGCCATCAACGCGGTTTATGATCTGTATCGCGCGAAATATCCCAACGTCCAAATCATCAACGCGGGCGTTGCGGGCGGCGGCGGTGTGAATTTCAAGGGCGCGACCTTGACGAAACTGCAAGGCGGCGACCCGTACGATGTGTTCCAACTCCACGCCGGTTTAGAAGTCGTGCAGTATGATCCCGAAAAATACCTCAGCCCCGTTGAAGACATCATCAACGAGGGTGAAGGCGATGTCATGCCCGCCGACCTCAAAGCACTGTTGACCTACAAAGGTCACATGTGGACCGTTCCCATGAACATCCATCACGGCAACGTGAATTGGATCAACAAAAAGATTTTTGCCGATAATGGCTTGACGCCTCCGACGACGATGGACGAATTCTTCCAGGTCGCCGATGCGCTCAAGGCAAAGGGCATTCTTCCGCTGGCGATGGGCGGCTCGGAAGGATTCGAGCAGTCCCAAACCTTTGAAATGGTCTTGATTGCCACCGTCGGACCGGACGGGCTCAAAGGGTTGTGGAACGGCAGCATGAAGTGGAGCGACCCGAAGGTCACCGATGCGTTGAACACCTACAAAAAGGTCTTGACCTACACAAACGAAGACCGCGCAGCGCTTTCGTGGGACCAGGCAACCAAGTTGGTCATTGACGGCAAAGCCGCCATGAACTGGATGGGCGACTGGGCAGACGGCGAATTCATCAAAGCCGGCAAGACCTCGGCGGACTATGACGGCATTCCCGCTCCCGGCAACAAGGGCGCGTTCCTTCTCGTCTCGGACGGCTTTGCTCTCCCGCAACAAGCCAAGAACAAGGACAACGCGGTCAACTTCCTCAAACTCATCACGACCAAAGAAGCGCAGGAAGCCTTCAACATCAAGAAAGGTTCCATCTGCTCACGCACAGACTGCGATTACAGCAAATTTGACGATTATCTCAAATCGTCGGCAGCCGAATTCAAGACCGATAACATCGTGCCCTGCGCCACACACGGTTCGGCAATCGTGCCTTCGTGGGCGACGGCATTCGGCGACATTCTGAAGAAATTCACGGCAGATGGCGACGTAGAGGCAGCGCAAAAAGCGCTCGTCCAAGCCGCCATTGACAATGGCGTACCACAATAAGCACTGTCCCTCATTCCCGACGTGTCATCACGCGACGTGCGGATTGATTCGCGTGTGGGTGATGGCACGTCACTTGCCCCTCTCCCAATGGGAGAGGGGTTCGGGGTGAGGGTGGAGGACGCGCAGATGAAGGGCAAAGGTTGGGAACGGTGGGTTGCGGTGTTGATGGTGTTACCGTCCATTATCCTGATTGCAATTTTTGTTTACGGCTTCATTGGCTTTACCACGTACGTCTCGCTGACGAAATGGGCGAGTGCCGCGCCCGACTTTACCTTTGTCGGACTCTCCAATTACCAACGCATCCTTTTTGGCAGCGGTATCGAGACCCAAAGGTTTTATATTGACATCCGCAATTTTGTCGGTTTCACTTCGCTCTTTTTGCTTTCCAGCATCGTCATCGGTTTTGGACTGGCGCTGCTGCTCGACAGCAATATTCGCGGCGAAAATCTTTTCCGCAGTATTTATCTTTTGCCATTCGCCCTCTCCTTTATCGTCACAGGCGTTGTCTGGCGCTGGCTGCTCACGCCGGGCACTCCCGAATTGGGCAGCACAGGCATCAACAAATTGTTTGAATATGTCGGGCTTGGCTTTTTGAAACCGGGATGGTTCACCGACCCGACCGTTTATTACATTCATCCCGACCAGGGAATCGGTCCCTTTCTCAATCAAATCGGCTTGGGCTTTTTGACCAATGCCAATTGGGGTTTTTCCGTAGGAACGATTTCCATCGTCCTCGCCGCGACATGGCAGTTATCCGGCTATGTGATGGCGCTGTATTTGGCGGGCATGCGCAGTATTCCCCACGAGCTGCGCGAAGCCGCGCGGGTTGACGGCGCGAATGAATATCAAATCGTGCGCCATATTTATCTTCCACTGTTGACGCCCATTACCCTAAGCGTAGTCATTATTCTGAGCGCCATTTCTCTCAAATTGTACGACCTCACAGTGGCAATGAGCGGCAGTGGTCCCGGCTTTTCGACTGACACGCTCGCCTACAACATGTTTGAAACGACTTTCAAGGCGACGCGCTTTGCGTGGGGCGCGGCGATTGCGATCATTCTGCTCATTCTCGTTTCGGTGTTGATTATTCCGTACCTGCGCTACAGTTTACGTTCGGAGACCGCCCAATGACCAGTACAACTTCAGCCGTAACGCGCGAAGAAGTCGACGCTTTGGCGCAAGCCAAACGGCATTTCAATTGGTGGCGCATTCTGCTATATGTGATCGCCATCGTCTTTGCCGGTTACTATCTCCTGCCGCTCTTTTTGCTGGTCTTGACCGGACTCAAAAGTTATAACGAAGTCAACCTGTACGAAATGTGGAATCTGCCGCGTTCGTTGAGTTTCCAAAGTTATATTGACGCGTGGGTGGGCAAAGAAGGGATTCAAGGACTGGGGCGCAATTTCGGCAACAGCATGATTGTGACCGTTCCGGCAACCCTGATCTCAGCGCTGCTCGGCGCGATGAATGGCTATGTCCTTTCCAAGTGGAAATTTCGCGGGTCGGATATTATTTTTCCGCTCATCCTGTTCGGGATGTTTATTCCGTACCAGAGCATTTTGATTCCGCTCGTTTTTACCTTGCAGCGCCTGCACTTGTATGCGTCACTCGGCGGATTGATTTTTGTGCATATTGTTTATGGCATTCCCGTCTGCGCGTTGATTTTTCGCAACTATTATGCGACGTTGCCCAATGAAATGCTCGAAGCTGCGCGCATTGACGGCGCGAATTTCTTTAGCATCTTTACGCGCATCATGCTGCCCCTTTCCGCGCCCGGCTTTGTCGTCGTCGCGATTTGGCAGTTCACCAATATCTGGAACGATTTCTTGTTCGCGATTACGGTCACCAACAATCCGGCGGTGCAGCCCATCACGGTCGCGCTCGTGAACCTCGCAGGCAGTTTCTCGGTGGAATGGAATGTGCAGTTCGCGGGCGCTCTGCTCGCCGCGCTGCCGACCATCGTCGTTTATATTTTGCTTGGACCGTTCTTTGTGCGCGGTCTGATGGCGGGCTCGCTGAAAGGGTGAGCCGCGCAACGCGTTCGAATCCACGCGCCATTTGCAGCAACCCCTTGTGAAACCTGTCCGGTCGCGCGCCAAACGCCGCGATTGCAGTATGGGGCACAGATTTCACAGATGACCACAGCCATTTTCTGCGCAATCTGTTGACGCGCGCACTCGCACGTCGTCACGCTAACGCTGCTCCACCCTTGCGTCACGACGCGCGACCATGCGAGCGCAACGGTGTGTGCGCGCGGCGGTGGTCGTCTGTGTCCAATTTTTTTCCATGAACCACATCGGCATCGGTCTCGCCGGTTTCGGCATGATTGGGCAAGTGCACGCGCTCGCCTATCGCGAAATTCCGCATTATTACCCCAATACACTCCCGCCCATTCAACTCGCTGCCATTTGTACCACGCGCGCGGAATCCGCAGAACGCGCGATGCGCGCCGGCGGATTCGACGCGTATACCACAAGCCTTGACGAACTCGTCGCGCGCGCGGATGTGCAAATCGTTGACGTTTGTTTGCCGAATCACGCGCATCGCCCCGCGATTCTCGCGGCGATTCGCGCGGGCAAACATGTCATTGTGGACAAACCGCTCGCGCTGAACGCGGCAGAAGCGCAAGAAATTGTGGACGCCGCGCGTGACGCGCATGTCCAAGTCGGCATGGTCTGCAATTATCGCTTTGTGCCCGCGTTGATGCGCGCGCAAAAGATGATTGCAGAAGGCGCGCTCGGGCAAATTTATCACTATCACATGGATTATTTGCACACGGGCTATCAAAGTCCCAATCGTCCGATGAGTTGGCGTTTGCGGCGCGCACAGTCGGGCGGCGGCGCGCTGATGGATTTGGGCGCGCATGTGATTGACATGGCGCGCTTTTTGTTGGGCGAATTCGAGACCGTGAATACCACAACGCGGACTTTTATCACCGAGAGACCGATCGATACGAAAAACGAGAAGCGAGAGACCGTTGATGTGGACGATGCGGCGTGGCTCAACGCGAAAATGCAAAACGGCGCGCAAGGCACGTTGTTCGTCACGCGTTTTGCCACTGGCGCGGTGGACGACATGAATGTCCAAGTGTACGGCGAACGCGGCGCGTTGAAATTTAGTTTGCAGGACGGCAACGTTTTGCAATTTTTCGACGCCACCGCGAACGCGTCCACTCAGGGCTGGACGCGCATCCCAACCAGCACGCAGTATCCGGGCGCGGTTGTCCCCCCCCCCCGCAGCCTTCTCGGCTGGAACCGCACGCACGCGGAAAACATTTACCAATTCCTCCGCGCCATCGTCGAAGACAAACCCTTTACGCCCAACGCGACGGATGGACTGCGCGTGCATGAAATCATTGATCGAGCATACGCGCAAAACGCACTATAGCCTTTGTGAACGTTGGAGATTGGAGACTGGAGATTTCAAATTTTGAATTTCGATTTGCGATTTACGGCAAACAATAGGCAATGAGCGATGAGCGAACCATGGCATCTCGGCGTTGACCTCGGCGCAAGCACTTTCAAGTGTGGGCTGATTTCGCCCGAATGGAAAATTGTCGCGCGCAAGGAAGCGCCTACGCGCGCATTGGAAGGACCCGTCCAAGCCGCCGACCGCATTGCCGAAAATGTCCGCGCGTTACAAGAGCAATTGCCGCCAGGCGAAACATTGCGCGCGCTCGGCATTTGCAGCCCCGGACCGATTGACCATTTCAATGGCATCATTGTGGACCCGCCAAATCTGACGGGCTGGCGCAACGTGCCGTTCGCGCAAATGCTCAGCGAACGTCTCAGCCTTCCGGTTTCACTCGAACACGACGCCAAAGCCGCCGCGCTCGGTGAATATCATTTCGGCGCGGGGCGCGGCGCGAAAGCAATGTGTCTCATCATCGTCGGCACGGGCATCGGCGGCGCGTTCATTTTCGACGGCAAACTGTATCGCGGCGAACACGACGCGGCAGGCGAAGTGGGTCACTTCACTGTGGACATGGACGGACCGATTTGCACGTGCGGCTCGAACGGCTGCGTGGAAAGTTACGCGGGCGGTCCCGCCATCATGAACGCGTACATGTACGCGACGCGCAAAAAAGTGGAATCGGCAGAAGAAATCGTCCGCGCCGCGCGCGAGGGCGACGAAATCGCGCGACGCGTGTTTGAACGCGCGGGACGCGCGCTCGGCGCGGGCATCGCGACGATTGCGATGACGCTGGATCTTTCGACGTTTGTGTTGTTCGGCAGCGTCGTCAAAGCAGGCGATTTGTTGCTCGAACCCGCGCGTCGCGCCGTGCCCAAGTATTCGCACAAATCCATTTCGTCGCGCGTAAAAATTATGGTGGGCGAGTTGGGCAACGATGCGGGAATTTTGGGCGCGGCGTGGGGCGCGTGGTCAACGGATAAGCAAAGCGGATGAGCGGATGGGCACATTTGTATCCGCTTGTCCGCTCTACCCCTCCGCTGTTCACTTACCCACACATCATTTCACGCGCGAGAGTTTAGGCATTTTTTCAAAAAACTGATCTGTTTTGGACTATAGCAAAGCAATGAGAAAAAGGAGATTATGCTCGTTCCCGTTTTCATGGGCAACGGCGTTCTCGAACTCCAAGAGCGCCCGATGCCGCAAATCAAAAAAGAAGATGATGTTTTATTGCGCGTCGAAGCGTGCGGCTTGTGCGGCACCGATTTGAATATCCTCGCCGTGCCACCCGCGCACCAAGCGGCGCCCGGCACCGTGCTTGGGCATGAATTTGTCGGAACGGTCGAAGCAATTGGCAGCGGCGTGAAATACTTGCGCCAAGGCGAGCGCGTGGTGGTCGCGCCGCGTTTGGTGTGTGGGCAATGCCGTTACTGCCGACGCGGACTGCCGAATCAATGCGAAGATTACAAAACGCTTGGCATCACGCTCGACGGTGGACTCGCGCCGTACGTCGTCGCGCCCGAACGCGCGTTGTATAAAATCTCACGCGATGTGCCGCTGGATGACGCGGTATTCGCCGAAGTGCTGTCGTGTGTTGCCAGCGGCACTACGCGCGTTCCCGTACACGCAGGCGAGAATGTGGTCATCCTCGGCGCGGGTCCGGTCGGTTTGCTGTTCGGCATGGTGTATCGCGCGAGCGGCGCGGGAAAAATTATCGTCACCGACGTCGCGCCCTTTCGCCTTGAGATGGCAAAGAAAATCGGCGCGGATGTGACAATCCACTCGCGCGCGCAAGACGTGGAAGCAATTGTCAAAGAACACACCGACATTGGCGCGGACATTGTTGTGGACGCGGTCGGCGCGCTGCTGCCGCAAGCGTTAAAACTCGCGCGGCGCGGCGGGCGCATCGTCTTGTTTGGAATGCAGCCGCACGCGCTGCCGCCCGTTTCGCAGTATCTCATCACGCGCTACGAATTGAGTGTGTACGGCGCGTTCGGCGCGGCGAATCAATTCCCCGGTGTCGTGCAAATGCTCGAACGCGGCATCGTCAAACCATCGCCGTTGATTACACACCGCATTCCCGCGCACGAAGCGTCCAGCGCGTTCGACGCGATGCGCGCGGGCGAAACCATGAAAGTGATTGTGACGCACGAGTCAAAGGTTGCAACATAATGGATTACGATATTATCATCATCGGCTCGGGCGCCGGCGGCGGTACGCTGGCGTACGCGCTCGCCGATTGGGGCAAGAAAATTTTGCTCATCGAACGCGGCGGATTCTTGCCAAAAGAAAAAGAAAATTGGAGCCCGGAAGAAGTGTTTGACCGCTCGCGCTACAAGACCAAAGAAATTTGGTACGACCGCGACGATAAACCGTTTCACCCCGGCATGAACTATTACGTCGGCGGCAACACCAAAGTGTATGGCGCCGCGCTGCCGCGTTTTCGTCGCGAAGATTTTGGCGCGCTAAAGCACGCCGACGGCATTTCGCCCGCGTGGGCAGTTTCGTACGACGAACTCGAACCGTATTACGCGCGCGCGGAAAAAATCTATCGCGTGCACGGTAAAATGGGCGAAGACCCCACCGAACCGCCGCGCAGCAGCGATTTTCCATACCCGCCGATTTCACACGAACCGTACATCGAGGAACTCGCGCAAAAATTACAGAAACAAGGTTTGCATCCGTATCACTATCACATGGGACTTGACCTGAACGAGCAAGACCGTTCGCTCGGCGCGTGCATTCGCTGCAAAACGTGCGACGGTTTTCCGTGTATGGTGGACGGCAAATCGGACGCGCACATCAACGCCGTACTGCCCGCGTTGAAAAGCGGCAACGTCACGTTGATGTTGAACACATTCGTGAAAAAATTGCGCACGAACGCGAGCGGCAATGAGATTAGCGCGGTGGAAGTGGAACGCCACGGAGAAACCGAAATGCTGCGCGCGCCCATCGTCGTCGTCGCGTGCGGCGCGGTGAATTCCGCCGCGCTGCTGCTGCGCTCCGCGAACGACAAACATCCGAACGGTTTGGCAAACGCGAGCGACCAAGTCGGACGCAATTACATGTCGCATCACGGCACCGTTGCGATGGCGGTAAATCCATTCCAACGCAACAATGTCGTGTTTCAAAAAACCATCGCCATCAATGATTATTATTTTCGCGGACCGAATTACGATTTTCCGATGGGCAACATTCAAGCGGTTGGCAAATTGCAGCCCGGCATGTTGACCGCTGATGTCGCGTATGTGCCGCGCCCGCTGTTGAAATACATCACCGACCACAGCAACGAGTGGTGGATTATGTCCGAAGATTTGCCTGACCCAAACAATCGCGTGACGCTGACGCGCGACGGCAGCATCAAAATCGCGCGCAAGTTCAACAACATGGAACCACATCGCCGCCTTGTCGAAACGTTCAAACGCGACATGCGCCAAGCGGGCTATCCGATTTTTATCGCGCGCGAAGTCGGCATTGAATTTCTCGCGCATCAATGCGGCACCGTGCGGTTTGGCAATGACCCGAAAACGTCCGTATTGAACGAGTGGTGTCAAGCGTGGGAAATTCCAAACCTGTATGTGGTTGACGCGTCGTTCATGCCGTCCTCCGCCGCGATGAATCCCGCGCTCACCATCATGGCGATGGCGCTGCGCGTCGGCGAGTACATGCGTTCAACGTTATAACGTTCTCGCGTTAAAGCGTTCCAACGCTCAACGTTTATGCCCATTCGGATTGGAATCATCGGCGCGGGGGCAATCGCGCATTACGCGTTTCTGCCCGGCTTTGCGGAACCCGACAGCGCGCAAGCGCGCATCGCCATGGACGACTGGTATCACAATGGCTGCCCGAACGCGCGCGTCGTCGCCATCGCGTCGCGCACACGCGCCAAAGCGGACGCGCTCGCGCGTGAATTCAATATTGCGCGCGTGTACGACGATTGGCGCGAGTTAGTGCGTGATGAGGAAATTGACGCGGTGTGTGTGACGACGCCGAACGATTTGCATTACGAAATGACCATCGCCGCGTGCCGCGCGGGCAAACACGTTTTCGTCGAAAAACCGTTGGCGCTGAACCTGACGCAAGCGCGCGAAATGGTGGACGCGGCGCGCGAAAATAATGTGCTGCTGATGGTGCATCAAAATCAACGCTTTTTCCCCGTACACGAAATCGCCAAACAAATTCTCGACGCGCGCGTGTTGGGACCGATTCTTTCCCTGCGCGCGCGTTGGTCGCACGCGGGACCGGAGCATTGGTCGCCCGAAGGCGCGTGGTTTTTTGACAAAACGCGCGCGGGGCACGGCGCGTTGTTTGATTTGGGCATTCACAAATTCGATTTGATTCGTTATCTCACCGGCAAGGAGGCAGCGCAAGTCAGCGCTTTGATCGGCACGCTCGCTAAAAACATCCGCGTCGAAGACAACGGCGTCGCGATTTTGCAATTCACCGACGCTACGCTCGGCGTGGTCGAAGCGAGTTGGACCTCTGCGCCGAATGAAAACAGCATTCGTTTGTACGGCACGCGCGGTTTTCTCCAAGTCCTGTCCGATGCGACGTATCCGCTCACGATTCATTTCGCGCAACGCGACGACGCGTACGACGCGCAATTGCCCGGTGGTATTTGGGTAAACGAAAATATTTTCGCGCCGCGCATTCCCGCGTCGAGCGCCACCGGCGGCATGTTCCGCCATTTCGTCGAATGCGTCGCGACCGGGCGCGAATGTATCGCATCGGGCGCGGACAATTTGAAAAGTTTTGAAATGTGTCTCGCCGCGTTCGAATCCGCAGAAAGCGGTTGCGCGGTTAAACTCTCGCACACCTAGTAGTGCAACAAAATGAAACTGCGGGGTTGCACCTTTTTTCTTGCCCGTATAATGCGGCGCGCTTTCGCATCCGTATCTCGCAGTCTCATCATGTTGTTGCACTAGTCAATCACCATTTGTCAATGTCCACACCGCCTATTTCACACACCACGCGCGGTTTCTTCTTTATCGCGCTCTCGGCGATTTTGTTTGGCTCGATTGGCGTCGCCACACGCGGCATTTTCAACAGCGCCGAGACCAACGCGCTGTCCATCACACTCTGGCGCGCGCTCATCGCGCTGCCCGTTCTGTTTGCCATATCCTTCTTTCTGCTCGGCAAAAAACTGTTTGCGATTCGGCGGCGCGATTTGCGTGTGATGATTCTTGCCGGGTTGATGATGACGATTTATCAGGCGGGCTTTGTCTTTGCGGTGCGTATGGTGAGCGTAACCATTGCGACGTTGGTTACATTGGGCACAGTCCCCATTTTTGCCGCGCTCTTGTCCGCGCTCGTACTGCATGAACGCTTGCCTCCGCAAGTGTATTTCGCGTTGGCGTGCGCGCTGGTCGGCTTGGTTTTCCTCGTCGGCTTTCAGCCCGGTGAAAATCTTGGCACGAACATCGGTCTGGGCATCTTTTTTTCCCTTTTGACGGCGGTGGGCAGCGCGTCGTTTCAAATTTGCGGGCGCGTGCTGGCGAATCGCTATCATCCTTTGCAGACGCTCACCGTCTTTTTTTTCATCGCCGCGCTGGCGCTCTTGCCCGTGACGCTGTGGAGCGGGTTTGTTGTAAATTATCCGCCCGTCGGCTGGCTGCTGCTGCTGCATCTTGGCATTGGCGTATCGGTGCTCGGCTATGCGTTTTTGATTTTGGGACTGCGCACCACGCCCGCGACGATTGCGACAATTATTGCTTTGTTCGAGCCGCTGACCGGCGCGCTGTTGGCGTGGCTGCTCTTGGGTGAACGCCTTGGCGCGTCGGGTTTGTTTGGCGCCGTCTTACTGCTCGGCGCGATGCTTATGGTTATGCGGAGTCACACGCCGGCTGCCGAGCCCGCCGAAGTGTGAGCGCCTTTTTTCGATTGACGCGGCGGTTCATTCGTGTTAGAATCTTTGCACATTTGTGCAATGTTGTGCACACATTCTCAATAACCGAAACCAACCTTTCATCCGCTGCCGAGAGGAGTCTTTATGTCCGCTGGGGTCTCTGTTTCCGAATCCACCCTCACGCTCGACAAAACCCAATTGCTTGAATACCTGCGCGAGATGTGGGAAATCCGCTACTTTGAAGATACTGTCTATGATTTGCTTACGCGCAACGCGATTCGCGGGACGGTGCATTTGTACGCCGGGGAAGAAGCCGTTGCCGTCGGCGCGATTTCGAATTTTCGACCGGGCGATTACATCACGAGTACGCATCGCGGGCACGGGCATTGTCTCGCGCACGGCGCGCACCTGGCGCACAGCGAGGCGGAACGTCAAGAGCATCTCAACAAAATGATGGCGGAACTCGCCGGCAAAGAAACGGGGTATTCACGCGGGCGCGGCGGTTCGATGCACATTGCCGATACGTCGCGCGGCAATCTCGGCGCGACGGGCATTGTCGGCGGCAATATTCCAGTGGCGACGGGCGCGGGGCTGTCGTTGAAAATGCAAAAGCGCGACGGCGTCGTTTTCTGTTTTTTTGGCGACGGCGCAGTCAACAACGGTATCTTTCACGAATCGCTCAATATGGCAGCTATCTGGGATTTACCGGTAGTTTATATTGTCGAAAACAATATGTACGCCATGAGCATTCCGTGGTCGTCGGTCAGCAAAAATCCCGATGCGGCGGACCGCGCGCCGGCGTACGGCATGCCCGGCATTGTCGTGGACGGCATGGATGTGTTGGCGGTGCGCGAGGCGGTGGGCGAAGCGGTGCGCCGCGCGCGTCGCGGTGACGGTCCAACGTTAGTCGAATGCAAAACGTATCGCTGGTACGGACATTCGCGCAGCGACCCGCGCGCATATCGCACGCGGGAAGAAGAAAAAGCGTGGAAAGAACGCGACCCGCTGACGGTGCTCGCGCAAAAAATATTGGACGCCGGTTTGGCGACGCAGGCGGAATTGGACGCGGTCGAAGCGCGGGCGCGCGAGGGCATTGCGCGTGCGACCACGTTTGCGCTGGAAGAGAGCCCGAATCCCGACCCGAAAGATTTGTATGCGGGCTTGTTCGCGCCGCTCAAAACCACCGCGCAAGAGATTGCGCAAGAGAAAATCCTGCGCGAGCGCGTGCGCCGCGACAGCACAATGCGCCAAATCCCCTATTGGCAAGCCATCAACGAAGCGCTTGACGAAGAAATGAAGCGCGACGAACGCGTTTTCCTCATGGGCGAAGACATTGGCGTGTACGGCGGCGCGTACGGCGCGACACGCGGCTTGCAGGAAAAATTTGGCAGAGAGCGCGTGCGCGAAACGCCCATCAGCGAAGCGGCAATTGCGGGCGTCGGCGTCGGCGCGGCAATGACCGGAATGCGCCCCGTCAACGAAATCATGTACATTGATTTCACGCTGCTGTCCGCCGACCAAATTGCGAATCAAGGCGCGAAAAATCGGTACATGTTTGGCGGACACAGCATCATGCCGTTTGTGCTGCGCACCGAAGGCGGCGCGGGTCGCGGCGTAGCGGCACAGCATTCGCAAAGTCTTGAAGCGATCTGGACGCATTTCCCCGGTTTGTATGTTGTGATGCCTGCAACGCCGTATGACGCCAAGGGTCTGCTCAAAGCCGCGATTCGCGAAGACAATCTCGTCATGTTCATCGAACACAAAATGTTGTACGGCGAAAAAGGTCCGGTCCCGGAAGAAGAGTACATTATTCCGCTCGGCGTCGCGGATGTGAAACGCGCGGGTAAGGATGTGACCATCATTACCTATTCGCGCATGGTGCTGCGCGCGCTCGAAGCCGCGCACGAATTGGAACAAGCAGGCGTAGATGTCGAAGTCGTTGATTTGCGTACGCTCAAACCGCTCGACACGGAAACGATTTTGCAATCGGTGCAAAAGACCGGACGCGTCGTCATTGTTTCGGAAGGATACAAGAACACGGGCTTTAACGCGGAACTGTTGGCGACCGTGAACGACCTTGCGTTCGATTATCTCGATGCGCCGATTGTGCGCGTCGCCGCCGCCGACGTGCCTGTTCCTTCAAGCCAGACGTTAGAGGAACACGCGATTCCCCAAACGCGCGATATTGTGGCGGCAGTCAAGAAGGTGATGGAATAACGAGAGGAGGGGTAAACAAGTAGAAACGTAAAAAGTCGAGTCCAGCAACGCAATCACCCGTTTACCTGTTTCCTACCCATTTCAAGTCATGATTACTCCAGTCATTCTCCCCCAACTCGGCGACACGATGGACGCGGGCACCATCACGCGTTGGTTCAAAAAAGAAGGCGACGCGGTGAAAAAGGGCGAGCCGTTGTTTGAGGTGTTGACCGATAAAGCCAATATCGAAGTCGAAGCGACTGCCAGCGGATTTTTGCGCAGCATCCTGTGCGGCGAAAACGAGACCGCTCCTACCGGCAAGACGATTGCGTACCTGACGACGACGGCGGATGAACCGCTGCCGACCTCACCCCTCTCCCCGCCCTTACAAGGAGAGGGGAAAGAGGAACTCCCTGCTCCCGTTGGAAGAGGAGGGGGGGATGAGGAACTCCCTGCTCCCGTTGGAAGAGGGGGGGGGGGTGAGGAA
>Ga0070741_10007393_pt1 | contig 22732 bp, 20 predicted proteins | sample Coa_R1_4_FD_66440 | JGI IMG/M metagenome (GOLD analysis project Ga0070741, IMG submission 66440) | Surface soil microbial communities from Centralia Pennsylvania, which are recovering from an underground coalmine fire - Coalmine... | ecosystem: Environmental > Terrestrial > Soil > Unclassified ... | reverse complement strand
TTCTCGCGTGCTTCACGAGTCGGCGCGTGCACATCGGCTGCGACGAGGCGATGGAGCTCGGCCAGGGCGTCAGCCGCGAACGCGCCGAGCAGACGTCACGCGGCCGGGTCTTCCTCGAGCACGTGCTGCGCATCGCGACGCCGTTGCTCGCAGACGGCTACGAGGTGCAGATGTGGGACGACATGCTGCGTCACGAGCCGGCGCTGCTGCGCGAGCTCCCGGCTGGCGTCGTCCCGGTGCCCTGGACCTACGAGCAGCCCGGCGCTCCCGTCGCGCGTCCGCTGCCGCCGTGGTTCGACGACCTGATGGCGCGGCTCGGGTACGCGGAAGGCGACCTCACGGACGGCTTCGCGCACCTGCTCGACCACTACGGCGACGTCGGGCGCCCGTACCTCCTCGCGCCGGGCACGTCGACGTGGAACTCGCTGGTCGGTCGGGTCGACAACGCGTTCGGGAACATCGACGACGCGGTCCGCACCGGCCTCGACCGGCGCGCGGACGGAGTCCTCGTGACCGACTGGGGCGACAACGGCCACCTGCAACCACCGGTCGTCAGCCTCCCCGGGATCCTGTTCGGTGGCGCCGCCGCGTGGTGCGGGGACACGAGCCCCGATGTCGACGTGACGGCCGCGATCGACGACCTCGTGCTGGGCGACTCGACGCGCCGCCTGGGGCGCGTGCTCGACCGCATCGGCCGGGTGTGGTCGCGCACCGGCCAACACGCGCTGAACGGCAGCCCGTTGCAGGCCGCGCTCGTGCCCGACGCCATGTTCTTCGCGTTCGGCGAACCCGATGCGGACGCGGTCCGTTCGGTCGTCGACGACCTCGACGCTGCGCTCGACGACATCGCTGCCTCGCAGCCGACGTCGAGCGACGCGGCCGCCGCCACGCTGCAGCTCACGGCGGCCACGCGGCTGGCGCGTCACGGTGCGTACCGCTTGCTCGCCCGCGCGGGTGCCAAGGCGCCCGATCGTCGGGAGATGGCTGACGACCTGCGCGAGGCCGTCGAACTCCACCGCGACTCCTGGCTCGCGGTGTCACGGCCCGGCGGCCTGCGCGACAGCATCGGCCCGCTCGAACGTCAGCTCGCGGAGTAGGAGACGCGCGCTACTCGCCCGGGTAGACGACGCCCAGCTGCGCGCGCATGGCGTCGAGCGTCGTCATGATGCGCAGCGTCTCGTCGAGCGGCATGATGTCGCTCTCGGTGCGTCCGTCGCCGATGCAGCGGTGCACCTCGTCGACCTGGAAGCGCAGTCCGTCACCGGCGTACGCGGCATCGATGCGCTCCACCCCACCGGGACCGCCGACGGTGATCCAGTCCGGGCAGTGCATGAACGCGGGGAGCTCGACCCAGCCGTCCGTCCCCGTGATGCGCGCCGTGCAGCTCAACGACGCGCGGATCGCGGCCTTCACGACGCCGAGCGATCCATCGGCGTGGTGCAGGACGCCGGCGACCCGCTCGTCGACACCCGTCTCCCCGATCGCGCCGTCGGCGACGACGCGGTCGGGAGTGCCGAGCACGAGCGAGCACAGCTGCACGGGGTACACGCCGAGATCCAGGAGCGAGCCGCCGCCGAGGCTCGCGTCGAACAACCGGTGCTCCGGTACGACCGGCATCCGGAACCCGAAGTCCGCCTCGACGACGAGCGGTGCGCCGATCCGGCCGCGGCCCAGCACGTCGACCAGCGCACGGTACGAGGGGAGGAAGCGCGTCCACATCGCCTCCATGAGGAAGACGCCGTGCGCGCGCGCCGCGTCGACCATGCGCTGTGCCTGCCGCGTGTTCAGCGCGAAGGGCTTCTCGCACAGCACGTGCTTGCCCGCCTCGACGAGCACCACGGTGTCCCGCTCGTGCCGCGAGTGCGGGGTCGCGACGTACACGACGTCGACCTCGGAGTCCGCGGCGAGGTCCTCGTAGCTCGCATACCTGGTCGCGATGCCGTACTTGTCGCCGTACGCGTTCGCGCGCTCGAGCGCGCGTGACGCGACCGCGGTGATCGTGCCGCCGTCGACGAGCGTCATGCCGTCGGCGAACCGCGCGGCGATCGCGCCCGGCCCGACCACGCCCCACCGGAACGTCATCGTCACACCACCTTCAAGGTGCGCCGGTACGCGTCGAGGCGCCGGTCCTTCGGATCCAGGTCGGTCACGAGGACGTCGATCCGCTCCACGGGGAGGCAGCGGGCCGACCCGCGCTGGCCGAGCTTCGTGTGGTCGACGGCGACGACGATCTCGCCGCTGACGTCCGCCAGCGCGAGCTTCACGTCCGCCTCCTCGAGCGTCGTCTCCGTCGTACCGCTCGGGTCGATCCCGGCGGCCGAGACGAACAGGCGCCGGAGCGCCACATCACGCGCCGCCCGCGCCGCGAGGGGACCCACGAGACTTCCGGTCCTGCGGTCGAGCTGCCCGCCCGTCAGCAGCGCGGTGACGCCGGGCCGGTCCTGCAGCGCGGCGAACGCCTCGGGACCGTTCGTCACGACCGTGAGGTCGCGCGCGCCGTCGATCGAGCGTGCGAGCCGCTGCAACGTCGTCGACGCGTCGACGCCGATCGCCCCCGTCTCGCCCACCAGGACCGCGAGCTTCGCGGCGATGCGATCCTTCGCGCGCGTCTGCTGACGGAAGCGGTCGGCGAACAGCTGTGGACCGAGGGCCATCGCACCGCCGCGGACGCGCCGGACCAGGCCTTGCTCCGCGAGCGTGTCGAGGTCGCGCCGGATGGTCATCTCGGAGACGTCGAGCTCGAGCGCGAGGTCGCTGACGCGCACGCGACCCTCGGCGTCGACGCGCGCGCGGATCTGCGCCAGGCGGTCGATGGAATTGACGGTCGTCACGACGCTATCCGGGCTTCGAAGCGATGACGACCGGGACCGGCCGCGTGCGTTGCGCCGTCGGGCAGCGTCACCTCCGCCTCGCTGCCGGGCGCGACCTCGACGTCGAGCACGAACGCACCGTGCTCGACCCGCCACGACGACGCGATCGGTCCGTACGGCGTGTCGAGACGCGCCTCCGCGGACGTGATGCCGCCCCCGGGGCAGGGACGGATCTCGAAGCGGCGGTACGCGGGCACGCCGGGGATCGGGCGGATCCCGGCGACGTACTCGTGCAGGAACGAGACCACCGCACCCTTGCTGTAGTGGTTCAGGGACCCGCTGCCGCCCGCGTCGATGCCCTCCCAGTTCTCCCACACGGTCGTGGCACCGGCCTCGATCATGGCGAGCCACGACGGGGGCGTCGTCTGCAGCAGGAGCTCGTAGGCGACGTCGAGATGGCCGGTGTCGGCGAGCACGGGCAGCAGGAACGGTGTCGCGAGGAACCCCGTGCCGAGGTGGGTGCCCGCGGCGCGGATGAGCGCGACGAGATCGTCCGCCACACGCGTGCGGTGCTCGTCGTCGACGAGCCCGAACGCGAGCGCGCGCACGAGGTTCGCCTGGGTCACGGGCGTCACCTCACCGTCGGCTGCGACGTACTCGGCCTGCCACGCGGCGCGCACCTCGCGCGCGAGATCGTCGTACCTCGTCGCGTCGTCTGGCTTCCCGACGAGCCGCGCGACCTCGGCGAGCGTCGAGAGCGAACGGAACAGAAACGCGGTCGCGACCTCGCCGACGTCCCGCTCACCGGTCATGACGGGCATGGTGTCCGCGTCGGGCTCGCACCACTCGCCCCAGTGGAACCCGATGTCCCACAGGTACCGCTCGTGCGGTGCCGGCTCGGGTCGTGCGGCGACGCGCGACGGGTGCCGGTGCTCGGCCGCGCGCCCCAACGCGAAGTCGACCCACCGCTGCATGGAGGGGTACTGGCGCTCGAGCACGTGTACGTCGCCGTACGACTGCCACATCTGGAACGGGACGAGCACCGCGGCGTCGCCCCATCCCGCCGAACCGGTGAGGTAGCTCGCGATGGCGTTCGTCCGAGCGGCGGGCGGCAACGGCTCCGGGACGAAGTTCGGGACGCGCCCGTCGTCCCACTGGTCCGCCGCGAGATCACGCAGCCACCGTTCGCTGAAGCCCGCGACGTCGTACAGGAACGACGCCGTCGGGGCGAACAGCTGCCAGTCACCGGTCCAACCGGCGCGCTCGCGCTGCGGGCAGTCCGTCGGGATCTCGCACGCGTTGTCGCGGAAGCTGAGCACGGTCGCCTCGTGCAGCGCGTTGACGCGTTCGTCGCTGCACCGGAACCGACCCGTCCGGACGAGATCGGTCTGCACGAGCACGCCGGTGACGTCGACCGTCGTGAGGTCGCGTGCGCCGTCGACACCGACGAACTGGAAGCCGTGCGTGGTGTGGCGCGGCTCGAAGTCGGGCGCGCCCGCACCGCTGCTCACGACCTCGTCGACCTGTCCGGCTCCGAGCGACGTCCGCGTCACGAAGTCGAACGCTTGGAGGTGACGCACGTCGACGTCGCCGTCCTCACCCAGCCGCTCGCCGTGACGAAGGCGAACGACGTTGCCCGCGTCGCCGAGTGCCGCGCCGGCGACGCGCACCCAGCCGTTGATGTTGGCCCCGAGGTCGACGACCTGACGCCCCGGGTCGAGGCGTGTCACCGACGCGGGTCGGTACTCCTGCACCCGGCGGGTCGGTGGGGCCGGCGACACGGTCAACCGGGCATCCGGCGGCGCGACGACGTCCACCCCGGTCCAGCCCGTGACCGGGGGGAACGGGACGCGTTGGTCGACGCGCTCACCTTCCATGAGATCGGCCGCGACGATCGGCCCGTCGCCGCTGACGTCCCACGACTCGTCGGTCGCGACGACGTGCCGGTTGCCGCGGACGTCGGTGAGCTCGACCTGTGCGAGCAGCGCGAGTGCCTTGCCGTAGCAGCAGTCCTCACGGGTGAAGCCCACGCTGCCGCGCCACCAGCCGTCGGTCACCGTCGCGACGAGCGTGTGCTCGCCCGGTGTGAGCAACGGCGTGACGTCGTAGGTCTGCACCTCGAGATGGGACCGGTACGCGGTGAAGCCGGGCGTGAGCTCGAGGTCACCGACCCGGACACCGTCGAGGTGGAGCTCGTAGATCCCGTGCGCGGTCGCGTAGATGCGCGCGCGCTCGACCGCTTCGTCGACCGCGAACGTGCGCCGGAAGTACAACGCGCCCCGCTCGCCGCGCGGGTTCAGCGGGTCGACGCCGTCGGGCGCGCCGACGAAGCGCGCGTCCCATTCGTCGAGGTCGAGCAGCCCGGTCTCGAACTCGTCGGGCGCGGACCAGTCGGTCCACCCTGCGTCGTCGCGGACCTGGACGCGCCACGAGACCTGCGTGCGTGAGCCGAGCGGGTCGAACGGCCACGGCTGGAGGAAGGGCTCCTCCGCCTCGATCTCCGCGGTCGTCGTCGCCCGGCCGTCGACGGTCGCCTCGACGCGGTACGCGCGCTGACGGCTCGAGCCCGGCGGCAGCCACCACGACAGGCGCGGCCGCGCGAACGCGACACCGAGCGGGCGGGGCCCGTGCTCGATGCGCAGCCGGGTCGGTACGACGTCGGTCACCGTTCTCCCTCCGGAAGGTCCAGCAACGAGCGATCGAGCTCACCCACGCTCGACACACCGAGCAGCGTCATGACGCGTTCCATGTCGGCGCGGAACCACTGCAGGACGCGGTCGACACCCCGCTCGCCCGCCGCGCCGAGCGCGTACAGGTACGCGCGCCCGGCCATCGCCGCGTTCGCACCGGCCGCGACCGCCTTCACGATGTCGCTCCCCCGCCGCACGCCGCCGTCGCAGATGATCTCGGTCCGGCCGCCAACCGCGTCCGCGACGGGGGCGACGAGCGTGAACGTGGCGGGCGCGCCGTCGAGCTGACGGCCACCGTGGTTCGACAGCGCGATCGCGTCGACGCCGTTGTCGGCCGCGATCACCGCGTCGGCGACGGTCTGGACACCCTTGAGCACGATCCGCCCGTCCCAGACGGAGCGCAGCCACTCGACGTCGGCCCACGACAACGTCGGGTCGAACTGCGTGTTGATGTAGTCCGCGAGCGTGACGGGCGACGCGCCGTCGCCGACCTCACGTCCGACGACGTTCGCGAACCGAATCGGTTCGCTGCGCACGAACGCCCACGTCCACGCCGGGTGCAGGGCACCGTCGACGAACGTGCCCGGCCCGATCTTCGGGGGCAGCTCGAACCCGCGTCGGACGTCGCGTTCGCGCCGGCCGTGCACGACCGTGTCGACCGTGAGGACGAGCGCCTCGTAGCGCGCGGCCTTCGCGCGGTCGATCATCTCCTTCACGAGCGCGCGGTCGCGCCATGCGTAGACCTGGAACCAGAGCCGACCGTCGCTGACCGCGCGGACCTCCTCGATCGACCGTGTGCTGAGCGTCGACAGCGTGTACGGCAGGCCGGCGCGCTCGGCCGCGCGGGCGACGGCGAGCTCGCCCTGGGGGTCGGCGATGCGCGTGAAGCCGGTCGGCGCGAGGACGAGCGGGTAGCCGACGGGACGGCCGAGGACGGCCGACGACACGTCGACCTTCGCGACGCCGCGGAGGACGCGGGGACGGAACGTCGTGCTCGCGTAGGCGGCCTGGTTCGCCGCGAGCGTGCGCTCGTCCTCGGCGCCGCCGTCGATGTAGTCGAACACGCCGCCCGGGAGGCGACGCTTCGCCACGCGGCGCAGGTCGGCGACCGATGCGGCGCGCCGCAGCCGGCGTTCGACGGGGTCGGTCTCGAGGCGCTCGAGCCGGATGACCGAGCGCAGCGTGCGGTAGGGGTTCACGACGGGTCGTACCTCCGCAGTCGTGTGGACGGCGAGCGCGCGACGTTCGCGCGCAGCTCCTCGAGCGTCGCCGGTGCGGCGCCGTGCGCGCGCGCCTGCACGAGCACGTTGCCGAGCGCGGTCGCCTCGACGGGACCGGCGACGACGGGTACCTGCAGCAGCTGGGCCGTCGACCGGCACAGCAGGTCGTTCTGCGATCCGCCGCCGACGACGTGGACCACGTCCACCCGTCGTCCCGCGAGCTGCGACGCCCGCCAAATGGTCGCGGCGTACGCGGCCGCGAGCGAGTCGACGACGCACCGGACCGTCTCGGCCGGGCTCACGAGCTCACGCTTCGCGGCACGTGCGAGGCGCGCCGGCATGTCGCCCGGGGCGACGAGCACGGGATCGTCGACGTCGACCACCGGACCGCCCGCAGGGAGCGCGGCGGCGGCGTCGAGCAGTGCCGGGAGAACGTGGTCGTGTCCGCGCTCGCGCCACGTGCGGAGCGACTCCTCGAGCAACCACAGGCCACCGGTGTTGCGCAGGAAGCGTGTGCGGCGGTCCACGCCGAGCTCGTTCGTGAAGTTGGCCTCGCGCACCGCGTCGGTGAGGACGGGTGCGTCGAGCTCCAGACCGACGAGCGACCACGTACCGCTCGACACGTACGCGAACTCGCCTGTCGTCGCGGGCACGGCGGCCACTGCGGACGCGGTGTCGTGCGCGCCGACCGTCGTGACGACGGTCGTGGGGCGCAACCCGAGCGCCCGGCACAGGTCCGCGCGCACACGTCCACGCGCGACGCCTGTGGGCTCGATCGGCGGCAGCATCTCGTGCGGGATCTCGAGACGGTCGAGCAGCACGGTCGACCACTCGCCGGTACGCACGTCGACGAGGCCCGTCGTCGACGCGATGGTCGCCTCGGTCCACAGCATGCCGGTCAGCCGGTACGCGAGCAGGTCCGGCAGCAGCACGACGCGCGCCGCCTTCTCCCACCACGGGCCCCGCCGCTCGGCGGCGAGCTGATAGATGGTGTTGAACGGCAGGAGCTGCAAGCCGGTGATCGCGAACAGCTCGTCGCGCGGAATGCGCGCGTGCACGCTCTCGACCACGGATGCGGTGCGCTCGTCGCGGTACGCGATCGGCTCCGCGAGCAGGTTGCCCTCGCCGTCGAGCAGGCCGTAGTCCACGCCCCACGTGTCGATCCCGATCGACTCGACCTCCGGGTACCGGCCGGCGAGCGCGGCGAGCCCGGCGAGCACCTCGTCGTACAGCGTCGTCAGGTCCCAGCGCAGGTGCCCGACGGCCTCGTGCACGCCGTTCGGGAACCGGTGCACGGTCTCGAGCCCGATCGCGTCGCCGTCGACGATGCCGGCCACAACCCGTCCGCTCGTCGCACCGAGGTCGACCGCGGCGAAGACGCGACGTTCCGGGCTCACCGGACGAACGCCGCCGCGATGCCGGCGTCGACCGGGACGAGCAGTCCGGTCGTGCGACTGAACTCGTCCGACGCGATCGCGGCGACCACGTCCGCGACGTGCTCGGGGAGCACCTCCCGCTTGAGCAGCGTGCGCTGCGCGTAGAACGCACCGAGCTCGGCCTCGGGGACGCCGTACACCGCCGCGCGTTGCGCGCCCCACCCACCCGCGAAGATCCCGCTGCCGCGGACGACGCCGTCCGGGTTGACACCGTTCACGCGGATGCCGTGTGGTCCGAGCTCCGCGGCGAGCAGGCGGACCTGGTGGGCCTGGTCCGCCTTCGTCGCGCCGTACGCGACGTTGTCCGGGCCGGCGACGAGCGCGTTCTTCGAGACGACGTAGACGATGTCGCCGCCGACGCCCTGGGCGATCATCGCGCTCGCGGCTGCGCGCGCGACGAGGAAGCTGCCCTTCGCCATCACGTCGTGCTGACGGTCCCAGTCCGCCTCGGTCGTGTCGAGCAGCGGCTTCGACACCGACAGGCCGGCGTTGTTGACGACGAGGTCGACGCCGCCGAACGCGCGCATCGCGGCATCGAGGGCCGCCTCGATTTGCGCGGCGTCGGTCACGTCGACCGGTACGCCGAGCGCGACGTCCCGGCCGCCGATGTCGCGCGCGACGTGCCCGGCCTTGTCGCCGTCCACGTCCGCGACGACCACGCATGCGCCGTCGGCCGCGAGCCGCTGCGCGATCGCCCGGCCGATCCCACTCGCGCCTCCGGTGACGAACGCGATCCGGCCCGTGTGGCGCTTCGGCTTCGGCAGCCGCTGCAGCTTCGCCTCCTCGAGCGCCCAGTACTCGATGCGGAACTTCTCGTCCTCCGTGATCGGCGCGTACGTCGACACCGACTCCGCGCCGCGCATCGCGTTGATCGCGTTGACGTAGAACTCGCCTGCCACGCGGGCGGTCTGTGCATCTCGGCCGTACGAGAACATGCCCACACCGGGAACGAGCACGATCGCGGGATCCGCGCCGCGCATCGGCGGTGAGTCGGCCCGCGCGTGCCGTTCGTAGTAGGCGCGGTACTCGGCGCGGTAGCGCTCGTGCTGCTCACGCAGCCGCGTCACGCAGTCGTCGACGGTGGCGCTCGCCGGCACGTCGACCACGAGCGGCTTCACCTTGGTGCGCAGGAAGTGATCGGGACACGACGTGCCGAGCTCGGCGAGCGCGAACAGCTTCTCGCTCGCCAGCAGGTCGAGCACGACCTCGTCATCGGAGAAGTGCCCGACCATGCGATGGTCCCGCGACGCGATCGCGCGGATGTACGGCGCGAGCGCAGCGGCCTTCGTACGCCGCTCGCTCTCCGGCAGGGGCGCGCGCTCGGCGACGACCGCCCCGAAGGGCTGCTCGTCACCGTTGCGGTCGAGGTACGCCTGCGCCTCGCGGATCATCCACAGCGAGCGCGCCTCGGCCTCGTCGCTCGTGTCGCCCCACGCGGTGATGCCGTGCCCGCCGAGGACCACACCGACCGCCTCGGGGTGGGCGGCGCGGATCGCGGCGACGTCGAGCCCGAGCTGGAACCCGGGGCGACGCCACGGCACCCACACCACACGGTCGCCGTAGATCAGCTTCGTGAGCCGTTCGCCGTCGGCCGCGGTCGCGATCGCGATCCCCGCGTCGGGGTGGAGGTGGTCCACGTGACACGCGTCGACGAGACCGTGCATCGCGGTGTCGATCGACGGTGCCGCGCCGGCGGTGCCGAAGAGGCAGTGGTCGAGCGCGGCGACCATCTCGTCCTCGCGGCCCTCACCGGGGTACACGTCGACGAGCGCGCGCAGCCGGTCGACGCGCAGCACGGCGAGCCCGGACTCGGTCAGCGTGCCGAGGTCACCACCCGAGCCCTTCACCCACATCAGCTCGACGTCGTCGCCCGTGACGGGATCGCGCGCCCTGCCCTTCGCCGACGTGTTGCCGCCCGCGTAGTTGGTGTTGCGCGGGTCGGACCCGAGCCGGTTCGACCGCGCCAGGAGCTCGCCGACCGTGTGGTTCGTCACGCACCCCACCCGGCCTGGGTGCCGCCGATGCGCTCGGAGACGATCCGCTCGCCGTAGCCGCTGTCCGCGTGCGCGCGCATCGGATCCGCCGGGAGCCCCCGGTCGGCGCGCCACTCCGCGAGGTCGGCGCGGACGTCGGTGGAGAAGGCGTCCATCAGGATGGCGTTGCCGGCGAGCACGTCGCCAGCGCGTTCGGCGTCCGCGAGCCCGTCACGGTCGACGAGCAGCGCGCGAGCGGTCATCTCCTGCACGTTCAGCACCGAGCGGATCTGGCCCGGGATCTTTGCCTCGATGTTGTGGCACTGGTCGAGCATGAACGCGACCTCGCTGTCGGGCCCGTACCCCCCGCCGCGGACGACCTCGAACAGGATGCGGAACAGCTGGAACGGATCGGCGGCCCCGACGATCAGGTCGTCGTCGGCGTAGAAGCGCGAGTTGAAGTCGAACGAGCCGAGGCGACCGAGCCGCAGCAGCTGCATCACGACGAACTCGATGTTCGTGCCCGGTGCGTGGTGACCGGTGTCGAGGCAGACGACCGCGCGGTCGCCGAGTGCGACGCAGTGCACGTACGCGGTGCCCCAGTCGGGAACGTCGGTCGCGTAGAACGCGGGCTCGAAGAGCTTGTACTCGAGCACGAGCCGCTGGTGCGGACCGAGCCGTGCGTAGACCTGGCGGAGCGAGTCGGCGAGACGCGCCTGTCGGTCGCGCAGGTCGGCCTGGCCGGGATAGTTCGCGCCGTCGGGCAGCCAGATCTTCAGGTCGCGACCGCCGGTGACGTCCATGATGTCGACGCACTCGACCATGTGAACGATCGCCTTCGCACGCACGCGTTCGTCGACGTGGGTGAGGCTGCCGAGCTTGTAGTCGTCGTCCTGGAAGGTGTTCGTGTTGACGGTGCCGAGCCGGACGCCGAGGTCCTCCGCGTGGCGTCGGAGCTTGTCGAAGTCGTCGACCCGGTCCCACGGGATGTGCAGCGCGACGGACGGTGCGAGCCCCGTCATCCGGTGGACCTGTGCGGCGTCGGCCACCTTCTCGTAGGGGTCGCGCGGGACGCCCGGTTGCGCGAAGACCTTGAAGCGCGTCCCCGAGTTGCCGAACGCCCACGACGGCACCTCGATCGCCTGGTACTCGAGATCGGCGGCGATGTCGGCGAACGTCTTCATCGGTCTCCCCTCGACCGTGGCGACCCCGAGCGATGTTCGAACGTGTGAGATCGTACAAGTCGCGGGGAGAGATCGAAACCTGGCCCCGGCTACGAGCTGCGCGCCCGGTGCTCGCTGTCGTCGGTCAGCGTCGCGAACCCCTGCCGCCAGCTCGGGTACCTCGGCTGCCAGCCGAGCTCCCGCCTCGCCTTGGCGTTCGACGCGCCCCTGACCGACGTCATCATCGCGACGGCGACGTCGCCGGCGAGCAGACGCCCCAACCAGACGGGGACGTGCCGGGGCGGCTTCGCGCCCGCGTCCCGGGCGAGCACGGGCAGCCACTCGCGGACCGGGGCCGGGTCGTCGTCCACGATGTTGTAGATGCCGCGGCGGCCGTGCTCGATCGCGGCGAGCGTCGCCGCGGCCGCGTCGTCGATGTGCACGAACGACCACACGCCGGTGCCGTCGCCCACGATCGGGAAGCGCCGCTTGCGGACCGCGTCCAGGTGCACGCCGCCCTCGGCCATCGACGTGCCCGGCCCGTAGAACCCGCCGTAGCGCAGCACGATGCCCTCGATCCCGTCCGCGCCGGTGACCGTGGACTCGAGGTGCTTGATCGCCTCGATGACGCGCCTCGCGGCAGGCAGGGGATCCGGGTCGAGCGGGTCGTCCTCGCTCTTCACCATCGGCCCGGTCCGCTGGTACGGCCACCCGGCGTAGCTCTGCGCGACGAACCGCTCGGCGCCCGCCGCCCGCGCCGCTTCGAGCAGGTGGTCCGTGCCCTCCGTGCGGAGCCGGTTGGTCCCCGCGAACATCTCGTCCATCTTGCGGAAGCTCTGGCCCATGTCCGCCAGCGCGGTGGCCTCGTGCACGACGGCGTCGGGCGCGGCACGCACGACCGCATCCATCACGGCGTCGCGGTCCAACACGTCGAGCAGGACGGGCTCCGCACCCGCGGCGCGCAGCGCCGGCAGCTTCGTGTCCGTCGTCGTCGTGGCCACGACGTCGTGACCGTGGGCGACGAGCAGCGGCACCAGCCGCTTGCCGATCGCGCCCGATCCGCCCGCAAGGAAGATCCTCATCGCGCCTCCTCTCGTCGGTGTCCGGCCCCTGAGACGAGACGGCGACCGCGTGCGTGACGCGGCCGCGTGTCACAGCGCACGCGGCAATACCGTCGTACGGGTGATGGACGACGTGTACGAGCCGTACGAGCAGTACCGGCCGCTGATGTTCTCGATCGCCTACCGGATGCTCGGGAGCGCGAGCGACGCGGAGGACGTCGTGCAGGACGCCTTCCTGCGGTTCCACCGCGTGGCCGAGCAGCAGCGGATCGACAACCCGAAGGCGTACCTCGCGCAGATCACCACCAGGCTCGGCATCGACCACCTGCGCTCGGCGCGCGTGCGACGCGAGAGCTACACCGGCACGTGGCTCCCCGAGCCGCTCCTGACGGAGCAGGCGCCCGACGTGGCCGACTACGCGGAGGCGGCGGACTCGCTCTCGATGGCCTTCCTCGTGCTGCTCGAGCGGCTCTCGCCCGTGGAGCGCGCCGTGTTCCTCCTCCACGACGTGTTCGACTACTCGTACGGCGAGGTCGCAGAGCTGACGGGCAAGAGCGAGGACAACACGCGCCAGCTCGCCGTGCGGGCGCGCCGTCACATCGCCGAGGCCAAGCCGCGCTTCGAGGCCGACCGCAAGCGGCGCGACGAGCTCGCGGACCGCTTCTTCGCGGCCGTCACCGCGGGCGACGTCGAAGGGCTCGAGCGGCTGCTCGCGGACGACGTGGTGATGTACGGCGACGGCGGTGGCAAGGCTCCGGCCGCTCCGCGCCCGGTGTACGGCGCCCGTCGCGTCGCGGGGTTCCTCCGCAACATCGCGCGCCAGGCGCAGGAGGTCGGGATCCAGCTCCACGCGGCGACGGTCAACGGCGAGCCCGGCGCGGTGGCACGCGACCCCGACGGCCGCGTCGTCGGCGTGCTGTCCCTGCACATCGCGGACGGCGCCGTCCAGTCCGTCCTCGCGGTCGTCAACCCCGACAAGCTCGGACACCTCGGCCCTGTCGGAGACATGAACGCGCTGCTGAGATCGCTACGTGGGTGACCGGCCGAGGAGCTGGTCGAGCAACGCGGGGTCCATGCGCGGGTCACGCGCGACGGGGATCACGTCGCTCGTGTCGACGAGCCAGCGCAGCACGCGGTCGCGCAGGTCGCAGGTGACGGCGATGTTCGCGGGAACCCGCGCGACGTTCAGCGTCTCGCCCGGATCGGCGCGCCGGTCGTAGAGCTCCTCGTCCTCACCTGAGCGGTAGACGTACGTCCACGCGTCGGTACGGATCGCGATCGCCCGCGCCACGAGCTCGGGCCGGTCGTGCAACAGCGTCGTCTTCACGTCGTACGGGTACTCCGCGCGCAGCTCGTTCTGCGTCTCCTCGTCGACCCGGAAGCCGCCCTCGCTGAACGCGGCATCACGACGCGCGCCGTCGACGCGTCCCGCGAGCACGGGCACGAGGCTGCGCCCGAACTGCGCGTGGCCAACGTCCGTGTCGGCGAGCTCGGACAGCGTCGGGACGAGATCGATCATCTCGACGAGACCGTCGTGCGCCATGCCCTCGCGCACGCCCGGTCCGGCGACGACGAGCGGGTTGCGGACGAGGCAGTCGTCGAGCCCCGACGGCCACTTCTCGACGAGGCCGAAGTCGCCGAGGTATTCGCCGTGGTCGGTGTAGGTGAACGTGACCGTCCGTCCCGCGACACCCGCGCGGTCGAGCGCGACGAGCAGCCGGCCGAGCTGGTCGTCGAGCCGCGACACCATGCCGGAGTAGGTGGCGGCGATCTCGGCCCAGTCCGCGTGCGTGAGGCGGTCGAGACCGCTCGCGTCGCGCAGCGCGTCCATGAAGCGCGGCTTGCCGGCCCCGCGCGGCCCGGGTGCGGGCATGTCGGCGCGGTCGTGCAGCGAGAACCACGGCTCCTCGACGGCGAAGGGCGGATGCGGCGCGAAGAGCGTCACGAAGAGCAGGAACGGCTCGGGGAGGCCCCGCTCGAGCAGCGCGATCGCGGTCTGCACGGCAGCTTCGTCCGGTGACGGGCCCGCGGGATCGAGACGACCCGTGTAGTGCGCATGGCGCATCGGATGGTCAGGTCCGAACACCGGACGGTGCGCGGCCGCCCACGCGTCGAGCGAGGGCTGCACGAGGTAGCCGAAGAAGTCCGTCGACGACGCGGTCACACCAGGCGCGAACGTGTCGCCCCGCACGCCGGGCCACGCGACGTGATAGCCCGCGGCGCGCAACGTTGCGAGGACGTTCGGCTCCCACGGCTTGAGCAAGTTGTCGAGGGTGCGGTGACCCGCGACGTGCGGATACCAGCCCGTCATCATCGCGATGCGGCTCTGCGCGCACGCGCTGTGCGGGGAGAACGCCTGCGTGAAGCGCATGCCGCGGGCGGCGAGCGCGTCGAGGTTCGGGGTACGCGCGACGGGACTGCCGAACGCGCCGATCGAGTCCGCGCGTTGCTGGTCCGTCATGAACAGCAAGAGGTTGGGTCGGCTGGAGCGGGTCACACCGTCAGGCTGTCACGCGACCGGACGGCGCGTCGCCGCGTCGAAGACCTCCGAGCTCGTGAAGTCGAGGATGACGCGCAGCTCGGCCAGCCGCAGCACGCCGTCCTCCTCGCGCGCCGTACCGAGGCAGACGCCGGTGGAGAGGTTGCTCACCGCGCCGTCGACGATCTGCGTGACGACGAGGTACGAGCGGAAGTCCGCCTCGCCCGCGCGAGACGCGCTCAGGTGCACGTTGGTCCCGTTGTGGCGCAGCGGGTACGGGCTGTTGCGGCGGTGCTCGACCTGCCACGCGACGACGTCGTCGCGACCGCGTACGTCGGCCGTGACGAACTCCTCGAACGCGGTCTGCCCGGAGTCGCTCCGGCACGTGAAGTGCGCGTCCGCGGTGAAGTAGCGCGGGAACGCGTCGAAGTTGCCCTGGTCGTAGTCGAACCACCAGCTCGCCACGAGCTGCTGCACCGCGCCGAGATCGACCATGTCGCGCCGCTCCGTCACGCGGCGAGCGGGTCGCCCATGCGGGAGAAGCACGCGGCGATGTTGGCGCCGAGGAACGATTCCCGCTGCTCCTCGGGGACCGACGCGAGCGCCGTCGCGTAGTGACCCATCGGGTCGCCACTGCCCTCGAAGTGCGGGTAGTCGGACGAGAAGACCGGGATCTCGGGCAGCACCTCGAGCGTGCCGACGGGCGACTCGTGCGCGACCGGCAGCGGCGTGACCCGCACGTTGCGGCGCACGTACTCGGCCGGGGTGAGCGGCAGCCGGTACTCGCCCAGCAGCAACGGGCTCAGCCCCGGTGTCGCGAGCGCGTCCATGCGGAACGTCGCCGGGGTGATCCAGTCGATCCCGTGCTCGGCGAAGACGACGGTCAGCTTCGGGTGGCGCTCGAACACGCCGCCCAGGACCATCGCGTTCAGGAACACGAGCGCCTGCTGGTACGGCTGCAACACGGAGATCACGCGGATGAGCGCCGGGTCGTCGGTGTTGGCCCACGCCGGGTGATAGCGCGCGGGACTGAGCCCCACGTGCACGAGCGGCACCATCCCGAGGTCGGTGACCGCCGACCACAGCCGGTCGTAGTCGGGATGGTTCGGTGGCGTGTCACCGGTCGGCTCCGACGGCATCAGGAACACCCGGCTTCCGCGCGCGCGCATGCGGGTCAGCTCGCGGACCGCCCAGTGGAGATCCTCGAACCTGACGTTCACCGCGGTCATCAGGCGTCCGTTCGTCTCCGCCGCCCGGTCGCTGAGCCACGTGTTGACCGCTTCGAGCGCCTCCATCCCGAGCACCGGATCGCTGATCGCGCGCACGAGCGTGTACCCGACACCGCTGATCACGTTCTGCACGTCGATCCCCTGCGCGTCCAGCCAGCGGACGCGCGCAGCGGTGTCGACCATGTACTGGTGCTGATCGGACCCCGGGTAACCGACCTCGGGACCGCGGTCGTCCGCGTAGATCGCGCGCATCCCGTCCGTCACGAGGCGGTCGATCGGCATGCGCTTCTCGCGCGGCACACCACGCAGCAGGTCGTCGCTGACGAAGTAGGCGAACATCTCGGGCGACCGCATCACGAAGCGCGGGTCGTCGGTCGGGAACCGCTGCGGCAGCCTGGCCTTCAGCGCGGGGAACTCGTCGAGCCAGTCGGCGGTCGGCTCGAAGTGGCTGTCGACGTCGATCACGAAGCGTCCGTTCACTTCTGCATCCCTCCCGAGACGGAGATGTCGTCGCCGGTGACGAAGGACGACGCGTCGCTCGCGAGGTAGACGACCGGGCCGACGATCTCGCTCGGGTCGGCGATGCGCTTCATCAGGGTGCCGCTCGCGACCATGTCCTTGAACCCGGGCGCGGTGCGCTCCCCGCCCTCCATCATCTCGCTCGCGAACGGCCCCGGTGACAGCACGTTCACGCGTACGTTCCAGCCCGCCCACTCCTGGGCCATGCTCTTCGTCAGGTTGACGAGCGCGGCCTTCGACGCGCCGTACGCGCAGATCGAGGCACCACCGGAGTAGGCGGCCATCGTCGCGATGTTGACGATGCTCCCGCCGCCCTGGTCACGCATGATCGGCGCGACGCACTGGCTCATCCGCAGCGGACCCTCGAGGTTCACCGAGAAGAGCTTGCGCCAGTAGTCCAGCGGCATGTCCGCGATCCCGATCCGCGCGGGGTTGATCCCCGCGTTGTTCACGAGCACGTCGATGCGTCCGAAGTGATCGCGCACCGCGTCGACGAACGGCGGGATCGCGTCCCACTCGCCGACATGACACGCGAGCCCGAGCGTCGCCGCGCCCGTCTCGCTCGCGATCTCCTTCGCGACGACCTCGCACAGGTCCTGCTTGCGGCTGGAGACCACGACCGACGCGCCGGCAGCCGCGAGACCGGCCGCCATCGCACGCCCGATGCCCTTCGTCGACCCGGTGACGATCGCGACCTTGCGGGTCAGGTCGAAGACGCTTGGCGCAGGCATGCGACTCCCGTCACCACGGAATCTGATGTAACAGCGTTATGAGAGTAGTGCCGTGATCGCGACCGCGCCAGCGGGCCCCGTGCTTCAGGAGCGCCGGCGCCGCCCATTCGGCCGTAGTGAGCCGATCAGACGCTGCACCGTGTCGGCGAGCACCGCGGGCTTCGGCAGACGCACGTCGAGCGCCTCGAGCACGCCGATGCCCAGCTCCGCGGCGAAGACGAGCGCGAGCACCGCGGCCGGATCGACCTCGGGGTCCAACCCGTCGGCGACCCACAGGTCGCGGTATTGCTTCAGCCACCCGGCCTGCCTCTCGGCCACGACGCCGTGCAGGAGCGCGCGCACGTCCTCGTCGATGCGTGCCGCCGCGGCGCCCTCCACGAGGAGCGCGCGCAGCGCTCGACGGCGCCGGTAGTCGCGGAAGTTGTGCGCGAGATACTCGGCGAGGTGCGTCTCGGGGTACTTCGGACCGTCCTCGCCCTCGAGATCGCGCTCGATCCGCATGCGCACGGCCTCACCGAGCAGGTTGGCCTTGCCCCGGAAGTGGCCGTAGATCGCGCCCGTCGTCATGTGCAACCGGCGTGCGAGGTCACGCACGGACATCGCGCCGTAGCCGGTCTCGACGAACGCGTCGGCGGCGGCGTCGATCAGCGCGGCGCGGGTCGCGTGGGCCTTCCCGGACGTGGAGGTCGGGCGCTGCTCGCGAGGCACCGTCGAACGGTAGCCGCCCGTAACATCGTTACTGCCCGTCTGGCGCGTACCCGTCGACGAGGCCGGTGAGCCCGCTCGGTTCGTGCGGGCCGAACGCGAGCTGCTCGAGCACGCCGACGCCCTCCTTGTCCCCCATCCGCACCTTGCACAGCGTCTGGACGTGGATCGACGACGGGTCGAGCGGGGCGAAGTCGTCGAGGGCGATCGACTCACCCGCGACCTCGAGCGCGCCGTGGTTCGAGCCGTGCGAGAACCGCGGGTGCATGTAGCCGATGCCGCGCATGCGGAATGTGAACAGCTTGTCGAACGTGATCGGCGGCAGCGCCGTGCCGTCCTTCCGGTTGAGCGTGATCGTCGCGGTGGCCATCTCGCGTCGACCCGGCATCCACTGCACCGTCACGTCGCTGCGAGCCAGGTGCTCGGGCTGGGACGTGTCGGGCAGCAGCGGGACGACGAGCGCCTGCTCCAACCACCGCTCGCCGTCGCCCCGCTCGAACAGCGCGAGGTGCGTGCAGCAGTCGTCGAAGTGCAGCGGCGCCCACAGCCAGAAGACCTGCATCTCGCCGGGCTCGAAGTTCGTCGCCACCTGCTGGCCGACGCCGCGCACACCCCACGAGCGGTCGCGCGTCGCGTAGGTGCGTGACGGGTCGAGGTCGAGCGTCACCCCGGTCGGCAAGGTGATCGAGCCCTCCCACGTCCCCCACTGCGTGAGGCGCGTGTAGTCCATCATCGGGACGTTGTTGCGGACGATGTGCTGGCGGGGCTCCTCGATCGCCTCGGTCCGGGCCCGGAACGTGACGTCGGCCGTGATGCCGTGCTCGTTGTCGCGCACGACGTAGCGCAGCGCGCGCAGCGGCTCGACGACCTCGATGCGCAACGGCCCGATCTCCGTCGCGCGGTCGGCCGGCATGCGGCCCGACGCGAACACGGAGTGCTCCACACCGTCGTGCACGACGGCGAACGCCGCGTCGACGACGCCGCGGTTCGGGTAGTGACCCATCGCGCCGCCGAGGAAGAACGCGCCGTCGCGGTCGAAGCCGTTGAACCAGTACCGGTCGTAGTGGTTCGGGTCCCCCGAGACCGGCTGCGCGATCGGCGCCGGCGTCTGGTGGATCGGGTAGTCGTCGAAGGGCGTGAGCATGGCGTCTGGTTACCACGGCGTCGTGCGGCGCTCATATCAAGATCGCCGCAAACCGGCCGATTCGACGACGTAGCTCCCTCGGGCTCGTGGCGTGCTCGGCGGTCCTGGTGCACTTCTCGGGCGGCCTGATCGAGATGCACTTCGACTTCTTCGTGGTCATCGCCGCCATCGCGCTGTACCAGGACTGGCTCCCTTCGTCATCGCGATCGGCTTCACCTCGCGGAGCACTGCTGTCGGCGTCATCGTCCCGTCCTCGTGTACAACGCCGCGACGCGCAGGCGAACCCGGGGCTCTGGGCGCTCATCCACGGCGCATTCGTGTTGGCGGCCAGCGACCCACTCGGGCAACCGGCCGGCGACGAGCTGCTCGTCGCGTGCTCCACGCGGATCGAAGGATGCGTCGCATCGGCGTGCGCGTCGCGGTCGACGACTTCGGCGTCGGGCACTCGTCGCTCAGCTACCTGCGGAACCTGCCCGTGGACGTTTTGAAGATCGACAAGTCGTTCGTCGACGACCTTCCACGGGGTGCCGACGCGCGTCATGATCCACCTCGGCCACACGCTCGGTCTCGACGTCGTCGCCGAAGGCGTCGAGTCGCCCGAGCAACGCGACGAGCTGTGGGCGCTCGGTTGCCGGCGGGCGCAGGGCTACTGGTTCGCGCGCCCGATGCCGGCCACGACGCTGTTGCACAACCTTCTCGACGGTGAGCTCCCGACGCCGGCCTCGACCTCTGGGACATCGGCGGGACCAGAGACCGCTCGTCTCCCACAGTTCCGCAACTGACGCGCCCCCGACATCCCGCGACACGCGTGTGACAACGTTTCGTCGACGCGAGACGACAGCGAGGGGAGCGCCGTGCCGTCCGTCGAGCTGGAACCGGCCGCCGAACACGTCACGACCATCCGGCTGAACCGGCCGGACCGGCTGAACGCCATCGACTTCGGTCTCGTCGGCGAGCTGCACGACGCGCTCGACACGGTCGCGGCCGACGACGGCTGCAAGGTCGCGATCCTCACCGGCGCCGGCCGCGCGTTCTGCGCCGGGCTGGACCTCAAGGACTGGGGTGCGGTCCCCGACCCCGGCGGTCACCGCCACTTCGCGGCCGGCCAGACGGGTCAGAGCTTCATCGCGAACCTCATGCAGCACATCCGCGCGACACCGCAGATCGTGCTGGCGGCCGTGAACGGGCCGGCGTTCGGCGGCGGGCTCACGCTGTCGCTCGCGTGCGACCTCCGCATCGCGAGCGAGTCGGCGCGCTTCTGCTCCGCGTTCATCCGGACGGGGCTCACGGGCACCGACGCGGGCGTGAGCTACCTGCTGCCGCGTCTCATCGGCGCGTCGCGGGCGTTCGACATGATCGTGACCGGCCGCACGGTGGAGGCCGACGAGGCCGAGCGGATGGGGATCGTGTCGCGCGTCGTTGCGGACGACGCGCTGGCAGACGAGGCGATCGCGATCGCGACGACGGTCGCGGGCTACACGACCTTCGGTCTGCGCAACACCAAGGAGGTCATGTGGCACAACCTCGACACGAACAGCATGGCCGCCGCGATCGCGCTCGAGAACCGCAACCAGGATCTGGCCGGGAAGACCGACGAGGTGCGTGCGTACATGGAGCGCTACGCGGCACCGCGCAGGAAGGCTGATTCATGACCGGCACGGTCTCGGTCGTCACCGGAGCGGCCGGCGGCATGGGTTCCGCCTGCGCGCGCCGGCTCGCGTCGCGCGGCCCACTCGTCGTGAGCGATCGCAACGAGGCCGCGCTCGACGCGCTCGCCGGCGATCTCCGAGCCGGCGGGTGCGACGTCCATACCGTCGCGACCGACGTGGCCGACCGCGGCGCGGTGCGCGACCTCGCCGACACGGCCGCCCGCATCGGTCCGATCGGCGCGATCGCGCACACGGCGGGCGTCTCGCCGACGATGGACGACCCCGCCACGATCGTGCGCGTCGACCTCCTCGGTACGGCGTACCTGCTCGACGCCTTCCTCGTGCACGCGACGGCGCAGACCGCGGCGGTGTGCATCGCGTCACAGAGCGCCTATCTCGTCCCCCCGTTCGACGCCGGCCTCGGTGCGCTCCCCGGCGCGCTGCTCCAGCCCGACGTGATCGCGAAGCTCACCGCGGCCGCGCCCGACGTCATCGCCGATCCCGGCATCGCGTACGGCTGGGCCAAGCGCCAGGTGGTGGACCTCGTCGTCGCGTGTGCACCCGCGTGGGGAGCGCGCGGCGCGCGTGTCGTGTCGCTCTCGCCCGGGATCATCGACACCGGGATGGGACGCCAGGAGCTGGACGCGCAACCGTTCATGCGCACGATCATCGAGAACACGCCGCTGCGCAGGATCGGCACGGCCGACGAGATCGCGTCGGCGGTCGAGTTCCTGACATCCGACGCCGCGTCGTTCGTCAGCGGCGTCGACCTCCTGGTCGACGGCGGCAGCACGCACGCCGTGGAGAGCATGTTGCGATGACGTTGCGCGAGGAGCTCGAGCAGTTCGTCGGGAAGCCGGTTGGGTCGGGTGCGCCGTCGGTCGCGCCCGATCCGGTCAACCAGCCGATGATCCGCCACTGGGCTGCCGCGTTCGAGGACGCCAATCCCGTGTACGTGGATCCCGAGCGAGCGCGCGCGTCGCGCTTCGGCGCCGTCGTCGCGCCGCCGCTGATGCTGCAGACGTGGACGATGGCGACGCCGCGCATCACCGGCATCCGCGAACGGGGTGGTTCGCCGGTCGAGTCCGGCGGGCGTGGCGCGCTCGCGGTCCTCGACCAGGCGGGCTTCGTCGGGACGCTGGCGTCGAACTCCGAGTTCGAGATCGACCGCTACCTCCACGTCGGTGAGACGGTGTCGGCGACGACCGTGATCGAGTCGATCTCCGACGAGAAGAGCACGCGTCTCGGGCCGGGTCACTTCGTCACGTGGGTGACCACCTACCGCGACCAGGACGGCGCGGTCGTCGGGCGGCAGCGGTTCCGGATCCTCAAGTTCAAGCCCGGGGGTGAGGCGGGATGACCCGCACGGACACCACGGTTCGCTGGCGCGACGTGCAGCCCGGGGACGAGCTCACGCCCCTCGCGGTCGAGGCGACCGCGACGGTGATCGTCGCGGGCGCGCTCGCGACACGCGACTTCATGCCCGTCCACCACGACCGCGACTACGCGAACGCGCAGGGCGCGCCGGACATCTTCATGAACATCCTGTCGAGCAACGCGTACTGCAGCCGCTTCTTGACGGACTGGGCGGGGCCCGACGCGATGGTGCGCCGTCTCGCCATCCGGCTCGGTGTACCGGTGTTCCCCGGATCGACGCTGACGTTCACCGGAACGGTGACGGCGACGCGCCGCGAGGGTGACGACGGGCTCGTGGACATCGACCTGCGCGCGGCCACCGATCTCGGCGACCACCTCACGGGGTCGGCGACGCTCTCGCTCCCGGTCGACTGATCGCGGCGCGGTGCCGGCGCGGGTCCTGCGTGACCGAATGGTCGAGACGCTCGAACGGATGGGCGCGGCACGATCACCCGCAGTGGTGCGCGCGTTCCGGACGGTCCCGAGACACGTGTTCGTCCCGGACGC
>Ga0070741_10007392_pt1 | contig 22735 bp, 17 predicted proteins | sample Coa_R1_4_FD_66440 | JGI IMG/M metagenome (GOLD analysis project Ga0070741, IMG submission 66440) | Surface soil microbial communities from Centralia Pennsylvania, which are recovering from an underground coalmine fire - Coalmine... | ecosystem: Environmental > Terrestrial > Soil > Unclassified ... | reverse complement strand
ACTCGTCGTGCAGATCGACGACCTGGATGTGATTGCCCCAGGGATCTTCGAAGTCGCAGCGGGTGAAGCCCCCCTCGTTGACGTGCAGGTGATATTTCTCGCGTAGCTTTTGCTTGACCTCGTTGATCTGGCCCTCGTCGCGCACGATGAAGCCGAAGTGCTTGGCCTGGCCACGGTGGAGCTGCTCGACCTCGAAGATGGCTAGAAACTGGTGAGCGCCCACCTGGCACCAGGCTGCCCCTTCGCCACCCTTGAGCATCTTGAGCTGAAAGACGTCCTCGTAAAACTCCACGGTCTTCTGGACGTCGTCGGTCTCGATTGCCACGTGGTTGATGCCAAAGACCTGTACTGCCATAGCTTGCTTCCCCTTTCGGTGCCGGTCGCGGCCGGCGGCCTCTGGTTCAGTTGTACCGGAGGTGGGTAGAGGTCGGTGCCGGTGCGATCTGGTGTGGGCGGGAGAGCCAGACCAGATCCAGAGGGGAGTCCGCCGTCGGGGCCAGGTCCGCGGGCATCGGGGTGCCTGGAGCCTGCAGCATGCCGTTGGCAGGAGCCAAGGAGGCTCAGCCTCCGGCACGCCCTAGCGCCGCGCCAAGGAGCGCTCCCGAGAGCGTGGCGAGGGCATTGACCGTATCGTTGGTCATCCAGCGCCATCCTCTGAGGTGCATGGTGGGCCGCCCGCAGGCTGGGTGGCGCGGTGCCTCTGTTGGCTCAGCGCAGGCCGGGCACCAGTAGGTGGCCTGGAGCGTCGCGCCGAGGAGCGAGTCCACGAGTGACCCCAGCACGCCGGCCGCGCTGCTGACCAGCAAGGCATGGCGGAGCGCGCGCGACTGCTGCTTCTGGCGGCGCGGCCACGACTTGTGGATGGCTGCCCAGGTGGCCCCAACCACGAAGGCTCCGGCCAAGCCGGCCAGCGTGCCCTGGAGCGTGACGCCGCCGGAGGTGCCCGGCGCCACCGGACGCAGCGTGGTAATCAGGCGTGGCCGGCCGGTAGCCAGCAGGCCGATCTCGGTAGCCCAGGTATCGGCGGCGGCGGTCGCCAGCGCGCCCAGAAAGGCACTGCTGCCGGCTCGGCCGGGCAAGCCGGCGCAGGCGGCCGCGGCGGCGCCGTTGGCTAGCACCTGCCAGGCATCGCGCCGGCTACCTTTGGCCTGGGCGAGTGCGCCCTGCCGCGCCTTCCGCACCTCCCCAAGGCGCGAGAGCGCGCTCGAGGTGACGAAAAACGTCACCAGCGCGCCCGCTGCCGGCAGCCCGCCGCGCCGCAGGACGGCCGCCCCGATCGCCGTAGCCGCGAGCGCACCATCGAAGGTGAGCGCCCGCTTCTGCCACGCCAGCGCCGCGATGGTGGCCGGCGCGGCGAGCACTGACGCCGCCTGAAGCCGGGCGGCCAGCACGGGCCATCCGCCCGCCGCCTGAGCCAGCGTATGGCGTGGCACCGCACCACGCTCGGCGCAGCGCGCCGGCTCCCAGCAGATCATCAGGCAGGAGAGCGCGTGCCAAGAAACCGATTGCGGCCCTCGACGAGCGCGTGGAGCTTGGCGTCGGCCACTGCCCGGGGTAGCATCCAGAGCCCACAATCAGGATTGACGTAACGTATGCGCTGCGCCCCGAGCACAGCGGCGGCTCGCTCGATCCGGCGGGCAACGGTCTCAGCCGTCTCGACCTGCAGATCCTTGATATCGATCACGCCGAGCCCGATAGCAATCCGCGGGTCGAGCTCGCGCAGCGCCTCCAGCTCACTCTCGCCGCGGCGGGCGAGCTCGAGCAGCACATGGTCGATCCGCAGGTCGTTCAGAAAGCCGATCAGCCGGAGGTAATGGCCACGCTGGATCGTCTGCCCGCCATAGTTGCCGAAGCAGAGATGCAGCGCGCGCTCCCGGCCCGCGGGGATGCCGTCGAGCACGTGATTGATCGCCTCGGCAGCCAGCGCGGCATCCTCCGGATGGCCAGTGAGGTTGGCTTCGTCGATCTGGATCACGTCGGCATCTAGCTCGGCCACCTGCTGGCGCAGCACGGCGGCGAGTGCCATTGCCAGCGCCTGGCGCTCGCCGTAGTGGCGGTCGAGCAGCACCTTGGCGAGCATGTAGGGGCTGGTAACGGTGTACTTGATCCGCCGGGTGGTGAGCGCGCGTAGCGGCGCGGCGGCGGCTGGCAGATTGAGCGTACCGGGGCCGAGCGGCCCGGTGACCACGCCGGCCGGCGCCACGCGGTAGGCCATCCCTTGCTGCTGCGCAAACGCGGCCGCCTCGGCAGCCGTCACGCGCGTGCGCACGCCGTCCATCTGGCCGACGAAGTAGTCGATCATGCCGTTGGTCTCTGGATGGTTGACGTCGAAGCGCGAGAGCTCGCCGTCGGAGAGCACGTCGATGCCGGCCAGCTCCTGCGTGCGCACGACGACCAGCGTGGCATCGCGCAGGCTCTCCCGCCGCGGGTGCACGCGCAGCCACTCCGGCTGCGGATAGCTGCCAACGACGGTGGCCTGAATGGCAGGGCTCCGTCCCGAGAGAGCCGGTGACCCAGACGGATCGATTGCGCTCATCGCTGCTACCTCCTCTACCGAAGCCAAGCTGGAAACGCCATGGTCCCAATCCTGGCCCGGCTACGGGTTCCATCGTAGCGCTGATTTAGCCTGTAGCTCGGTGGGAGCCAAGGAGAAACCCATCGCCGCTCATCTGAGCCCGACGCTACCGTCCGGCTTGGCTCCCGCGGCGGCTGGGAGCGAGCCGGCCGGCTCATCGACGCCAAGCGACTCGAAGCGCCACTCGTCGAGTGGCGTGAACCGGGTAGGATCGAGCAGAAAGCCGGTGCCAAACGGCGCGTCGACGACGCTACCGATGGCAATGCGCCCACCGCGCACGTCGAGCGTTGGGAAGCCGCGCGGATGGCGGCGATAGAGGTCGCCGTGGTGCGCTAGAACGGCCGCCTGCACGTCCTCCGGCAGCATGCTCAGCCCGGCAAAGTAGTGGTGGCCGTTGCGCTCGACATGCTCGATGCCGAGCGTGGCCATCGCCGCCAGATCCTGCAGCAGAGCGACCGGGCCCACGTTCGCCAGGTCTTCGCCGCTGAGGATCAGCCGACGCCCGCCGGTGGCGTTCCGGTGGGCGATGAGGCACGCGCTGGCGATGCCGCGGAGCACGCCCTTGCAGTTTTTGTGGCTGGTGCCAGCATATCCCGCGTCGAGCGCTCTGGCCGGCGCCTCGGGCGTGCCGTCCGACTCGTCGATGATCATCGGCGGACGCTCTTCCCATGAGCGGAAGGTGGCTGCGGCGGCGGGGGAGAGCGCAGCATCTCGGTGCAGCGGCTGCTCGACGAAAAGCAGATGCTCCAGCAGGCCGGCCAGCGAGCGCTCGCGCGTGAGCGCCTGCCAGTATGTGACGAACGAGCCGGCATCGCTAAACTGCTCATTCCCATCCAGGGTGAAGGCATAGGTGCCGAGCGGCGCCAGCAGGCGAGCGATGCGCCCAAGCCGGTCCAGGTCCCGAGCCGCGTCGCCGTAGAGCTTGATCTTGAAGTGCGTCAGGCCATAGGCGCGGATGCAGGCTTCGAGCGACTGCGGCAGGCCGTCGTCCAGCCGCTCATGCGGCGGGATCTCGTCGTCGGCCAGGGGATCACCGAGCCCGACGGTGTGGCGGGCGATGACCGAGCGCAGCGGCTGAGGTGGAAGCAGAGCGGCCGGCTCGGTGCCGGCCAGCTCTGGATGCAGGTCGCCGAGGCGGACGCCAAAGGCATTACGCCGCACGGCGGCGGCAAAGGTGGTGCCGGCGGCGCGACAGCAGGCGTCGATCACCGCGCGCTCGACCAGACTGGTGCCGAGACCCGAGAGCAGGGGCGGATAGCCGGCAGCGCGCGCCCAGCGCTCCTGCTCGCGGTACAGCGCGAGCCAGAAGTCGAACACGCCGGCAGCCTCGCCGAGCTCCACCGCCTGGGCCGCGGCGTGCCGGATCACGCGCAGCATGTCGTCGAGGTCCTGGCGAAAGGTGGTCCGCGGGTCCTTGGTGAACCACTTGGGCGGTAGCCCTTCGGCGGCAATCCCCACCTGCCGGCGGCCGCCGGCCTCCACCTGGGCCCGCACGAAGAGGTGCGGCAGAGCCGTCATCGAGGCAATGCCGTAGCGGAACGGCATGCGCGTGCGCATATTGAGTACGTACAGCTCAATGGTGCGCACCGCCACCGGCAAAGCATCGGCTGGAGCCATGGCCTACGGGCGCATCATAGCAAGTGGGGCGGCACCCGACAGCGCGTACGCTCAGAGCTTCTGCGCCAGCAGCGCGTTCATCTGTGGTAATACGGCGGCGATCGCCTCGCGCGGCGTCTGCTTGCCATCGAGGACATTGTTATAGGCGGTGCCAAAGAGCTTGTTGACATCATCATAGGTCGAGGGGAGTGGAAAGCCGCGCACCTTCTCCGACGCCTCGCGATAGACGGCCGCGCTCTCCCAGGGATAGAGCGTGCGCTCGAAGTCACCAGAAGTGGCGAAGCTCTTGCGCGCTGGCACACTGCGTTTGAGCTCGAAGCTCATGCGCTGCGCCTCGGGCTGTGTCACCCAGTTGGCGGAGGCCCACGCGGCGTCGGGTTGCCTGGCGGCGGTGTAGAGGCAGAACGCGTTCGGGCCGTTGCGACAGAAGCGCCCCATCGGGCCAGCCGGCAGCCCGGCCATGCCGAGCTGAAACGATACGTCTTTGAAGCCCGGCACATTGCCACGGATACCGTATAGCACTCCTACCCGCCCTGAGACGAAGCCACCCGGCAGCGACTTCTTCTCGTCGGCATTGGGTACAATGCGGTGCTTCGTCTGCATCGAGGTATGCAGATCGATTGCATCGAGCGCAGGTGGCTGGTCGAGCAACATCCTCGTCATGCCGGCGTCCCATACCTCACCGCCGTTGCCCCAGATGGCCACGTTGAACCAGTGGAGCGAGTTGCTCGTGCCCCAGTAGCCGAAGGTCTTATTATCGCCCTCGCCCGAGACAAGCCGCTTGCCTGTCTCGATCAGCGCCTGCCAGGTCCACGCTTTGCGCGCGTCGAGCCTATCGGGCGTCTCGACGCCGAGCTTATCGAACAGGGTCTTGTTGAAGTAGGTCACGGAAGGGCCCGAGTAGTAGACGAGCCCCCATAGCTTGCCCTTGTAGCGGTAGTAGTCGAGCGTCGTCGAGTAAAAATCGTCAATGTGGGACGACTTGTCTCGCGAGGCGAACGGCTCGATTGGCGTGAGGATGCCTTTGCTCGCCAGCCCCGGCAGCATTGACGGGTGGACGTACGACGCGTCCGGGGCGCTGCCGCTGGCGACGAGGGAGACGAGCTTGGGCACATATTCGGCGTCTTCCTTGAGCAACGTGAGCGCGACGGTTACCAGAGGATTAAGCTCGTGGAAACGTGCTGCCCACCGCTCGTGCAGCTCCTGCTCGCCTGGATCGGCTACGTAGATCAGGTCGACCTTGCCGGCGAGCGCACGCGCACCAGCGGCACTACTTTCGCGCCTGCCGTTGCTGCAGGCGGCGACTGCTAGGGTAGCCGGCGAGCTGGCCAGTGCTGCGCTGGCGCACAGCAGCATACGCCGGCGCACGCTGCCCTCTGGCTTCGCGCCTCGTTGCTCGATTGCCCCTCTCGTTCCCGTTGTCACGCTCATGCTCATCGCTGACCTCCTCCCATCTCCATACAGGCAGCCTGAAAGCACGGAACTTATGGCCCATTCTATTGCCGCCCGATTCTCGATGCCACGCAGGCTGCGTCACGCAACGAACAGTTCAGAGCTCCAGGTACATCGTGACGCTCGGCACCGCGAGCCTAAATCCCACCTTGCGGTAGGCCGCGCGCGCCGGGGCATGCGCTGCGTCAAGGCCCGTTGTAACCCGTGCGGCGCGCATTCCGCCTGAGCGAAACTGCGCCAGCACCTCGTGGTACAGCGCCTGGGCGATCCCGCGCCCCTGATAGGCTGGATCGACAGCGTTATTGCCGATGGTGCCGATGCGGCGCTGCTCGTCTATGTGGTAGGTGACGAAGCCCACTATTGTTTCGCCGGAGGCTTGGGCTCCGCCCGGCGCCGCTGGCTCAGCAAGACAGGCCACCAGTATCTCGAGCGGCTCGCGGCGGAAGGCGCGCACGATCTCGCTCGCCTTGTCCTCGTGCCAACGTGAATGTAGCAGCGCGAAGAGGTGATCGCCGACGAGGCGGCGACGCTCGGCGTAGATCGGCGCCCACGCGGCGACGGCAATCTCCTGGCAACGCGCACAGTCGCACACCGTCGCCCGGCGCACGATGACAGCACCGATACCGCCGCTGTCGTCGCCAGTCATGGTCCTCCTCCCAGCAATATAGAAACGTGCCGGCCCTTCGGCGTCAGGCTTGCATCCCGTAAGGCCAGCGGTGGGGCGGCCCCATGGCCCTTACGCATCGAGGTAGTCGGGATCCAGGTAGTTCATCTCGGTAGTGAGCGGCCAGCGGTACTGCTCGGCAGGATGGGTGGCGCGCGCCCAAGCGCGGCGTAGCGCCGTCTCGGCGCGTTTGATCTCTAGCCGGCGAGCGATCCAGGCGGGATCCCAGCCGTCGAGCACGCGCTGCTCGAGCGCGGTGCGCACCGCGGCGCAGCCGGGGTCGGCCGCGCGGTCATGAAGCTCGTGCGGGTCGTCTTCCAGGTGGAAGAGCTGCGACGGATGGCCGTGGTAGTAGCACAGCTTCCACGGGCCCAGGCGGATCATGCGCTGGTACCAGCCATCGTCGGTGCAAAATTCGGAGAACGCCACGTCCTCCCACTCGGCTGGCGAAGGACGAACGATGGCCGTCGAGAGCGGCCCATCCGGCGGAGATTGTCTTTCGTCCACCATCGTTCGATCGCCGTCGATGGCAAGCAGTCCCAGCAGGCTGCGCCCCTGCAGGCCCGGCAGCGCCGGCGCGCCGGCAGCGTCGAGCAGCGTCGCCGTGAGGTCGAGCGCGCTGGCCACGCGCCGGCAGCGCTGCCCGGCCGCCAGCACACCCGGCCAGGAGACGATCGCCGGCACCCGGACCGATGCTTCATAGAAGGTCTGCTTCCACCAGAGGCCGTGCTCGCCGGCCTGCTCGCCGTGGTCGGTAGTGTAGATGACGAGCGTATTGCCGGCGAGCCCGTTGGCTTCGAGCGCGGTGAGCACCTGGCCGATCATCGCATCCAGGCGTGAGACGAGCGCCCAGTAGGCCGTGCGGCAGCGAGCGATCTCGGCCTCGGCCACGCGGGCAATGCCGGTGTGCTTGCGCCACCAGCGGATGTAGGGATGCTGCGTCTCGAGCGGCGGGTGGGGGTCGAGCGGCGGCGGGACGCGGCCGCGAAAGCGCTCGTAGTCGGCACGCTGGGCCACGAACGGCTGGTGCGGGAGCATGTAGCCGACGGTAAGCAGAAATGGCGGCGGCTGGCGGCCCGGCGGGGCCGTACGCCGCGCGATGCCCAGCCGGTTCAGGCAGTCGACGGCGGCGGCAGTGACGTATTCATCATGCACCTGGTAGCCGCTCAGCCCGGGGCCGGAGCGCTCCAGGCTCACCCGCGCCGGGCCGGCCGTGCCTTCGAGCGGGCCGCGGCTGGCCATCGGGTTGCCGTCGAAGTTTGGGCTGTGGTCGCCGACGAGCCGCTCTGCATAGCCGCGGAGCTGGTCCGGCCCGAGCGAATGGAGCCGCCCGATCAGCGTCGTGCGATAGCCGGCGGCGCCGAGCGCGTGCGCGAAGGTGGGAATGCCGGAGTCGAGGACGTGATGGTTCGTCCAGCAGTCATTCTGGTGAGGGTGCCGGCCGGTGAGCATCGACATGCGCGAGGGCACACAGATCGGCGAGGGGCAGTAGAGCTGGTCGAAGACGGCACCGCGCGCGGCGAGCCCGTCCAGATGCGGTGTGACGCCAAGCGGATCGCCGTAGCAGCCGAGCACGCGCGGGCTGTGCTGGTCGGAGAGGATGTGAAGGATGTTGGGACGCCGTGCGCGTGGCGCCCCTGCGGCGCTGCTCATTGCCCTGCCTCAGCCGCTGCGCGCACCTGCACCGGCAGACCGTCGAAGAGGCCCGCTGCACCCCGCGGGCGCCAGAGTGGCACGCCCGGCGCAGCGAGGCCGCCTGGTGCGCCTTCGATCCGCACCACCTCACCTCGCTCGGCCGAATCGAGCAGGCGCATCACCAGCAGCAGGTTATGGAAGCTCTGCGCCACCGTTCCCACCACCGGCTCGTCGTGGACGATCGCCTCGTAGAAGTTGCGCCACTCGTTGTAATAGCCGCCATCACTCCCTTCCACCACCTGTTCCTCGGTCGAGCCATCGCGCCGCAGCCGGCGCACGCTGCGCCGGCCGAGCGAGAGGACGCCCTCACTGCCGTAGAGCGTCATGCCCTGCTCGCCGCGCGGCACCGGCGTTGGCGCATGGATCGAGATGTAGCTACCGATCGCGCCGTTCACGAGCTGCAGCGTGGCCACCAGGTGCGAGGGACCGTCCATCAGGGGATTGGCCTCCTGGACGCCGGCGTGAGCGCGCTCGACATCGCCGGCCAGGAGCCGGAGCTGGGCGATGAAGTGCACACCGGCATCGAGCTGCGGGCCGCCGCGATACTGGGGCTGCTGGCGCCACGGCGTGCTGGAGAAGGCGCCCTCGCGGGGCACGTTCTGCGCGACGACGCGGAGCGTCACCGCGTGCAGCCGGCCGATGGCGCCGGCATCCAGCATCGAGCGCGCCAGCCGCAGGTCGTCGCGATAGAAGAAGTTCTCCGCAATCAGCAGCACCCGATCGGGATAGCGCTCGGGAAGTGCCAGGAAGGCGCGGCCCTGGTCAAGATCGGCGCCCGGCGGCTTCTCGCACAGGACATGCTTGCCGGCGGCCAGGCTTGCCTGTGCTGCCTCCAGCAGGTGCGGGATGGGGAGGGCGATCAGAACAGCCTCGACGTCGTCGCGACGGAGCAGGTCCTGGTAGCCAGCATGCCAGCGATCCAGCGCGACGCCGCTGTACGCCGCGAAGCATTCGGCGCTCTCACGCCGCTGCTCAGCAAAGGCAACGACCTCGAAACGGTCGGCCTGCCGGCTGAGCGCCGGCCAGTGGAGCTTTTCGACGGCGAGCCCGGTACCGATAATGCCCAGCCGCAGCCGGCGCGGGGCCGTGCTGGTGCTCCTGGATGAGCTCGTGCTCGGAGATGCGATCATGGCCTGGATGCGATCATGGCCTGATGGTACCGGCTGTACCGGCGCCGGATCGATGCAGCGGCAGGAAGGCCGAACGGGAATCATGGTGAGGCGCCGGTGCCGGAGCGGCACGTGGTCGCTGCCCCCAGGCTATGGCCAGGGACAGGCAGCTGATTGTGATGGCGCCGAAATAAAGGGAATCATCACACCTCCACGAACCGCCCTTCGCGGGCTGAGCGCACGATCGCGTGCTCGAGCTCGAGCACGCGCAGTCCATCCTCGCCCGTCACCGGCGGCCGGCGCCCGGCCGCCACCGCCTCGATGAAAGCGGTGATCGACCAATCAAAAGCCAGCTGGAAGTCCGGCGACGCCCCCGACGGCACCGCCAGCGGCACCGGCTCGCCTTCCGGCCGCCGCGCCGGACCAGACGGATCGCCGCTGAAGCGGTAGCGCCGCAGCTCACCTACCACGTTCTGGATGGTGAGGCCGCTCGCCACCAGCCGGCCGGCGCTGCCCGCGACCTCCACGCGCAGCATCTGCTGCCGCAGGTCCATGAAGCGCGTGCCATAGATCACGGCCAGCGCCCCGCTGGCGAAGCGAAACGTCGCCACCTCGCAGCGCGACGGCACGTACACGAACTCCTGGAGCTGTACGCGAAAGTGATAGGCCGGATCGGCGGTGGCGGAGTACTGGGCCCCCACCGCTACGACCTCCCCAGCGGCGGAGCCCAGGAAGCGCACCAGATCGAGCGCATGGTGAAAGCAGAAGGCGTGCGCCGAGATACCGATCACCGCCAGCTCGCCCAGCGCTCCGGCAGCGATCAGGTCGTGTGCCGTGGCCAGCGCTGGCATGAACCGGTAGTTATAGTCCACGCCCAGCCATCGCCCACACCGGCGGGCCACTTCCACCATCCGCCTGCCGGAGGCGAGCGACTCGCTCATGATCTTCTCGCACAGCACGTGCGCGCCGGCCTGGAGCGCCGCCAGCACCGGCTCCGTGTGCCGGTCCTCCGGCGTGCAGACATCCACCACATCGGGCCGCTCGCGTTCCAAGAGCGCAGAGAGCTCGGGATACGCTCGCGCGCCAAAGCGCTCGGCCAGCGCCTGCGCGCGTGACGCATCGACGTCGCAGGTGGCCACCACCTCCACCAGTCCGCGCTGTGCCAGCCGCTCGTACGCCGGCGCGTGCTGCGTCCGTGCCACGCCGCCGCAGCCCACGATCGCCACCCGCAGCCGCTCCTGTGCGCTCACTGCCGTGCGCTCTTCCATCTCTCCGTCTTCTGCTCCTCTCCCCCAGGTGCTGCGCGCCGCGCGCACAGTGCACGTGAGCGCGCGACCGCTCTTGAACGGCGCCACTGCGCCGCCGCGCGCTACAGTAGCGACTGCCATGGACCAACGCAACCCTGCTCTGGATCGCGAGCTGGGCGAGATCTATCGCGTCGCCCACGGCCCGGCGGCCACGCCGGCCCAGCGCGCGGCCGTGGCCGGCTGGGACACGCTCCTGGCCAAGGACTACGCGCCGCGCCCGCTCATCCGCACCCCGCGGCACGACGTGCCGCGCGCCCGCTACCCAGTGATCGACGTCCACAAGCACCTCGGCTATGTGCCGGAGCGGGGCTGGCCGGCGCCGGTCGAGGATCTACTGGCTGGTATGGACCGGCTCAACATCCAGGCCTTCGTCAACCTGGATGGGCTCTACGGCGACCACCTGCAGCGGGTCCTGGAGCGCTATGGCGCCTATCCGGATCGCTTCATCATCTTTGCCGGCCCTGCCTGGCACCGCGCCGCTGAGCCCGGATTTGGCGAGCGCGAGGCCCGTGCGCTCGAGCGATCGGTGCAGGCCGGCGCGCGAGGCTATAAGCTCTTCAAGGCGCTTGGTCTCTGGCTGCGCGACGAGCGCGGCGCGCTCTGGCTGCCCGACGATCCGCGCCTCGATCCCCTCTGGGAGACCGCCGCCGCGCTGCACGTGCCGGTGCTGATCCATGTGGCCGACCCCGAAGCCTTCTTCCGTGCGCCCGACCGGCACAACGACCGCCTGCCTGGCCTGGCGCGCCGCCCCGAATGGTACTTCGGCGCCGAAGGCTTCCCTTCGTTCGAGACGCTCATGGAGAGCCAGCTCAGGCTCTTCCAGCGCCACCCGCGCACCACCTTTATCGGTGCGCACGTGCTCAACCGACCCGACGACCTGGCCTGGGTTGGCCAGGTGCTCGATTGGTGTCCCAATGTGTATGCGGAGATCTCCGCCCGCATCAACGACCTGGGCCGCCAGCCACGCACCGCCCGCAGCTTCATCGAGCGCTACGCCGGCCGCGTTCTGTTTGGCACCGACGGCAGCACGCTGGGAATGCACCCACAGTACTTCCGTGTGCTCGAGACCGAGGATGACCTGATCCTGCCGGAGCACGGGACGCTGCCCGCCGGCACGGCGCCGCTCTACGGCCTCGGCCTCTCCGATGCAGCCCTGCGGGCGCTCTACCACGACGCCGCGGTGCGCCTGCTGGGCCTGGCGTAGCTCCCATGCTGTGCCCGGCTCGACCGGCCGCCGCTGCCATTGGCCGTAGCTACCGGCTCGGTGGGCGCAGCTCTCGTTTCACCGCCACACATCGAGCACGTCGACGATCGCCTGATGCGGTCAGTAGTTCGGTACTACACCAGAGCCAAGGTGGAACCGGCAAGTCAGAGCCTGGTCTGGAAACGTGAGGTTTCCAGCTTGGCTGTAGGTAGGATAGAAGGCTTCCAGCCCGGCGAGCGCCATTCTTGACACAGCGGCCTTGATTAGGTAAAAATCTACGTAGAAATTCATCTAAATAGATGGATAGCGAAGGAGCAATGTGATGGCCAAGACTGCAGCAGTGGCCGAGCCGGTGGAGCATCCCAACATCGAGACGTTCGTGCGCTTTTTCAAGGCCCTGGCCGACGAGAGCCGGCTGCGCATTCTGGGCCTGCTGGCCACGCAGCCACGGAGCGTCGAGGAGCTGGCCGCGCTGCTCGACCTGAGCGCGCCGACCGTCTCGCACCACCTCAGCCGGCTCAAGGAGCTGGGTCTGGTGCGCATGCAGCCTGAAGGCACCACCCACCTCTACGCGCTCGACGCTACCGTCCTGCGCCGTCTGAGCCAGGCGCTGCTGGCACAGGACCGCGTTGCCTCTCTCGCCCGTGACGTTGAGGGGAGCGCGTGGGAGCGCAAGGTGCTGCGCGACTTCTTCCAAGGTGAGCGCCTCAAGGAGATTCCCGCCAGTCGCAAGAAGCGGCTGGTGATCCTGCGCTGGCTTGCCGGCCAGTTCGAGCCCGACGTGCGCTATCCAGAGCGCGCCGTCAACGACCTCATCAAGCGCTACCATCCCGATGCCGCCACGCTGCGCCGCGAGCTGATCGGCCACAACCTCCTGCGCCGCGGGGGCGGCCACTACTGGCGCACAACCGAAGACGAGCCGCCGCGCCTCGACCATCCGGCGAGCTAGACCGGATCGCAGCTGGAGCGCTGGGCGGACGACCAGCAACCACCGGGGCGTGCCGGCCAGCTTGAAACAGGCTCCGTAGGACCAAGAGGACGATGGCCACGATCGAGGATTTCGAAAAGCTCGACCTGCGCGTCGGCCGCGTGATCGCCGCCGACGACCACCCGCAAGCGCGCAAGCCCGCCTACCGACTCACCATCGACTTCGGCCCGCTGGGGATCAAGCGCTCCAGCGCGCAGCTCACCCGCTACTCCAAGGAGGAGCTCCTCGGCCGCCAGGTTATCGCCGTGGTCAACTTTCCGCCGCGGCGTATCGCCGGCTTCGAGTCGGAGGTCCTCGTCCTCGGCGTGCCGCACGACGATGGTGTCGTGCTTCTCGTGCCCGAGCGCGAGGTCGCGCTCGGCGTGCGCGTCTTCTAGACTGGGGTTGAGCCGTCCTCCCCAGGTGGCCAGCGCCTGCCGCGCCGCCAGATGGCGCCGGCACGGCTTCATCGGCGTTTCAACCCCAGATCGACCGTAATCGCCGCCAATTGACGTTCCACTCTCCGCTAGATAAGGTTTCTCTACGCACCAGCATCGGGCGCTAGGGTAGTACTATGGCCGAGCCACCGCTCATTCCCGTCGACTTCAATCGCCACCACCTCCAGAGCCGCTTTCTCGAGGAGGTGGCCAGGCGCGTCATCGTCTACGACGGCGCCATGGGTACCCAGATCCTCGCGCGCCAGCACCTCCTCTCCGAGGCCGATTACCTCGGCAACCCGCAGCGCCTGCCGCACGAGATTCTGGGCACCACCCGCCCGGACGTGCTGGAGGCGATCCACACCGGCTATCTCGAGGCCGGTGCCGACGTGCTGGAGACGGATACCTTCCAGGGCCATCCGCGCCGTCTCGCCGAGTACGGCCTGCAGGATCGTGCCTACGAGATCAATCTCAACGCCGTGCGCTGCGCCCGCCGCGCCGCCGATCGCTTCTCCACGCCCGAGCGCCCGCGCTTCGTCGCTGGCTCCATCGGCCCCACGGGCGCGCTGCCGTCGAGCGACGACCCCGTTCTCTCGGCCGTCTCCTTCGACGAGCTGGCCGACGGCGCCCGCATCCAGGCCAGGGCCATGGTCGACGGCGGCGCCGACCTGATCATCATCGAGACGCAGTTCGATCTCCTCGAGACCAAGGCGCTCATCTTCGGCTGCCTGCGCGCCTTCGAGGAGACTGGCCGGCGCCTGCCCATCCAGTGCCAGGTGACGCTCGATACCACCGGCCGCATGCTCTTCGGCACCGATATCGCCGCCGCGCTGACCACCCTTGAAGCCTTGCCGATCGACCTCATCGGGCTCAACTGCTCCACCGGCCCCGAGCACATGCGCGAGCCGATCCGCTACCTCTGCGAGCACGCGGCGCTGCCCGTCACCTGCATCCCCAACGCCGGCCTGCCGCTCAACCTGGATGGGCGTGACTTCTACCCGCTCGAGCCGGAGCCGATGGCCCAGGAGCTCTGCTCGTTCGTCGAGGAGTTCGGCGTCAATGTCATCGGGGGCTGCTGCGGCACCACGCCGGAGCATATCCGCCGCTTCGTCGAGCTAGTGGGCGGCCGCCCGCCCAGGGCGCGCCGCGTCTCCTTCGTGCCCCGCATCTCCAGCGCGCTCCGGTCGATCAGCCTCCACCAGGACCCACCGCCACTGATCGTCGGCGAGCGGGTCAACGCGCAGGGCTCGCGCCTGGCCAAACGCGCGCTCCTCAAGGACGATTACGACACGCTCGTCCGCATCGCCCGCGAGCAGGTAGAGGGCGGCGCGCACGCACTCGACGTCTGCGTCGCCACCACCGAGCGCACCGACGAGGCGCAGCAGATGCGCACGCTGGTCAAGAAGCTAGCCATGAGCGTTGAGGCGCCGCTGGTGATCGATACGACCGAGGCCGCCGTCGTCAAGGCAGCACTGGAAGCCTACCCCGGCCGCGCCATTCTCAACTCCATCAATCTCGAGAACCGCGCCGAGCGCATCGATACGTGGGTGCCGCTCATGAAAGCCCACGGCGCCGCCGCCGTGGCCATGTGTATCGACGAGCGTGGCCAGGCTACCACGGCGCAGTGGAAGCTCGAGGCAGCGCGCAAGATCCACGCCATCGTCTGCGGCGAGTATGGCCTGCGCCCGGATTCGCTCATCTTCGATGCTCTTGTCTTCCCCATCACCACCGGCCAGGAGGAGCTGCGCAACGCCGCCGTCGAGACGCTGGAGGGGATCAGGAAGATCAAGGCCGGCCTGCCGGGCGTGCTTACCATCCTCGGTGTCTCGAACCTTTCGTTCGGGCTCCAGCCGCACGCCCGCGCCGTGCTCAACTCGGTCTTTCTCTACCATGCCGTGAAGGCCGGCCTGGACCTGGCCATCATCAATCCGTCACACGTCAAGCCCTACGCCGAGATTCCCGAGGACCAGCGCCGGGTAGCCGAAGCGCTCATCTTCAATACCAGCCCTGATGCCCTCGCCAGCTACATCGCCTTCTTCGAGGGCATCTCGCCCGAGGCCAGCGGCTCGGCGGCCGGTGAGGACGCCGAGGCCGGCCTCTCGGTCGACCAGCAGCTGCACTACCGCATCCTCCACCGCAAGAAGGAGGGTGTGGAGGACCTCATCGATAGTGCCATTGCCCGGCGCACCGCCGCCGGGGCACGCCGCCACGATGCCGCCATCGACGTGCTCAATAACGTGCTGCTGCCAGCGATGAGGGAGGTGGGTGATAGGTTCGGCGCTGGCGAGCTCATTCTCCCCTACGTGCTCCAGTCGGCCGAGGTGATGAAGAAGGCGGTCGCTCACCTGGAGCAGTATCTCGAGAAGGTGGAGGGCGTCGCCAAAGGCAAGGTGGTGCTGGCCACCGTCTACGGCGACGTGCACGATATTGGCAAGAGCCTGGTCAGCACCATCCTCTCGAACAACGGCTATACCGTCTACGACCTGGGCAAGCAGCAGCCGGTCAACGTCATTCTGGAGAAAGCCATCGAGGTCGGCGCCGATGTCATCGGCCTTTCGGCCCTGCTCGTCTCCACCAGCCGCCAGATGCCGCTCTGCGTCCAGGAGCTGCACCGGCGTGGCCTCCACTTCCCAGTGATCATCGGCGGCGCTGCCATCAACCGCCGTTTTGGCTATCGCATCAACTGGGTCGATGAGCAGCAGGAGGTGCTCTACGAGCCCGGGGCCTTCTACTGCAAGGATGCGTTCGAGGGCCTGGCCATCGTCGATCAGCTCGTCGACCCCGCGCGGCGCGCGCCGCTGCTCGCGCGCCACCACGCCGAGGTGATCGCCGCCAGGGACGAGGAGCGGGCCAAGACGGGTGCCGCGCCGGAAGCGGCGCGCGCGCCGGCCGCCGTGCGCCGCTCACCCTTTGTGAAAGATGCGCCGGTGCCGGTGCCGCCGTTCTGGGGGCATCGCACCATCGAGATTGGCTGGCGCGCGCTCGACCAGCTGCTGCCGTACCTCGACCGTAACGCGCTCTTCCGCGGCCGCTGGGGCTACACCATCCACGATCGCCAGGAATGGGCGCGCCTGGTCACCCAGGAGCTGGAGCCAAAGCTGCTCGAGCTCTGGCAGGATGCCAAGCGCCGCCACTGGCTGCAGCCAAAGGGCATCTATGGCTATTTCCCTGCCCAAGCCAGCGGCAATGACCTCATCGTCTACGATCCTCAAGCCTTCACTGCCCTGCCCCCAGAGAGCGAAAGACGAAAGACGAATCGGGAGCAGCAGACGCCGTCCTTCATCCTTCGTCCTTCGTCCACACCGCGCGAGCTCGCCCGCTTCACCTTCCCGCGCCAGCCGGCCGATGGCACCAAGCGCAATGAGGAGCAGCTCTGCCTGGCCGACTACTTCCGGCCGGTGGAGAGTGGCGAGTTCGATGTGGCAGTGCTCCAGGTGGTCACCGCCGGCCAGGCGGCGAGCGATGAGTCGGAGCGCCTGCGTCGCCAGGGAGAGTTCAACCGCTCCTACCTCATTCACGGCATCTCGGTGCAGGTGGCCGAGGCAATGGCCGAGTACGTGAATGCGCTGGTGCGCCGCGAGCTGGGATTGCCGGGGAGCCAGGGGCTGCGCTATAGCTGGGGCTATCTGGCCTGTCCGGACCTTTCGGAGCAGGTGAAGCTCTTCCAGCTGATGCCCATCACCGACCAGATCGGCGTGACGATCACCGATTCGTACCAGCTGGTGCCCGAGCAGAGTACGGCAGCCATCGTCGTCCATCATCCGCAGGCCAAGTACTTCTCCGTCATCAGCACCGGTACCCCGGCAGCCGCAAACGGCGTCCTGGTCTCGGCTGGCTAGCGAGCGGGGACGAAGGACGACTAAAGACGAAAGACGAAGGACCAAAGATGGCGGCCGCTGGTCTTTCGTCTTTCTGCCCTAGTCCAGCAGAAATTCCAGCACCAGCTGAGCAAACGCGTCGGGATACTCCCAGAGCGGCACGTGGCCACAGTTCTCGAAGATGTGCAGTCGCGCGTTCGGGAGCGCTCTGGCCGCGGCGATCGCGTGCGCCACGGGGATGATCGGGTCGTCTCGCCCCCAGATCAGTAACGTGGGATGGCGGATCTCGTGGAGCCGGCCGGCATAGTGCACTCGCTGCCCGCGTAGCGAGATCCCGGCGCGCGCCGTCGCCACGAACGCCTCCACTGCCCCCGGCTCGCGCCAGAGGCGCAGGCGGCGCTCCACCCAGCCCTCCGGGAGGCGCTCTGGCCGGCGGCAGAGTCGCCGGCCCAGCCGTTCGATGCTCCGCCGGCCGATGCGGCGGAGCGCGTAGCCCGCGAGCGGGAGCGTTGCCAGGCGATAGCTCCACGCCACCTCGCGTCCCAGCCCCGCCGCATCCACCAGCACCAGCTTGCTGACTCGCTCCGGATGCGTGAGCGCCACGGTGAGTGCTACCACCCCTCCGCCGGAGACGGCCACCAGGGGCGCCCGCCGGATGCCCAGCGCATCCATGACCCCGAGCAGGGTGCGCGCGTAGCTCGGGACGTCGTAGGCAAAGGTGCGCGGCTTCTCCGAAAGTCCATGCCCCGGTGCGTCGAGGGCCATCGCCCGAAACCGCGCTCCCAGCCGCGGCAGCACCTCCAGCCACTCATCTGCCCCACCACCCAGGCCGTGCAGGAGCAGCAGCGGCCAGCCATGCCCGGCGCTCAGCAGCCGCAGCTGCAGGCCGTGCACGACCACCAGGTGAGACTCGACCGCGATCGTGCGCGGCTCGCCTGCCCCGGCCAGCCCACTCGCCACCGGCCGGGCGCCCGCCGGCGCCGTCTCCTCGCTGCTCGCCAGGCTCGCGCCTCGTAGCATCCGTCCGGTCCGATGGTAGCATCAAAGGAGCGACAACGGAGCCGAGCACGACCACCCATGACCAGCCAGGAGCTTGACGCCTTTGAGGAACCTGCGGAGATTGAGGAGAAGCCGGGGCCAGACGGTCTGCGCGTGATCCTCGACCGCGCGCTCTGCATCGGCGCTGCCGAGTGCGTGGCCGCCGCTCCCATGGTCTTCCGCCTCGATGCGCAGCGCCGCGCCACCCTCCTCGATCCGGCGCGCGCCGATCCGCGCGCTATCTGGCGCGCAGCCCGCTCGTGCCCCGCCGACGCCATCATGCTCGAGAACCAAGACGGCGAGCCACTCTACCCGTGAGCCTGCGTGCACTCTTCTTCGATGTCGGCGAGACGCTCGTCTACGCCCATCCCTCCTCCGCTGAGATCATGGCCGAGGTCTGCCGCGAGGCCGGCCTGCCGGTAGTCGCCGAGGCGGTGGAGCAGGCGGAGGCCCAGGTGGCGCCGCGCATCGCCGCGCGCCAGGCCAGCGGCGAGCTCTATTCGATCTCGCCCGAAAGCTCTGAGCGCTTCTGGACCTGGGTCTACGACCAGATCCTGGCCGAGCTCCAGGTTCCCCAAGCGGCACGCTCCGACCTGGCGCGCCGCTTTCATGAGCGCTTCTCTCGTCTGGAGACGTGGCGCCTCTTTCCAGACGTGCGCCCCACCCTCGAGGCGCTTCGTGCGCGCCGGCAGAGCGGCCTCGTGGTGGGCGTCATCTCCAACTGGGAGGACTGGCTCGAGGCGCTGCTCGTCCAGCTGGAGATCCACCACTACTTCGATTTCCTGACCATCTCTGCCGGAGTCAGGCTAGAGAAGCCGGATCCGCGGATCTTCCAGGCGGCGCTCCAGCGCGCCGGCGCGCGGCCGGAGGAGGCGCTCCACGTTGGCGATAGCCTGCACGCCGATGTTGGCGGTGCCCGCACCGCCGGCATCACTCCGGTGCTCATCGACCGCCGCGGGCGCTACTCACCGGCGCAGGCGGACGGCGCAATCATCATCCGCTCGCTCGACGCCGTGCTGCCTCTGCTCGACGATCCTGCTCTCGTCTGAGACCGCTGTCGGGTAGCTGGATCCGGTACCACCCGGCACCGTCCACTCCACTCCCACGGCTGCCGGTAACTCCTACTGGCTGGCTTCCATACCAGCGGGCGGTAGCACGACACGGAGAGCGTCGAGCCTCTGAAAGCGCATAAGGCTGGCAAACTGGATGGCCATCCTCGTCGATACCAGCGCTATCATCGTCACTCCCGTATGATTCGCCCGCGTCATTGCGACGCCTTCGAGCTCCTACCGTAGAGAGGTTGCCGTCTTCCGCCGCGCCGGCTACAGTACGGCCGTGCAGCCACGTGCGCGAGCGGGCTTCGCCCAACGGCGAGGGATGCCGGCCGTGCTCGCGGCGCTGGCGCTCGCGGCGCTGGCCATCTCGGTCACCCCTGCTGCCTGGAGCGACGACAATCCTCAGCCTCCGCCAGCGTCGGCTGCCACGGGCGACGCGCGGCCGGCCGCCGAGCGCGCAGCCGCTATGGCCATTGAACTACCCAATGGTCGCTTCTTCGTGCCGGCTGGCGAGACAGCGGGCTATGCCCTTATCGACGAGCCGGGTGGTCCGCCGTTCTGGACGGCCTATCAGCGCCTGGGAGGGGCCGCCGCGCTCGGCGTGCCAATCTCGCGTCCGTTCTCGCTGGCCGATGGGCGCGTCTATCAGGCAACCGAGCAGGCACTGCTCGTCTGGCAGCCGGGCGCGCGCCACGCCGACCTGGCAAACGTGCTCGACCTGATGAGCGCCGCCGGCCTCGATGATTGGCTCTGGGCGCAGGGCGTTCCCTACCCGGAGCCGCTCGAGCCAGGGACAGCCGCCGGCGCGCTCGACCGGCTTGGCTGGCTGGTCGAGCCGGCCATCCGTGAGGCCTATTTTGCCGGCATATCCCCCGGCAGCACCAGCACACCGCTGGAGGCGCTGCCGGCCGCAATCGCGCGCTTTGGCCTGCCGGCATCGTGGCCGGAGCCATTCGAGGGCCACGTCACCCAGCGCTTCCAGCGCGGCGTGCTGCGGCTGCTGCTCGCTCCGGAGAGCAGGACCGATGATCCGGCGCTCGCCGGCACGCCCACCGTCGTAGCCCTGCCGGCCGGTGACCTGCTCCGGCGGAGCGGCCGGCTCGCGCCGGCAGCGTTGGTGCCCGACCAGGTGGTTGGCGGCCGGCTGATTACCCGAGCGCCACGGCCGCAGCTTGATTGGCCGCTGGCCGCACCGGCCAGCACGGCCGCGCCGGACGCACGCGGTACACCCGACCTCGCCACGCCTGCTCCGGCGGTAGCATCGGCAACGCCAGCTCTTTCCGCCACCGCCCGGCCGGCCTCGGGCGCAGCCGTCATCGTGCGCACCGTGATCAACCAGGGGCGGGCCGAGCACGTGGTGATCGCCAACGTCGGGAGCGCCGCGCAGGACCTTAGCGGCTGGACGCTGCGCAGCGTCTCCGGCGGCCAGTCGTACACCTTCCCCGCTGGCTTCGTGCTTGCACCGGGTGCCAGCGTGAACGTGCACAGCGGCGCCGGCGACCCGGCTACCCTCAACCACCCGCCAACCGACCTCTTCGCCACCCGCGCCAACATCTGGAGCAATACCGGCGATGTGGCGCAGCTGCTCGACGCCGGCGGCCACCTGGTCTCCGAATACCGGTACGGCACGCCGTAAGCTTTGGTCGAGGATCCCGGCACATCTGGGCGCGTCAATCGCTCCCATCGACCCCGATGGACGTAATGGACGTAATGGACGTAATGGACGTAATGGACGTAATGGACGAGAGTGTCTTACAGCCGGCGACCACCGGTGGACGGCCACCCAAGCGCCTGCGCCTCGATGTCGCGCTCGTTGCGCGCGGCCTGGAGACCAGCCGCGAGCGCGCCCGCCGGCTCATCCTGGCCGGCGAGGTGGCGGTCGGTGGCCAGGTGATGCGTGCCCCATCTACCCTCGTCCCGCCGGACGTGGAGATCACCATCGGCAAGGCGCTCCCGTACGTGAGCCGCGGCGGGCTCAAGCTCGCTCACGCGCTCGATCGCTTCGGCATCGACGTTGCCGGCCGCATCTGCCTCGATGCCGGCGCAGGAACGGGTGGCTTTACTGAGGTACTACTCGAGCGCGGCGCCGCCCGCGTCTATGCCGTCGATGTCGGTAAGGGCGTGCTCGCCTGGAAGCTGCGCCACGACCCGCGCGTGGTAGCCATGGAAGGAGTCAACGCGCGCTACCTGCACCTCGCACCAGCCGCCGAATCTGCCGGAGCGCACGAGCCGCCGGCGACTGCCTCGGCCTCGCTCCCGGAGCTGGTGAGCCTGGCGACGATCGATCTCGCCTTTATCTCGCTGCGCCTGGTGCTGCCAGCCATCACCCGGCTCCTCACCGGAGACGGTGAGGTGGTGGCGCTCGTCAAGCCACAGTTCGAGGCCGGCCCGACGGAGGTCGGCAAGGGCGGCGTGGTGCGCCGCCCGCAGGTGCACCGGCGCGTGCTGGCCGGCATCATCGAGGCCGCGCAGGCCGAGGGCCTTCACCCTGCCGGCCTGATCGCTTCGCCGATCCGCGGCCAGGCCGGCAATGTCGAGTTCCTGCTGTGGGCAAGGCGCCTCCCAGGCCCCCCCTGGGATACACCGGCTGCGATCGATGGCGCGCTCGCCGAGGCTCAGGGCCTGTCTGCCTCGGGTACCGCTTGAGGTCGTGACCACAGATTCCGTGGGTCGGCTGCATAGAGGGCGCCCGGCTCGAGCCAGATGATGCGGTTCGTATCGTCACCCTGATACGCCGCCAGAATAGCCGCCATCGACTTGCGCGCCTCGCGCCCATTGGTCAGCGGCTCTCGATCATGGACGATGCAGTCGATGAAATGCTCGCACTCGCCAACGAAGTTCTTCGGCTCTTCCTGCGCTTCGGGCCGGCGCGGGTCGAACTCGTAGAGCACCTCCGGCGCCTGCTTGGCCACGTGGCGCTCCAGCCGGCGCACACCGTCGTTGCCGTAGGTGAGGTGCAGAAAGCCATCGGTGCCATAGACATTGAACTCGATGTACCGGTTGGTGTGCCGCGCCGCCCAGGAGCAGACGAAGCTGCCCAGCATACCGTTCTGGAAGCGGAAGATCGCCACGGCGGTGTCCTCGCGCGCCAGCGCCGGCCCGCGTACGGTGTTGCTGGCAACCGACGAGGCGGCCGCGATGTCCCCGAAGTGCCAGATCATCTGGTCGACGTAATGGCAGCCGTGCGACAGCAGGCAGCCCATGGGGAAGGTTTCCCAGCTGGCGCGCCACGGGGCCAGTGCCGGGGCATGCTCGGTGCGGCAGGTGACGAGATACGGCCGCCCGGACGCTCCTTCCGCCACTGCCTGATGCAGCCGGATCCAGAGAGGATCGAAGCGTGTGACGTAGGCCACCATCAGCTTGACGCGGTTGGCTTCGGCCACACGAATCATCTCGTCGGCGTCTTCGAGCCGCGTGGCCATCACCTTCTCGGTCAGCACGTGCTTGCCTTGCGCGGCGGCTGCGATCGCCATCGGCGCGTGCAGATGTGGTGGCGTGCAGAGGTCCACCGCGTCCACCTCATCGAGCACCTGCTGGTAATCGGTGGCCCAGCGGCTGTGCGCCTGCTGCGCAAAGGCGCGTGCCTTCTCCTCGTCGATATCGACGCAGTAGGCCAGCCGGCACTGCTCGCTTATACGCTGATAGGCGGCGATGTGTCCTCTGGCGATGCCACCACAGCCAATCAAAGCCACTCGAATCTGGCTCATCTCCACCCTCGTTTGGAGGTATTCCGTGAGGCGCTGCACACACCGGATAGCCTGCTCCTGGCCAGAGTTCGCCGCGTGCGGGTCGAGCGC
>Ga0070741_10007391_pt1 | contig 22744 bp, 20 predicted proteins | sample Coa_R1_4_FD_66440 | JGI IMG/M metagenome (GOLD analysis project Ga0070741, IMG submission 66440) | Surface soil microbial communities from Centralia Pennsylvania, which are recovering from an underground coalmine fire - Coalmine... | ecosystem: Environmental > Terrestrial > Soil > Unclassified ... | reverse complement strand
ACCGCCAGTTCCAATGTACTCATCGCCCTGGCCGGACACTTTCTGTTGGGAGATCACATTTCATGGGAACGCTGGCTGGGGATCAGTGTTATCACGTTGGGCGTAGTGCTTGCGGAAGAAACGCCACCTCGCACAACCGGGGAGTTGACGGAGAACTTAGAATGAAATGGATTCTGGTTGCAATCATTGCCGCCTGCAACACCGTCGGCGATGTTCTGAATACTGCGGGCATGAAGCGGATGGGCCCGGTGCGGGACCTCCGTCCCTGGTCGCTGCTGATGTTGCTGCCCACGGTCCTGCGCAACCCATTCGTGCTGGGAGGGATTGCCGCCCTGATTGTGGGTTTCCTGGCGATGCTCTCGCTGCTGTCGATCGCGAGCGTGAGTTTTGCGGTTCCGGCTACGGCGGTCAGCTACCTGCTGGAAACGCTGCTTGCGAAATATGTTCTGCGGGAGGACGTTCGCGGGCGGCGCTGGGCTGCGGCCAGCCTGGTAGCCTGCGGGGTATTGCTTCTGCGGTGGTGAAATTGAGGAGTGACACGCGCTGCGCTCAGGATGACAAAGTGGGCAGTGAGCGCAGGGCAGGGCCGATTAGCCGGGCCCTCCTGTCTGCCCGCCACTTTTGATGCCGACCAAGATCAATCCCAGCACAACCATGATGGTTGCGATGGCTTTGCCCGCCAGCACCACTCCGCGAAAGTTCTCCTGCAGCCACGCAGGCCGGATTTTAGTGATCCCATACGCACCGAGAAAAATGAAGACGTAGCGGAGCCCCGTAATTCCTTCCACGATCGCCGGGCTCGTGCGGCTAATGGCATAAAAGAGCAGGAAAGAGCCAACCCCTGACATAAAGCGGTTAACGAAATACCAAAAGCGGCTGCTAGGCTCCGCCTTCTCAGAGTTTTCAAAGATTTGCTCCCGCCATGACTTCCGCAGCAAGAGTCCCACTGCGCCGGCGAATGTGCCAAGGGTGAAGAACACGTAGCCGCTGACGAAGTTGGTGCGATCAAACACGACCTTCTGAAGAACATTGACTAAGCCGAAAGTTCCCGAAGCCAGCAGCACGTATGGCAAAACCCGGCGCAAATCGAGCCGCTCAGAGCCGAACATTACGAAGCCGCCGAGCACGAGCAGAATGAAGCCCGGCAACATGCCGGCTCCGAGCGGGTTTTTGAGCAGCGGAATGGCAATCAGTGCGGTCGCGATAGGGGAGAATCCGCCCATAATTGCCAGCGTTTGCGATGCTTCACCGGCCTTCAATGCAGCGTAGTAAAAATAGTTAGCAGCAAGGTGAATGACGCCCGTCCAGAACGCCAAGGCGGCTAGGCCCCAACTGGGCATGTGAAAGCCGAAGGGAATCAGCGCCAGTCCGAAGATACTGATGAAGCCGAGCCAAAATACATACGACAATAAATTCCTGGTTTCAGGGCGCTTAAGGAGAACCTTGTCCCAGACCAGGGATATACCAATCAACGAGTGGGCAATGATGGCGACAAAGATCCCGTTATGCAGGAATTGGAAATGCACCAGGATCCTCCGCGTTCGCGCTCAGCAGGTGACTGCGATCGAAGCAATTTGGCATTCCGCTATGAGGTGAATGCGCGGTTGTGCGTTGCCCCTGGCGCCACGTGCAATGCGCGAGCCTGACCGAAAGCGGGCAGCGCTGCTATGTTACCGAAGTCCTAAATTCCTAATTCCAATCACCCCTCGCGCCGATAGTCCTACCAGGGTGTGCTGTTGGTTGGATGTGTGCTCCGTGTTCTCCCGAATTCAGGCGGAGGGGACGGCGACATGCCTATCACCAAACCTGCAGGCGCATTGTCCCAGCATCAGTTTCGGAGTGACAGCCAAATCTCTCTCGGGAGCGGGAGCGATGAAAATCCTTATTGTCGAGGACAGCAGAATGTTGCAGGCGGGCATGAAGAGAGCCCTGGTTCATGCAGGCCATGAGGTGCTGCTCGCGGCAGACGGGAAGGAAGGTCTGAGCGTTGCCCGTCAAAATCTGCCCGACTTGATCTTGCTGGACATGATGCTGCCTGTCATGCCGGGAACGGAGGTGCTTTCGGCGCTGAAAAAAGACGCATCGACAAAACAGATTCCAATCTTTGTGCTTAGCGGACTCTCACAGAAAAATGAGGACAAACTCCTCAGTGCCGGAGCAGCGCGGTATTTTGAGAAATCAGAGCATTTGCTCGAACATAACTTTGCCGCGCTGGTCGAAGCGGTCGAGCGATGCCATGCCAAGTCCGCTTAGAGCGTAGCGTGAGCGAGCACAGTTCGAGTCCGTTGCATCCAGCCAAACTTTCAATTGACCCCGCGACGTGCATAAGCATCGAAGAAATGACTCGACAAGAAGAGGAGGGAGCATGAGCGTCGGTCCGTCAACTGAGAAGCTGAAAGCGAATATGGAGCGGATTTACCACGACTGGGACAAGGCTTTGTCGGAGAATGACGCGGAAGCATTGCTTCAGCTTTATGCCAGCGATGGTGTAATTGAGAGCCCTTTGATGCCCCATCTCATGGCCAAAGAGGAGGGCATCTGTCGCGGGCACGGGGAAATGCGGCCGTTTTTCTAGATGGTCGCGAAACGCAAACCAACCCTTCGTCAGTACCACAGAACCGGGTATCTGAGCGATGGCAAGAAGAAGATGATGTTCGAGTATCCGCGCTTGGCGTGAACAAATGGATTTTGTGGAAGTCATCGAGTTGAATGACGACGGCTTAATCCAATACCACAAGGTGTATTGGGGCTGGCGTGGTGTCGCCGTGCTGTCAAGGGACGAATAACATCGCCATGCGGCATAGGCGGCATTCAGCTCTGGACGGTTAGAAACGCCATGCTATACGCCGTTGCTGTCATAATAGTCTCCAGCATCCTCAGCATTGTAAAGTCGCAGCGCGAGAGTGGATGAAGCGCCGGGAAAATTGATCGCCTGCCACGTGCTGGAAGTTAGAATGAACCCGCTCCTTACTCTGGAGATGTCCACACGTGAGGACCGAGCATCCCGAGTCAGCGCTCAGGGGATGAACTCGAATGTAACGCCTCCATTGGTCGGCCCTAAAGTTCCGCCCCATATCGTCGTACCATAGAAATTCCCCGCAGCATCCATGAGCAGTGTGTCGTTTGGATAGGTGCCGTCCTTAGATCCCTGGAAGGTGAACATCACGGTCTCTGTCCATCCATTGCTGCCTGGCGTGAGCTTGAAAATGGTGCCATTGCCATCATTCTCGCCGGCTCCCTGCGTGGTGCCCCATAGGTTTCCGCTTTGGTCGAAGATCACGCCGTTGGGAAGAGTTCCGTCTCTGCCATTCAGGTTGAAGCTATGCAGGATCGTGCTGGCAAAATTGTTTGCCGCCGTCAGTTCGAAGACAGTGCCATAAGCGAACTTCCCACCCCCAAGCGTCGTACCAAAGATGTTTCCGTTCTTGTCAAGCACGACACCCGAGAAAGTCTGTGCTCCATCGTTGGCGCTCTGCCCTTCAAATGTGTGCAGGATCTTTTCAACCCAGAAACCAGACTGCCGCCGCGAGAGTCGGTAAACAACGCCGTAACCCGCGGCGCCGCCAACGTAGGTCGTGCCGTACAGGTTTCCGCGAGCGTCAAGGACTACGGGCGCATACGGTTCGTTTCCGTCGGAACTTCCGGCGAAGCTGTGCAAAGTTTTTTGCTGCCATCCATTGGCAGTGGGAGTCAGGCGGTACACCGTCCCGTGACCGCCCGATCCTCCGGTCACAGCGGTTCCATAGAGGTTACCGGATTGATCGCGCACGAGACCAGCGTAGGGATTCCCGCCGTCCTGTCCACCGGTGAAGGTGTACACGACAGTCTCGGTCCAAGGTGGGTTCTGCGTCGGAGAAAGTTTGAACACGACGCCACAACCGCTGCCTTGAACGGTGCTGGTGCAGTTTTTCGCGTCAATACCGCCCGTCACTGTTGTGCCGTACAAATTTCCCGCAGAGTCACGAAAGAGAGGAGAGTGGGGGCTGCCACCATCGGCGCCGCCGCTGAAACTGTAGAGCAAGGTCTCGTTCCAGCCACCATTGCTTGTGGGCGTAAGGCGATACACGGTCCCCAAGTTATGAGCGCCGCCTGACAAGGTTGTGCCGTACAGGTTCCCAGAAGCGTCCTTAATGAGGTCGGAATACGGAATGTTGCCGTCGCCCCGTGCAACGCCCCAGTTACGCAGAACGTTCAGAGTCTGTCCCCTCGCCTGCAAGCCGAAGCTGAGTGACAAGGCGAGAACCACTAACCGAGCAGCAGATATCTTGGAGAGCAGATGCACGTGAGTTCCTTTCCGGAGAAGACAACTCCTAAGGGTGGCAATTGCATTGTGCCAAAGGCGGGAAGGAAAATGTCAGCAACTTGTAAAAGATTTGCAAAAGGGCACGGCGTAACAAGCTTGTGGACTTGGACATGAAGGCTTTTGGCCTGCGCTCGAAAGCAGACCGCCGAAGCAAGGTCGGCTAATAAGCTGGCTTTGGGAAATTGCGCTTGTGCCTGACGGTAAAATGTACGATGACTGACAAAATTCAGCAGCAAACATTCTTGTAGGTTGCTGCATCTATGGTACGTGCACAAGACCACCTTGCTTGTGTGTCTCGCACTCGCCGCGCTGGCCTCCTGCTCACACGACCGACCCCTTTCCCGCGATGAACTGCAGTCCAAACTGATATCCGCCGAATCGCTTGCGTCGGAAACGAACACCTTCCTTCAGTTCGTTCGGCAAGGACGCGCAACCGATCCTTATTCAAACGGACATATCGAATACCTGTCGTTGGAAATTGGCCGCATTGCGAAAGAGTTACACGAAGCGCATCCGCCCGCCGATGCTGAGCCGCAGTATCGGAAAGGTCTTTCACAAGTGGACGCTCTGGCCGCTGAGCTCAACCAGCTGCGCGGCCGCATCCAGCGGCGCGATGAACTGGCTCACGATCAAGAGCAGATTGCCGGCATCCGGGACACACTCCAGCAGGCGGTCTCGTCGTTATGAAGAAGATACTCGGCATTACGCTGGGAATCATGACCGCTCTCGGAGGCTTCGTTGACCTCGGCCAGATTGTTTTCACAACGCAAGCGGGCGCACTGTTCAGCTATGAACTGATGTGGGCGATCCTGCTGGGAGCTGTCGCGATCATCGTGTACATGGAGATGTGCGGCAGAGTTGCGGTGGTTGCGAAAGAGCCGGTCTTCGCGGTGGTGCGCACGCGCCTGGGCTTCTCGCTGGGACTGGCAACATTGATCGCGTCCAATCTGCTGAATTTGATCACCTGCGCCGCCGAAATCGGCGGCGTCGCTATTGTGCTGCATTTGCTTACTGGGTGGCCCGAAAAGCTGGTCCTGATCGGGGCAACCGTGACTTTCTCGGCCATGGTCCTTCTCTTCCGCTTTCAATGGATCGAAAGAACGCTCGGATTGTCGGGACTGATGATGATCGTGTTTGCGGTGTCGGCCGTTGTGCTTCATCCCGACTGGGGCCAGCTCGCACGCGGATTACTGCCCTCCGTATCCCAGCCGGACGCGAAACACGTGCTGCTCTACGGCTACTTTGCTGTCGGAATCTTCAGCGCCATGCTAATGGAGTACGAAGTCCATTTCTATTCCTCGGGAGCGATTGAGGAAGATTGGACGACCAAGGACCTCGGGGAGAATTTCATGGTGGCCTCCCTTGGCTCAGTGTTGGGTTCTTTACTGACCGTCGGCCTGCTCGTTCTAGGCGCATTAGTTTTCCGGCCTCGCGGAATCTTTCCACAGATTCTCAGCACCACAACCATGGCGGGAGCTTTTCCATTTGCCGAAAAAGCGTTGATCATGGCTTTGCTGGGAACTTTGGCGTGCATTTCAGGCGCTGCGGTAGAGACCGCTCTCTCCGGCGCTTACAACGTATGCCAGTTTTTCAATCTGAAATGGGGTAAGAACCAGCCAATCAAGTCAGTCCCCGTCTTTACGGCAACGTGGCTAGCGATGTTTCTGTTCGCGCTCATCATTGCCCTTACGGGGGTGCGCCCGCTGCAACTCGTCAATATTTCCATTGTTTTCGGGATGGTCATCATGCCGCTGACGTACTATCCGATTCTTCGTATTGCTGCCGACAAGAATGTGATGGGGAATCACGTAAATAGCAAGTTCGACACGATCATCGGAACTGTGTTCCTCGTTCTCATCACCGCGGCGGCGCTAGCGGCAATTCCACTGATGATCGTCACACATTCGGGTCAACCATAATGATGGCACGAACAACACTGATTGTTCTCATCAGCTGCCTACGCCTGTTGGCTCAATCGCACCAGGTGTCTGTAGCGGGCGGCTTCAACTACCAGAACAGCGATCAAGGCCGTGGTGTCCGTGTAAATCTGAACGGCTGGTTTGCTTCCGCACAGTTCGATTTGAACAATACAGTTTCGATCGGCATCGAGGCTGATAATTACTACGGCTCGCTTGGAGGGGTCGGCATGACGCAGCAAAATTTCGTGATCGGCCCGCAGTTCACATTTGGCGGAGACCAGGCCAAGCTCCGGCCCTTCATTTATGCACAAGCCGGAGACCAGCGCTCAGCCTCGAGCGGCAGCGTCGATCATGCTTTCAACCTGCAGATTGGCGGTGGAGTACAGGTTAAGCTGAGTCAGCGGATCTCGCTTCAAATCACTCCCGCCGAATATACCCTGGCGACGCCGGATCACCTGTTCACCCATAGTTACAGCGCGAAAGTGGGCATTTCGTGGACTGTATGGCAGCCATCGCGCACATTCAAGTGACACGCCAACAAAAAAGGCTCGCTCAACTTCGAGCGAGCCATATTTCATCTGTCCTGCTTCACGCTGAGCCGGAAAATTGTGAACGCCACCGGTCGCAGCACTAACCGCATTCAGTAGCAGTTGTATCCGCCGGGACCTCCCTCGTAGAAGTAGAATCCCCAGTCGTTTGACGGCGGAGTATAGCCACCCCAATAGGGCCCCGCAATGGTGTAGCAGTTGGAGGACGGCTGGGATGCGGTCAAGCTGTCCCAGGTCGCGATATCAGATGGATAGCTCCAGTAATACAGCTCACGCTGGTAAGCCGCGTAGCCAAATCCCCAGCTTGCCCAGTCACCGCTGCCCTCCGGCGGATATGGATTGGATCCGACACTTTCGCTACCGAATTCGATGAGCTGGGAGTTGGTTCGCATGGTTCCGCTGCCGTACAGCGATCCGGGATAGTAACCCACCCAGGTGATGGTGTTTGCGTCGCCCAGGCCCAGCCACCAGTTGCCTTGATAGTAGTAATACTCAGCCCGGAATTCATATTGCGTTCCACCAAACGTGCTGTAATGACTGAATCCGGCGCCGAAATACCACCCATTGCCGCCGTTGTACTGAACGAATCCTGCGCAGGTCAGGTTGTAGCAACCAGTCCGGCTGTACCCGTCGGCGGTCCAGTAGATGAACAGGCGAGAGTTCTGTCCTCCGTAAAAGGAGGGATAGTTCTGCCACCCGACTTCTGCCGTTTGCAGACTCGGAGAGGTTGCCATAGTCCACGACTGTGAGAGGGAAAAGACCTCTCCCAAGCCGGTATTGACGTAAGGGCTCCACAGGTTGAGGGTAGTGGTATCCCCAAGATTGTTGACGTATTGGTAGGTATAGGAATACTTGTGCGCCACCGCGCTTGGAGAGTCCACCTGGCGGGTGCTCGGCGGTTGGCCGGCGCCATCGGGTCCCTTGGCGAAGTAGCTCTTCAAGGTAGGGAAGCGACTCGTCTCTTCCAGGGTGACTCGCCGCATGGGAATCGTGTGGTCCTCGCAAACGCGCGAGTTGCCAAACTCATCCATCAGCTGATCGGGACCGAGCTGCGAAGAAATGCCGATCGGCTTTTTCGAGGATTCGCCGCCATCGCCGGCTTTTCTGGCAAGTGAGGATGGAGGTGGAGAGGCAATGCTCTTCAGACCCCGCAAGCGCACTCCAGGTTGTTGCATTTCCGGTATGCAGTCGAAGTTGTCGCCGTCGAGAGTAAAGCTATGGCTGATTTGGACGCCGTCGTACAGCTTGAGAATATGCTGGCGCATTTCTTCGAAGGCCGGCTCATCGCTCACCTGGGCGCTTGGCTTGCCCAGGTAGTCGCCGCTATTCGCAGCGCGCGTGGCAGCGATAAAGTCATTAAATGGCACAAACTTGTTCTGTGCTGGTTGAGCATTCAGCATGGTGCTCGTAACAAATAAGAAGCACGCGACACTGTAGAGGATATGGGTACTGACGCTGTGGGACACACCTTTACGCTGCTTCACAAAGATTCTCCTTAAAGTTTTTCTGAGTGGAAATTCGGTCTCGCTGTATCGATCAAAAATTAGTTGTCATTGCATTCGTCTCTTGCTTCAGTGGCGCTTGAATGCGACAGCTCGGCTAGAGGGAGGCGTACAACGACTTGTTCCAGCCACCTTCGAGTTGTCCTTGCGCCACCCCATTCGCAACTAGCAGAACAGCGCGGGCGATCGTGAAAGAGCAATCGCTTTGCCAACGTTCTTTGCTGGACATCTCGGTTGTTGGCGGACCTGGTGTGTAGAGAGAGAAGGGATCGAACTTAGGTACGGTTGGCCTCGGTTGAATGGAAAGCGTGGTCTGACTTAGGGGTAGGAGCGGTGAAGGTCCCGGTGTGGGCGACTGCAGAAAGCACCGGCCAGATTTTGACATGGTTGGCTTGGGAGCAACGATGTCCTGACCGACGAAGGGAACCATCCTCACTGGAGCCTTCCGGATCGAAGCGCAGCCCGGAGCGCTAACCCAATGGTTAATCATTATCGAAAGTGATAATTCGCCTACGGGCGAAGGAGTCGCTGTGGTTCGCCCTGCAAACAAAGGGTGCGCTGGTTGCGAGCGGAAGGCGCGGGGATGTGCGCGGGGATGTGCGCGGTTTTTGGCATCACAGTTGCGCATGACATTTCGTGGGGCTGAACGGAAGGGGAACTCAAATGATCGCAACGCTCCAGCATCGTCACCTTGCTATTGCAGCAGCCGAAGCGTGGTGCGTCGCCATACAGACGGTCCTGGCCCGGGCTTTGCACTACGAGCGTGCTGCGCGGCGCGATGAATCCAATTCGTTTGAGTACACTGCCGCCCTGCAGTGGCGCAACGCAGCCGAACTTTTTGGACCCGATGCACTGGCTGGCGAGTACTGTTGGCGGCAATGGGAACGGATTATGCAACTGCCACGTCGACTAGCCGGACCGATCGGGGCTTTTCCATCACTGTCTTGAGAGTGTGGAGGTCAGGGGCTGCAGCCATCGAGGCCGCAGTGGACAGAAACTATCGGGATGGCGCGCGGAGAGTGTCCGGCAATAAGAAACACCATAGCCCATCAAAAAAGTGCCATCCCATGTCGAGCAGAAACGAGAACGAACGGCTTACGTCAAAAAAAATAGTTATAGGTACCTAAATCGCCCCACTATACCGATGACGGGTAGGCTGCCGCGGTCAGCGTGATTGTATTCGGAGCCGGACACGCTTACCAGGGTAAGGATGTGGTGCGACCCATTCTGGCGGGCGCCGCGCTGCAGGGTCGCGCGGTGCTCACACGATCTATCCTCCCTGGTATGTGGGTGCACGCGATGCTCGATGTTATGTCAGGCAGAACTGGGTACATTCTGTTGCGAACAGCTGACGGTGCTGCTCAGTCTGTCCCGGAGAGTGGCCCATTTACGGCCTGATTGAAGATCAGGAGGTTACACCAAGCCATGCTTTACGGGAAGCCATTCAGGATTTGACTCCGAATGTGAGGACGTCCGGATGGTTGGCTTCAGCGAAAATACGCACTCAACACATATTGCTGCACCATTCTTTGAGTGTTGAAGAACGAGCCGTTCACCGCTATGGCGTGCCGCATAACTTCGTTATAGCCGCCACGATCATTCTGAAACATAGGAAGGATCACGCGCTCCAGCTTGTCGTAAAGTGAAGCGGCGTCGCGGGCACTACTCGTCTCGTCTTCCCGTTGACGCTTCTCATCGCCGACGGCCCATCCGGTCACACCCTCAATGAGTCCTTCCATCCACCATCCATCCACAATGCTCAGGCTAGGGACGCCATTCAACGCAGCTTTCATTCCGCTCGTACCGGATGCCTCCAGCGGAGGCTGGGGCGTATTCAGCCAGAGATCCACTCCAGAAGTGATCAGCTTGGCCACAGCCATGTCATAGTTACGCAGGAAGGAGATCGTGATGCTGTCTTTCAGCACATCCTTCAGTTCGAGAATGCGGCGGATAAGCCGCTTGCCTTCCTGGTCGCTGGGATGGGCCTTGCCGGCATAGATCACTTGCAGGCCGCCAGCTTGAGCGGCCACCTTCTTGAGGCGCTGCAAGTCAGTGAATAGAAGGTCGGCGCGCTTATAGGCCGTGACACGGCGTGCAAAGCCAATGGTGAAAACCTCGGGGTGCATGGCGAGTTGGTGACGTTCATTGACCAGTGCCAGGAGTTCGGTCTTTGCCCTATGGTGCGCCGCACAGATCTCGGCCGTGGGAATACTCTCCGCATGACGCAAACTGAAATTGTCCTGTCGCCAGTCGGGAATGTGGCGATCATAGAGCGCCTGAAAGTGCGGTGAAGTCCAAGTCGCGGCGTGCACGCCATTAGTGATCGCGTCGATGTGGTAGCCCGCGAACATCATACGTGATACTTCTCCGTGCTTCTTGGCGACCCCGTTCACATACCGGCTCATGTTCAGGCCCAGGCACGTCATGTTGAGCATGGCCTGGCCGTTAGGTGATGACTTCTTCTCTCCCGGAGGTTCGTGGCGACCAAACACGCGGAGCGCCATGTTCTTGTCGAGCACATCCGAAAGGTCTTCGCGCATTGCCAGTGTGGTGCCCAGAGTCGACAGCGCAAACTGATCGTGCCCGGCTGGGACCGGCGTATGGGTGGTGAAGATGCATCGCTGGCGGACAGAGGCGAGATCGCCGACCGAAATATGACGCCTTTGCGCCTTGCTTACCTCTTCCAGCAGCAGTTCCAGCGTGAGCAGGCTCGCATGGCCCTCATTCATGTGGAAACGATCGATCTTTTCATAGCCGAGTGCGCGCAACATGCGCACTCCACCGATTCCCAACACCACTTCCTGACAGAGGCGGTAGTGGGAATCGCCACCATAAAGCACCGACGTCAGTTTCCGGTCCCAATCGCTGTTTTCAGGAAGGTCGGTGTCGAGCAGATAGACCGGGACGAAGTAACCGCCAATCCCCTGCACTGGATATTTCCAGCAGCGCAGCGAGACCCTCCGGCTCTCAATGATGATGCTTGCTCTCGCCGGCATCTCGGTAAGAAACTGCTCCACTTTCCAACCGACCGGCTCTTCCGTCTGCCAGCCATCAGCAGCGAAGCCCTGGTGAAAGTGCCCGGCCCGATGCAGCAGCGAGACCGCTACCATCGGAAGTTGCAGATCGGAGGCGGAGCGAATGGTATCTCCCGCGAGCACGCCCAGGCCCCCGCTGTATGTCGGCATGGCCGACTCCAGGGCGATTTCCATGGAGAAGTATGCAATTCTGCGTTCTCCCTGCAGAGCGCGCCTCACTGCAGAACCCAGGCGGCTGAGCCGGCTCTTCAGGACGTAGTCTGCGGCTCCTTGTTTAACCACGGCAGCAGCGGCTTCCTCGCCGATCGTGCCGGATACCACGATGAAGGGAATATTCAGCCCACGCTCCTGCAGCAATTCGAGAGCGCGGAGCCCGCTGAACTGCGGCAAGGAATAATCGGCCAGGATAATCGCCGGCGATTTTTCCAGCCCGTCCAGGTAGGCAGCTTCGGTGTCAACCCGATTCGAAGTTAGGTCGAAGCCGGCCTGGCGCAGCTCGTGCAGCATGAGCTCCGCATCCTCGGGACTGTCCTCGACAAGCAATGCGTGCAGGGGCTGCCTGACGGATGGCAGATCCTCTGGATTAGTCATTGAACACACTCATCACGTGCAGCACGGATCGGAATGCCTGGCCGCGAACCGCCGGTATGTCACTTGCTACTGGTTGACGCCGCCTGCGCGAGATCATTCACCACCGGGAACTCATTGATCACCAGCCAGTAGAGGCCGACATTTTTGATAGTTTCCCGAAACTGATCAAAGTCCACTGGCTTCTGGATATAACTGTTAGCTCCAAGCCCGTAGCCATTGATCAAGTCGCGCTCTTCTTTGGAGGATGTAAGGATGACCACCGGTATCGTCTTGGTGCGCGCGTCTGCCTTAAGCCGCTTTAACACTTCCATGCCGTCCACCTTGGGCAGCTTCAAATCCAGCAGTACCAGCCTCGGAGGCTGCTCGAACGAACGGTCCGAATAGTTGCCGGTACAAAACAGGAAGTCCAGGGCCTCTTCGCCATCGCGCGCCACCTGAATGCTGTTGGCCAGTTTTTCTTTGCGCAGAGCGTGCAGGGTGAGCTCGACATCATCCGGATTGTCTTCCACGAGAAGAATTTCGATCGGTCGTTGGGTCATGCTTTATCTCCTTCCGTTGCGGCATTGCTTTTGAGTTCGGTTTTCTGGGACGTTCCGAGCGTGAAAAAGAAAGTAGCTCCCTTGTCCAATTCGGCTTCCGCCCAGATGCGTCCGCCATGTTTCTGAACGATACGTTGGACCGTGGCCAGCCCCACACCGGTGCCTTCGAAGTCCTCGACGCGGTGTAGGCGTTGAAACACGCCGAAAAGCTTATCCGCGTACTTCATGTTGAAGCCGACACCGTTATCGCGCACAAATACGACCGGGGTCCCGCCCTCCTCCTTCTGTCCGACTTCAATCACCGCCTGAGTGCGGGGGCGAGTGAACTTGACCGCGTTCGAGAGCAGATTCTGGAAGACTTGCTTCATCAGGGCGGGATCGCACTCCACGAAGGGAAGCAGGCCAATCTTCCATTCGACTTGCCGTCCCTCACACTCCGGTTTCAGGTCGGCTACGCTCTCGTTGGCGACGGAATTCAGGCCGGTGACCTGCAGGCGCACTTCGTGGCGGCCGATGCGGCCCAGATTCAACAGGTCGTCTACTAAGACGCCCATTCGGCGCGTGCCTTCCTGAATCCTCTCGAGATGGTGTTGAGCCTCGGGCGCCAGGATGGAACCATATTCTTCGCTCAAAAGGTTGGCGAAACCGCTGATATGGCGCAACGGAGCGCGCAGGTCGTGGGACACCGAGTAGGTGAAGGCTTCCAGTTCTTTATTAGCGGCTTCCAGTTGCGCGGTGCGCTGAATGACGCGCTGTTCCAGTTCCTCGTTAAGGCGGCGAACTTCCTCCTCCGCGCGCTTGCGCTCGGTGACATCCATGTTGAGGCCGAGCATGCGCTCAGGCTTTCCGCTGTCGTCGAAAAGCACCTTGGCGCGGGCGGTGATCCAGCGGATTTCGCCGTCGTTACGGCGCCGGATTCTCCACTCTGAAGCGAATTCGCCCGTCCTGAGCGATTCTTCCAGCGCCTTTTTCGCGGTCGCCAGGTCTTGCGGCACGACCAGCGCCTCCCAGTGTTCGAAAGTACCTCCGAATTCACCCGGCGCAATGCCATGGACTTCCTCGACCTCGGCGGACCAGCGATTGATATTGTTCTGGATATCCCAATCGAACGTGCCTGAATGTGCTGCCCGTTGAGCCAAGGCCAGGCGCTCGCGGCTGAGCCGTAGTTCGTCTTCGATTTGCTTGCGACGTGTGACGTCGCGGGCCGCTGCAAAAACGCCCTCAATCTCACCCGCCTCGTTCTTAAACACGCTGGCGTTGTAGAGTACATCGGTAACCCGCCCATTCGCATGCCGAATGGCCAGTGGGTAGTCTTGCACCTTGCCCTGCGCGAATACCTCCTTGTATCCCAGGCGAGCACTTTCCGGATCGGTGAAGTAGTCGGAAAAATCACTGCCGATCAGCCGGTCTCGAGAAATGCCGGTCACGAATTCCGTCGCCTGGTTCACATCGGTGATCTTGCCATCCCGGCTGATGGTCACCAGGGGATCCAAACTAGCTTCGATGAGGCTGCGGGTATAGAGAGAGGCCCTACGCAACGCCTCTTCCGCCCGCTTCAGGTCGTCGATGTCGGTGCAGGTGCCGAACCACTTGGTAATGTTGCCCGTCACTTCTCGCAGAGGCACGCCCCGGATGAGAAACCAGCGATAGCTGCCGTCCCTGGCTCGCAGGCGGCTCTCGACGCGGTAAGCATCGCCAGTGTTGACCGCGCGGTTCCACGCATCCCAGGCGGTCTGCTTGTCATTGGGGTGAAACGGTGTGTTCCATCCACGACCATAACTCTCTTCAAGACTGAGTCCGGTATATTCCACCCAGCGCTGATTGAAATACACATTCAGGCCGTCGGGAGTGCACATCCAGACAAACTGCGGCACCAAGTCAGACAGAGCTCGAAACTTCGCCTCACTCTCTTGCAGTGCTGCCTCCGCACGCTTGCGCTCGGTAACGTCGCGAGCAATGGTCGAGACTCCGACCAGTCTGCCGGCTTTGTTTTTTAACGGGCTTACTGAAAGGGATACAAAAACGATCTGTCCCCCTTTGCGCAACCGTTCCGTGTCATAGTGGCTGATTCGCTGCCCTTGCCGGATTTTCTCGAGGATGGTTGCGAACTCTTCCTGGCGATCCGGCGGAATGACGATTGAGATCGACTTACCGATGATCTCCTCGGCCGAGTAGCCGTAAATCGCCTCCGCACCAGGATTCCAACTGGTAATTACACCCTCGGTGGTCTTCCCGATGATGGCGTCGTTGGAACACTCCACGATGGATGCCAAGCGGTCGACATTTTCCTGACTCAGGAGGCGTTCCCGCTCGCTGGAATCAATCGTGAACCCGGTCCAGATCGTAAGACCGGACAACAGCACACTGCAGCTCACGGTCATCAAGGCTACGCCCGTCCAATCCGAATACAGGCCAATACCTTGGCCCTCCCAGCGCAGCCATGCAATGACGAGGGGAACGAGGGTCGCGGCCGGCAGCAGCCGGCGTGTTGCTGTTCCCCCGCTGCCCTCGCTGGCGACCAGTGCCGCAAGTCCCCAACCTGTGCGCGCGAACAATATTCCGAACGCAAGCAGAAACAGGACCAACGCAGTCACCGGGGAAATGTAGGTATGGGTCGTCTGCGGCGTAAGCACAAAGTCGAGAATGCCAAACATGCCGCTGATCGACACGCCGACGAGTAATACTTGTGCCCACCAACGTGTGGTCTTCGATTTGGAGCCCAGCATTAAAAGCGCGAGCCCCAGCCCGAAGAAACCCAACCCCGCTAAGGGGGACATCAGGCCGACACGCGCGCTGCCCGGGAAGTCCTCTACTCCAGCCGTGAACAACAGCTGATCGATGCCCAGTTCCCAGCCCATTACAAATTCCAGGAACGAAATCAGTCCGATCATACTGGCGACGACCGCCGCCGTCTTTGCCAGCCGCTTCCCGGCAATAGCGATGGGCGAATCTTCGCGTCGCAAAATCCACAGTGCGATGCCAATTAAAAGAAAACATACGGCGGTATTGGCCTTGACCGCGACCTGACCTGGCAAAATACTTTTCATCCACTGCCGATGCAGCGTCCAGCCCGTCAGTACCCACAGCCCAAAGCCCCCCGCGAGCACGCTGCAACCGGCGGCAAACTGATCCAATCTCCGCAGAACACGGGGGTCGAACTCACGCTTGGAGTTTTGTTGGAGGCGCGGTGATCGGCTCACACGACCTCCGCTGCAGCGATAGTTGATTTTGTTGTACCGGCTGCGCCGCAGGTGAAATAAAAAATTGCTCCTTTACCCGGGTCGGCGTCGGCCCATATTCTTCCGCCGTGCTTCTGCAGAATTCGTTGTACGGTCGCCAGCCCGACACCGGTCCCCTCAAAGTCTTCTACCCGGTGCAGGCGTTGAAACACGCCGAACAGCTTGTCGGCATAGCGCATGTCGAATCCCGTTCCGTTGTCTCGGACAAAGAGCACGGGGGCGCCGTCAACAGTCGTCTGGCCGATCTCGACCGTGGCTACGGCTCGCAGCCGAGTAAACTTGGCCGCGTTCGACAACAGGTTGGCAAAGACAATCTTCATCAGCGACAGGTCGCAATGGGCCACCGGCAAGTCACGAATTTTCCAGTCGATCGTCCGATTCTTGAGGTCAGGAGCAAGATCATCGATTACTTCGCGCACCAACTTTTTCAGGTCCACGTCGCGCCGCTGCACTGACTGGCGACCGAAGCGGCTGAGATTCAGCAGGGCCTCAAGCAACTTCTGCATGCGAAGGCTTCCGGTGCAAATGCGATCGAGGGAGTGGCGCGCACCTGCGCTCAACCCCGAGTCGGAGTCATGCTGCAACAGGTCCGAAAAACCGAGAATGTGGCGCAAGGGAGCGCGCAGGTCGTGGGCTACCGCATAGGTAAATGCCTCCAGATCACGGTTGGCCGCCTCCAGCTCCGCAGTGCGGCGGATGACCTGTTGTTCCAAGTCGGCATTGAGACGGCGCACTTCTTCCTGGGCCTGTTTCTGCACGGTCAGGTCAGTTGCCACCATGCAGACTCCACGCCCCGATTCTTCAATGGGTATTGGCCCGAGCGAGAGCTGCACCGGGAGTATCGTGCCGTCGCTACGCAAGAATCTCCGTTCACCTCGCACATCCCGATTCAGCGCAGTGCGAAGTAACTCCGGAACGCCCGGACGTTCCTCCGCGTGCAGGATACGGGCCAGAGCCGAGCCCAACAGCCGTTCTGACGGCACTCCCACCATGTCGGACAAGCGTTGATTGCAGAAAAGAATGGTGCCTTCGCTGGTCAGGGTAGCGGCGCCCTCGTTCATGCGCTCGGCCAGCAGGCGGTACGGTTCTTCCGGGCTCTGCAGGGTGAAGATGCGGCTGCCCTTCGAGCCCTCCACTACGATGGCGTCCACATCGCCGGAGCGGATCGCCTTCATGGTCGCTTCCGACTCGGCCAGGCGGACCTGCAGCCGTTTCAATTCCGCTTGCAGCTGGCGCGCGCTCCGACTTTTTGTGGATGGCATGTCGCTCCTAGGTCTTTGCTTTCAAGTCCAGTCCAAACAACACGCTCTCCCGATCAGACAAGTCGCCAATGATCCGCCGCAAAGCCAGAGGCAAGTGCTTGATCAGGGTGGGCGCCGCGATAATCTGCTCGTCCTTGGCCAGCGCCGGCTTCTGGTGAATGTCGATCACTTCCAGGTCGTATTTTCCCTTCAGGTGCTCGGAGCAGATGGAGTTGATATTGAGAATGGCGCGCCGGGATGAAGATGTTGCGCCCGTTACATACAGGCGAAGGACGTACTTCCTGTTGCGGTTTGCCGAAGCGGTGGCCGTGGCGAGGGCCTTCTTCAGGGACGGCGCTTTCATTGGCTAAACCTTTCCCGGGCGCAAATCGAGCCCGACGAGCACCTGCTCGGAGTTCGACAAATCCCCAATAATCCTTTTCAGCGGCGGTGGTAAACGCCGCACCAGGGTAGGTACGGCGACGATTTGGTCACCTGCCGCCAGTTGCGGATTTTTCAGTAGATCGACCACTTCCACGTGATACTGCCCCGGCATGTATTCGTCGCAGATCCTTTGCAGATTGGTAAGGGCCGCAATTGACCTTGATGTATTGCCCGCTATATAGAGGCGCAGGTTCCAAGCCCTCCGCGTCCTACCTTTTCTTGCGCGAGTAGTGTTGTGCACTTTTGCTTTTGTCATGTCAGACCCGTTTCTCGTATGTAGCCCGGCCATTCCGGTGCGCGTGAATCGCGTCCGCCTTGCGAATGCGCCCCATCTCCACCCGCTCGATCGCGATTTGCTTTGCCTGTGACTCTAGGTCGCGGGATTCGCGCAACGACCTCTGTTCCAGAAGCGCAAAATCGGCGCGCATTTGCGCAATCTCTGCCTCCAGTTGCTGGCCTTTCTGTTTAAGTTCGAAAGCTTCACGCTCCACCTGCTGCCGGCGCTCGGTGGCTTGCGCCCGCTCTTTGGCTTCCTGTGCTTCTCGCGCCGAGCCGGTGAGCAGCCCCGAGGGTCCTATGTAGACATCGCGCAATTGCACGCCGTGGTCGGTCAGCAGGAATTCGCGAATCTGGTTGGAGTGCGCCATGCCGCGCGACTTCAGCACGTAGAGGCCGCGATTGCGCTCTCCGTTTGACTCCAGGTTGCGCAACAACAGCCAGGCATCCATCTGCGAGGAAACACCCACCTCGCTCTGTTCGGGATTGCTGTCGCCCGAGGTAAGGCTGGTAAACAGCGTGGTAACCTGACGCGACTTGAACATGTCGATGAGGCGGGTCACCATCGACTTCACTTCCGAGTAGGTTCCCACCGAGCCAAAATTCGTAATGGGATCGATAACCACAACTTGCGGATCGAAGTTCATAGTCAGATCGTGAATGGTGACCAGATGCTTCTCCAGGCCGAAGGTGCCGGGCCGGGCGGCATAGAATTGCAGTAGACCTCGTTTAACCCAGGGTTCCAAGTCAACCCCGATCGAGCGCATGTTGCGCATTACTTCGTTTGTAGATTGTTCAGAAGCCATGTAGAGGGCGCGTTCGCCCCGGGCGCAGGCCGCCTGCACAAAATGCGCAGCCAGGCTGCTCTTTCCCGTGCCGGCGGTGCCGGAAATGAGGATGCTGGTGCCGCGGTAAAAGCCTTTTCCGCCCAGCATTGTGTCCAGACGCGGAACACCCGACGAAATTCTTTGTGTCGGAGCCTTATGGTCCAGCTTCAAGGAACTGAGAGGGAGCACCGAAAGGCCGGATTGCCCGATCAGAAAGGGATACTCGTGGGTGCCGTGCATCGTGCCGCGATACTTCAATACCCGCAAGCGACGAATCGAACTCTGGTCTTCGACTCGATGATCGAGCAGAATCACGCAATCGGCGACGTACTCTTCAATCCCGTTACGGGTGATGGTTCCGTCGCCCGTTTCGGCGGTGACGACGGCACTGACCCCCTTCGCCTTCAACCATCCGAACAGGCGGCGAAGTTCCGCGCGCAGAATGTTCGTATTAGTGAAGCCCGAGAACAAAGATTCGATGGTGTCGAGGACGACGCGTTTCGCGCCGATAGCATCGATCGCGTTCCCCAGGCGGATGAATAAGCCTTCCAGATCGTATTCCCCGCTCTCTGCGATTTCGCTCCGTTCGATGCGCACGTGATCGAGCATCAACTTCTTGCGCGCTACTAGCGCGGGAAGATCGAAGCCCATCGAGGCCACGTTCTTGCTCAACTCTTTAGCCGTTTCCTCGAAAGCCATGAATACGCCTGGCTCGCCGAACTCGGTGGCGCCACGAACCAGGAACTCCATGCCCAGGATAGTTTTGCCGCACCCCGCGGTGCCGCAGATAAGCGTGGGACGGCCCTTGGGCAAGCCACCCTCGGTGATTTGATCTAATCCGAAAATACCGGTTGGACATTTTGCGATCCCATTCTTGAGAGCGGGCTTAACCTGTCGAGTTCTCGGCATCAACAAAACCTCCATCGTTCGGCGACCGGACATTCCATGCGGAAACTAGAAATTGAGATTTGTCGAGCGGAAACAAACTCCTGATTATCGGCTAAGGGACGTAACTAGTATGAGGTGGTGCGATGGTGAAAGATGGTGATGGTGCGCACACCAAAGGCGGAGGCTTCCCGAAATGGTAGGCTGCGCGATATGTATTTTCAAACGCCGAGTGGACAGTCTTCGGTTAGCGCAATCGACCGCCGTGTTGCGTAGGAGTTATGACGTGCGCCGCTTGGCCAGCAGAGATCGCGAACTGAGGTCTCGCTTACGCCTGGCCGACGGTGGTCGCGATTTGCAGGCGCTCTTCGGGGGTCAGGCCGACAAATTCGAACCCGGAGCGGGAGGCGGAAGTGTGGCGCACGATGGCAACGGTTGTCATCGGCTGCCCCTGCAACCGGAACTCAATCTCAACGGTTTCTCCAACCTCTACATCTCCCTCCACAATGGCACCCATACCGCCCTGGCCCAAATCAAGGCTGATGCCGCGTGTAGTGCACACGCCACCGCGGCGCAAATGACAGACCGTGATGGGAATGGTGAACAGAATTCGGGGATGGTGGCGGAAGAATTCATACATTCCATGAGACTTGACTCCAGAGTGGGTTCCGACTGACATGGCAGTATCCTCCTCGCGCTTGTTCCGCGCCCGAACCCCGGGCAAACGTCCAAGCTGCCCGCCCTGACCATTGATGGCTCGGGTCGGGCACGCACTAGACCCTCAGTGCCGCAACGAAATACCACTCTTCCGAGACGTTACGACGGCAGGGCGGACTGGTTTCCGGCCTGGGACAGGCTGGCCCGAATCACATCCAGCAGTTCCGTGTTATCCGCCGGCTTCTGGAAGAAGGCGGTCGCTCCCGCCTGCATCGCACGCTTCTCGCTGCTCTGCGGGTCGCGGGCGGTCAGAACAATTACGGGGATGGTCGAGAGCTTGTCATCCTTTTGCAGTCGGTCGAGTACGACGAAACCGTCTCCGGCTGGCAGGCCGAGATCCAGGATGATCAGGTCGGGATGCTCCTTATAGGCCAGGGCGATGGCAGAGTAGCCATCCATCGCATTCACCGTATCGTAGTGGCTTGCGCGCAAACGCAGCCGCAGCGCCTGCCTCAGGTCGGGGTCATCGTCGACGATCATGATCTTTGAGTTTGCCACTGTGTATTCCTCCATTTCAGTCTTCACATTTTTATCAGCATGTCGTTCGAGTTTTAGTTGGATGTAGCAGAGGCCGATTGGCCTGCCATAACTTGACGAGCCATTTCGCCTACGGTCACGGAAACTTCGCGCACTTGCTCTTGCAGTGAGTGTCCAGCGCTGCGATCGGGAAGTGGCACCCCCTGGGCAGATACCTGGAGTTCTCCCGAATTGCCCAGTTCGGGCAATTTCGCAAGTTGCTCGCGAATGCGCGTCATCATGATGTTGGCGCGTTCCAGGTCAGTCGACGCCACTACTAAAAAAGTCTCGTCCAGCCCGTTCGGGGCCATAGGCGGCAGGACCAGGTCCTTGTCGAGGTACACGCAGCGCTGCAAAATTTCCAGGCAGCGCTGGCAGGTTTCCTTCCAACTGGCCCGGGGCGGCTTGGTGAGCGCTCGTAGTGAGACCTTTACCAGCACTATGGCCTCTCGCAGCTTTTCCTGATAGGTGATAACGGGGAAGAGCAGCTTGGCGAGGGAGTACAAGGGCACGGTAAAAGAAAACGTGCTGCCATGCCCGGGTTCACTGGCCACCCAGATCCGTCCGCCGTGGAGATTGACCAATTCCTTGGCAATGAATAACCCGAGCCCCAATCCCTTGCGGTTGTTATCGACCGAATTCGGATCCTGGTAAAGGCGTTCAAACACCAGGGCTCTGGCTTCGGGCGCGATGCCGCATCCTGTATCCGTAACTGCGACAAACACAAAGTCGGGGTCGGTCTCCACGAGCGAGGCTTGCACCGTGACCGCTCCACCCGGGGGCGTGAACTTGATTCCATTCTCGAGGAGATTGATCAGCACTTCGAGAATGCGCCCGGGATCTCCGTGAACGAAGGGGATTCTGGTATCGACGCCCATTTCCAGCCCTACCCTCTTTTCGTGCGCAAGCGGCTGCATCATGGCGACGGCCTGCCGGATCAGTTCCCCAATTGCAACGCAGCGCGGTTCAATGCGAAGCTTCCCCGACTCCGCCCGGCTGGCCTCCAGCAGATCGCGAACCATGGCTCCCAGCTGATTCACACTTTTCAAAATCGTTCTGAGATGATCGCGCTGCTCCGGAGTGACGTCTCCTGCCAGCCCATCGAGCAGAATGGTGGTGAACTGATGAATGCAGGTCAGGGGAGTTCGCAGCTCGTGCGATACATGAGAGAGGAATTGATTTTTGAATTCGAGCTGTTGCTTGCGGCTCATCTCCAGCGAACGCAGAAGAGCCTGCCGCTCCACGGCGTAGCGCATGGCGCGGTGCAGGCCGCTGCTGGAAATCGCGCCTTTTACCAGATAATCCTGTACACCCTGATGCAAGGCCCTCATCGCCAGCGCTTCATCGTCCTGTCCCGACAGGATTACGACGGGCACGTTCGGAGCCTTCGCCAGCACCTTGCGATAGGTTTCCGCTCCCTGGCTGTCGGGAAGATTCAAGTCCAGCAAGATGAGGGAAGGAGAATGTTCCTTGATGGACTCGAGCCCGTCGGACAAACGATTCACGCAACTGACGTCAACCGCCGACTTGCTTTCCACCAGCCGCAATCGCACAAGATCCGCATCTCCCGGATTGTCTTCGATCAGTAGGACGTGAGTCGATTCATCCTTCATTGTTTCTCCCTCTGCGGCAGGCTGGCAAAGCGCAGCCAAAATTCCGCCATGGATTGGACCACAGCAACGAACTCCGGAAGATTGCCGGGCTTCTTCAGATAGCAGTTCGCTCCCAGTTTGTAGCTGCGCGCGATATCGGAACCAGATTGCGAGGTGGTAAAAATGACGACCGGAATCTTCGCCAAGGACGGGTCAGATTTGATATTCGAAAGCACTTCGCACCCATTCTTGCGCGGAAGGTTCAAGTCGAGCACGACCAGGTCCGGCACCGGCGCCTCGGCATATTTCCCCTCATGCCGGAGAAAGGAAATTGCTTCCGCTCCGTCGTTGACTGCGTTCACGTGAAAATGGCGCTGACTCTGAGCCAGCACCTGTCTAGTCAGGTCGATGTCGGCGGGATTGTCGTCGACCATCAGAATTTCAGGAGTTTTCATTGCTCTGACCGTTATCTCCCCGCGGGGTGAACTTGAGGGGTAGCGTAAAGTGGAAGATGGATCCGCGGCCAGGCTGGGATTCGACCCAGATCCGTCCGCCATGTTGTTCGACAAT